>RCUH01000379.1_pt1 | contig 49236 bp, 43 predicted proteins | sample 2166191 | NCBI WGS metagenome assembly RCUH01 (sample SAMN09932848, study PRJNA488358) | compost metagenome | feature: garden; material: soil; isolation source: compost soil in an enriched community after 214 h of incubation | place: Germany: Experimental Botanical Garden Goettingen | collected... | reverse complement strand
CTGAGCCAGGATCAAACTCTCCAAGAAAGTTGATAGCTCATTTTGAAACTGACGAGAAATTGAATTTCTCATTGGATGAATTGCTTCATCCTTTATTTTTGAATCTCACCGAAGTGAAATCCACTCACTCGTTGTTCAGTTTTCAAAGATCAATTTCTCATTCGTCGCCGTTCAGCATCTCATTTGATGTCTCAGCAGCAACTCTTATAATATATCACGTTGTTACTTAATTAGCAAGAACTTTTTTTGAGAAACTTATAAATTCTTAAGTAACCTGTGATTTTTTATCCCTGCCTTGCGGCCGGATTTATAATATATCATCTTTCGAGACAGAGTACAAGTAACATATTCAGGTAAATCATGGATATGCAAAAATAAGCAGGAAGCTAGCTCATAATGAACTCTCTTCCTGCTCTATCAGATTAAGATTAATCATTAATCCAAGGATTTTGTCTCGCTTCCTTGTTCTTATTTGCTGACTTTGTTTTTTCACGATCTGGTTTGGTACTATTCGAGCTAGAGATTCGCGCTTTCTTTCCCTCTTTCTTTGATTCAGTATTATTAGTCACTTTTTCTCGTTTAGATTTAGTACTCTCTGCTGCTGTTTCGTTAATCTCTGAGGTATCCTCCAACGTGTTTTCTTCCCGATTATCACGTATTACATCTGGAACTCCAAATCCTCCAAGAGGGTTTTGGGGTACTGTAGGCTGGTGCGGAAGTTCATAACCCCCATATGGATTTGGCATTTCACTCGGACAACCATAACCCGGATTCTGTGTATACATACTGGTCTGGAATGGACTATAGCCTCCAAAACCCGTCACTTCATAAGGGTGGTAATGAGCTTGATGATAGATTGGCTGAGCCTGCTCAGGAGACCACACACCTTGCATTGGATACCCCATATCTGTCATCGGCTGCTCAGGATAAGGATTATATCCATAAGGATTGGGCTGCCCCATTGGTGGATACGGCCACATCGGTTGACACGGCTCCATGGCAGGTTGTGTTGACGGCCAATCATATACAGGGGCACTCGATATACCCGGGTATTCACCAGTAAGAGATTGAACAGAAGGATTGTAAGACTGGTTAACTGGATAAGGCTGGTAGGATTGATCCGATACTTGAGGATAATTATAATTAGAAGTTGCATTTTCTGCTTCTACAGGGTATTGAAAAAATAAATTTTCTGACTGACTCGGACCACATCCACAAGGAGATTGCTTGATAGGTTCCTGCTTATATTCTGGAATATAGCTAATAGGTTCTGGTTTATATTCAGGGACATAATTGAGCGCCTCCTGCTTATATTCAGGGGCTGGCTGATAAGCTGGTGGCTGTTGTTGAAATTCAAATACATAGTTAGGAGCATTGATCTCTGAATATTCTACTTCAATTTTATATTGCGGTGTCACAGGTTGAGGAATTGACGGCTGAGCTTCAATAACAGGTGGTACTACTGGAGCCGGGGCTGGTGTTGGAACGTTTTCGGGAGCTGGAGCTGGCAATGGGGTTGGTGTTGGAACGTTTTCTTGAACTGGGGCTGGCAATGGAGTTGGTGTTGGGACATTTTCTGGAACTGGTATTACCGGAAGTGGAGCCGCTTCAATAGGTGCAGTATTTTTCTTTCCCCCATAATTTATGGGAGCTGTATTCTTCTTCCCCCCGTTCCCCAGAGAACCTTCTGCTTGAGGAGCAGCCAGCCCATTTCCATTTCCACTTCCGGCCGATGGTATATTTACAAACTCTCCGACATTTAATACATCTGGATTTGTGAGCTGTGGGTTGGCGTTAATCAACGTTTGTAGCGGGATTCCCCAAGCGTTGGACAACTTCCAGAGGGTATCCCCTGCCTTAACCGCATGCTTGTAAATCACATTGTCACCTCCACCTATAGGAACTCCCATAGAAGGTACTTTCACTTTATCACCGACATTTAATTGATCCGGATTCGTAATCTGCGGATTGGCATCAATCAACTTTTGCAGCGGCACGGCATACTTCTTAGATAAATCATACAGTGTATCTCCCTGTTGCACGATGTGTAGTTTCACGCGACAAAGACCTCCTAAAATTCTTCTTAGGGCCGTGATATTCGCCCGTTGCCCATTTAATACATCCTATGCAGTAGCCCGGGTTTTGACATCCTAGAAAATAAAAAAATCCTCTCTACCCTAGTAAGGATAGAAAGGATCTCCACTCAAAAGATACGAAAATCAAGGTTATTCCCAGACCTTCAGTCCGTCTTTGTCGACGATACTTCTAAATTCTTCAAGCAAACGAAGAGTAATCGGTCCTGCATGGCCTTCGCCAATAATACGACCGTCTACTTCACGAACCGCAATAACTTCAGCAGCAGTACCTGTGAGGAACACCTCATCTGCGATATACACATCATGGAGCGTGAAAGGCTCTTCCTTCAGCTTATAACCAATCCGTTCACAGATTTCGATAATAGCCTGGCGTGTGATTCCTTCCAGTGCACCTAGGTAACAAGGCGGTGTAGTGATAACTCCTCTTTTTACAATGAAAATATTATCGCCAGAACCCTCGGTCACATACCCCTGAGCATTCATCATGATTGCTTCGCCCGCTCCAGCTAAATTCGATTGAATCTTGACGAGAATATTATTCAAATAATTCAGTGATTTGATCTTAGGGTTGAGTGCATCCGGAATATTACGGCGAGTTGATACGGATACTGTTTTGAGGCCTGTCTTATAGGCTTCTTCGGAATAGATAGCCAGTTGTTCAGCAATAATGATGACGGAAGCTTTGGGACAGCGGTTAGGATCCAGACCCAAATTTCCTACTCCCCGGGACACAACGAGGCGAATATAACCATCACGCAGTTCATTGCGGCGAAGAGTCTCTACAAGAGCTTCTTCCATCTCTTGATAAGACAAAGGTATATTTAATTGTATGGATTTAGCGGAATCGTATAACCGGTCTAAGTGCTCTTTGCACTTAAAAATATTACCGTTATAGATGCGGATCCCTTCAAAAATACCATCCCCATACAAAAATCCGTGATCAAATACGGATACTTTCGCTCCCTCTTTGGTGACAAATTCCCCGTCGAGGTATATCCATTGTTCAGCCATCAGTTCTGCACCTCCGTCATTTTATGCTCATAAGAATAGCTTAAATAAGACCCAAGAATCCGTACCTGGCAGCCCAGCGCCTCGATCTCGGCGATCGCCGCGGGAAGTAGCACAGAATCAAGGTTGTGAAGTACATCAATATAGAAATAGTAATTCCCGAGTTTTTTCTTGGTCGGTCTGGACTCAATTCGGGACAGGTTCAATTTCCGCCATGAAAAGGCGGAGAGCACCTGGTGCAATGCACCAGGAAAGTCAGATGGCAGAGTAACTAGAATACTGGTCTTGTCTTCGCCTGATGGCTTTAGTTCCCCAAGCTTAGCAGGCCCGATCAAAACGAATCGGGTATAGTTATTGTCATGATCGGTCACTTTCTCAGCCAGCACATCCAAACCATGCCTCTTCGCTCCCAGAATAGTTCCGATTGCAAGCCAGCTCTTGTCCGGATTGTTCTTAACTATCTCTATCGCCTCCGAAGTACTAGGAGCATTCTCAAGCTCAGCCTGCGGCATATGTGAGCGAATGAACTGCTGACACTGAGCCATAGCGACAGGGTGGGAAATGACTTTGGTCACCTTTGACAGTTCCAGCTTTCCATCCGGGGACAACAGTTCCTGTCTTCTTCCGATTAAATTCTGAATGGAAGGATACACCCACTCTACCTGCATCGGAATATCAACTTCATGAACAAGCCAGTCCATATGAAGAGAAACTGAACCTTCTATTGTATTTTCAATCGGAATCACACTGTAGTCCGTGTTCCCGTTAGCTGTCGATAAAAATACATCTGAAATTTGTTTATAGTGAACCAGTTCTACAGCTTCATCTCCAAATAAGTGTAGTGCTGCTTCATGAGATACAGTCCCGTCAGGCAATAGTGCAATTCTCTTCATTTGCTTTAATCCCCTTTAATGATATCCAAGAAAGAGCGGTAGTCAGTACCTTCATCCAAGCGGGTCACACCCTCACGGCTTGGCTCCAGCCACAGTGTCTTAGCAGTTATTCCCTGCTCACTTAGCATTCCCAGAAGGAATTCCTCGAGCCCCTGTCCTGTTCCGGCACGCTTGTCAACAAGCGCAAGCAACGTAGGACCTGCTCCACTTAAGGCTGCACCAAGAGCTCCATGTTCAGATGCTTCATTCAAAATCCGGGACATTCCCGGAATAAGCGAGGCACGGTAAGGTTGGTGAATCCGATCCTTCATGGCCGCAGAGATAAGATCAAGACGTCCTGATGAAAAAGCCGCGGTAAGCAGTGATGATCTGCTGATGTTATAAACGGCGTCCGTTAATGATACTTGTTCCGGCAGCACATCTCTAGCTTTCGACGTAGATAATTGAAAATCGGGAATCGCTACTAACACTCCCAGATCAGAAGAAGGTTCAATTCTAATATAATCAGCATGCTCGCCATCCCAAGAAGCCGCAATAATACCCCCGAATAAAGATGCTCCTACATTATCCGGGTGCTTCTCAAGGGCAGTCGCCATATCGAACAGCTTAGAGGAAGTTAGTGGAGCTCCAATTAATTCATTAGCAGCGACAAGCGCCCCTACGATCGCTGAAGCACTACTTCCAAGTCCCCTAGTCAAAGGAATATCCGAATACATTGAAATCTCAAGATCAGGGACTGAAACTCCGGCTTCCTTGAAAACAGATTGAGCAACTTGATAGATCAGGTTGCTCTTATCTTCTGGAATCCCCTTCATTTCATCTCCATACAGATGGAATACCGTTTGATCTGCAGCTTTCATCTCAATCCATGCATATAACGATAATGCCATACCTAAGGTATCAAATCCCGGCCCCAGATTCGCAGTACTCGCCGGAATTCTGACCCGAACACCATTTGATTGCGAAGAACTCATGACTTAACCCCTTTGTTATATAAATTATCCTTCAACACGATATACACTCTTGATTCGGCGGATAACATCCAGGGATTCAAAATGAAGGAGCACTTTATTCATGTTGGCTTGACTTGCGTCATGAGTTACGATCATTATTTCCGCATCAGTATGCTGCTCATTTGGTGATTGTACTACCGATTCAAGGCTGACGTCATACTCAGCGAAGACTTGAGTAATTTGGGCAAGCACTCCTGCTTTATCTTCAACATGTAGAAGCAGAAAGTTCTTATAGGAAATCTCCTCATCACTCTTCAGCTTCTTCGGTTTGTAAGGAACTATCGCTTTCAGCCCATTAACGCCCAGCTTCAGGTTCTTGACTACAGCAACCAAATCGGCAACTACAGAGGTGGCTGTAGGCATCTCACCTGCACCAGCACCATAGAACATCGTCTCCCCTACTGCCTCACCATATACGTAGACAGCGTTGAATACACCATTAACAGAAGCAATCGGATGTGTCTTCTTAACCATGGTAGGCTGTACACTAATACTGAACTGATCATCCTGTCTATCCGCAATACCGAGCAGCTTCATCTCGTATCCGAGTTGTTTGGCATACAAGATATCCTCCTTGGATACACTCGAAATACCGCGAACGCTAACGTCACTTAATTCAACATTAGTTCGAAAGCTGAGCGTGCCGAGAATAGCCATTTTGCGGGCCGCATCCAGTCCTTCCACATCGGATGTAGGGTCGGATTCTGCATAGCCGAGTTCTTGCGCTTCCTTCAGAACATCCTCATAAGAAGCACCTTCCTGGCTCATTTTAGTCAAAATAAAATTGGTTGTCCCATTCACAATCCCCATGATCTTCATGATACGGTCTGACGAGAAGCCTTCAATGAGGGTACGGATAATCGGAATTCCCCCCGCCACACTGGCTTCATAGAACACATCGCACTGTTTCTCTTGCGCTTTTGCCAAAATCTCAGAACCATGCAGAGCCATGAGGTCCTTATTGGCCGTAACAATATGTTTCCCGCGCTCAAGTGCTTCCAGAATATATTCCTTCGTTCCGTCAATGCCGCCCATAACCTCAACAATGACATCAATCTCAGGATCACGAATGACATCAAGCGGATTATCGGTCAGTTTGCTGGAATCAATTGCGATATTTCTCGCCTTATCCATACTTTTAACAGCAATTTTCTCAATTACAATCGGAGAACCTACCTGACTGCTCAAATCCTCCTGATGTCCCTCAACAATACGGACCACACCCGTTCCTACAGTACCCAGTCCCAACAATCCAACTTTAACAGGTTTCACCCGCATCTCCTCCTAATTCATAACGATGATATATTTCGCCTCAATCTAACCTTGACCAATGACATGAACACGCCGCACTCCGGGAGTTCCCTGGAGAGTTACCGTCAATTCATCAAGCTCCCCAGTCAGACGTGAGGTTTCTACTGAAATAACTACATTAGCTCTTCCCTGCAGCGGGATACTTTGATTAATGGTAAGTACATTCCCGCCAAAACCCGCAATGAGGGCAAGCACCTCCGACAATCTGCCGGAACGGTGCTCCAAATCAAAAGAGATCGTTGCAATCCGATCTCTCTCCAGATGATTAAGAACATGGATACCATCTTTGTATTTGTAAAAAGCACTACGGCTGATTCCCACCTGCTCCACAGCCTCATGCACGGTCTTCACCTCACCACCTGCCAAGAGCTGCTTCACCTGCAGTGTCTTGACCACGGCTTCTGGAAGAATATCCTCCCGAACCAAGAAATAACGTTCTTTCACAAACGTCCTCCTTAAAAAGACTGTTGTTTTCCTATAGTGGACATTATATAGGAAACAATCCCTTCGGGCAATAGATTTTAGTCTGTTTCTAATAAAAGAGCCGTCTGCTGTCCTTGAACTAAAGACAACAGACGGCAAGTATTAATAATAGTAACTGCTGCCTTCGACAAACTCGAATTCGAAATCTCCAATTCGGACAATGGTACCGTCCTCAGCACCCCTCTTACGGAGTTCATCATCGATTCCCATATGTCGCATAGTCCTTGCAAGCTTGAGAATAGCCTCATGACTGTTCAGCTGCATCCGTTTCATCATCCGCTCAATCGCAGGGCTTTCTACTATGAAGGCCTCATTTTCACGCTTGATTACGAAGCTTTCATCTTCTTTCTTATCTAGCTTGTAAATTTTGCGTTCATTCAGTTCGGTTACTTCTTCAATCGCTGGTGCCTCTGGGATAGAGTCCAGCAGATCTGCCGCCCGGTACAGAAGTTCTTGAATCCCTTCTCTTGTCAAAGAGGAAATCGGGAGGATTTCAAGATCCGGACGAACCTCGGCAACCTTGGTCCGAAATGCCTCAAGGTGCTCTGCAGCTTCAGGCATGTCCATCTTGTTCGCCGCCACAATTTGGGGGCGGTTCTCAAGATCCACATTGTACAGCTTCAATTCTTCATTGATTTTCTGCCAATCTTCAAATGGATCACGTCCTTCAGAACCAGCCATATCCACTACGTGAATAATGACCCGCGTACGTTCAACATGCCGCAGGAACTCATGTCCGAGACCTACGCCCTCGTGAGCCCCCTCAATTAGACCAGGTAGATCAGCCATTACAAAGCTTCTTCCCTCACCTACATCTACCACACCCAAATTCGGTGTTATTGTTGTGAAGTGATACGCACCTATCTTCGGCTTAGCCGCAGAGACTACGGACAGCAAAGTTGATTTGCCGACACTAGGGAACCCAACCAGACCAACATCCGCCATCACTTTAAGTTCAAGTACAATGTATCTTTCCTGGCCTTCTTCACCATTCTCGGCAAGTTCAGGAGCCGGATTGTTCGGTGTAGCGAAGCGGATATTCCCGCGGCCCCCCCGGCCCCCACGGGCTACCACGACCTGCTGCCCGTGCCGGGTTAGATCCGCAAGGACTTCCTGAGTATCTTCATCTATAATTACCGTCCCTGGCGGGATTCGCACGATCATATCGTCTGCACCAGCTCCGTGCTGGCTCTTATTCCGGCCCTTTTCTCCGCGCTGGGCTTTGAAGTGACGTTGGTACCGGAAATCCATCAGTGTACGCAGACCCTCATCGACCCGGAAAATTACGTCTCCGCCCCGGCCTCCGTCTCCACCAGCAGGTCCACCTTCCGGCACATACTTCTCACGACGGAAGGAGACGATTCCGTCGCCACCGTCGCCGCCTTTTACATATATCTTCGCTTTATCTACAAACATGATTTCACCTCATTATATAGTTCAACATGGTATACGCAGCTCAAATGAGGCTTGCAGCGGTTCAGTCTGTTCTGCTCTAACCCGCTTGCCCTGAACCGTCTCTTCGATTCTCTGTCTAAGTATTTCAGCGTTACCATAGTCCCCATCCTGCTCAAACATAACAACAATTTCCTGATTCTCTGTAAAAATGGACATCCTTAGCTCTAATACCTCTCCCCATGAAGAGCGTCCGGCAAATTGAAAGGCACGCACCGTATCCATAATGGCTTCGGTCAGTTCTTCCGCTTGCCCAGCATCAAGCAGGCCGCTGAGCTGCAGTCCTTCCTCAATTTCAACATCCAGATGAATAGACCTGTTAACCTCACGGAACGACTGCAGATAGAACACCAAAGACGGGATGCCTAATTTGGATATACTGCTCTCGATATTCATCCGTTCCTTTATTCTTTCCACACAGTGGACGAGTTTATCATGCTTTCCAAGCTGAATATAACCATATAAAATTTGCAAATCATTCATCCAGTCATGACGATGATGTCCCAGTGTAGCTGTAGCTGTTCGCTGAAATGAATCAAGTAGCCGCTTTGTCTCATTTTCCTTCTGCCGCTTCATAACCTGAAAATAGGTCAGACCTATGAGTCCCCCCCATACGCATGCTGCAAGATGCAGAATGAGAGAATGCGCAAAATATACCGCTATCATAGGTACTAAAGCCAACATAAGGGCAACTATAGGAGCTGATTTACGATATTTCATAATTCTCCATTCCTTTTCGGAGGTGACATCATTAACCAGTATATCACAAAAGAATTCTCGCCGTCCTAGTCAGATGTTAACTACAAAAAAGCCCCCGGCATTACTGCCGGGGGCTTAATCAAATTCTTACGCTTCAACTGCAGCCGCTACCGGAGCGACTTGGGCAGGGTAGACGCTCACTTTTTTGCGATCGCGACCCCAACGTTCGAATTTCACTACACCATCAACTTTTGCGAAGAGAGTGTCGTCTTTACCGATTCCCACGTTGTTACCAGGGTGAATCTTCGTACCGCGTTGGCGAACGAGGATGCTACCACCTGTAACAGTTTGGCCGTCAGCACGCTTCACACCAAGACGTTTCGCTTCACTATCGCGTCCGTTCTTTGTGGAACCTACACCTTTTTTCGATGCGAATAACTGGAGATCCAATTTCAACATTGTTGTCTACCTCCTTCTTCAAATAATGACATTCTTTATCTTAATATACTTGTCGTATGACTGTTCGATACTCTTCAGCATAACTACCAGGGATGATAACAAAAGCTGAGCCTGATCAAATGCGGGAGACTGGCTGGAATTCGGGAGAACTGCGTTCAGAAAACCGTTCTTCATTTCCGATTCCATAACGATACCGGTAAGTTCTTCAATCGAGTTGACTGTACCTACTGTGACGGCGGAGACGCCTGCACATACAATATCTTCACCGGCCTTGGCATAATTCGCATGGCCTTCCACTTTGAATCCTTGAATAGTGCTGCCGTTACGGCGCAATATGGAGACGATAATCAATTACCGCACCTACTTACGCTTGGATTTTCTCGATGGTCACTTTCGTGTATGGTTGACGATGACCTTGTTTCTTACGGTAGTTCTTCTTAGCTTTGTATTTGAATACAACCACTTTCTCGCCTTTGCCGTGTTTCTCAACTTTCGCTGTTACACTTGCACCGGATACGAGTGGAGCTCCTGCTACCAAGCCGTCACCTTTAGAAACTGCCAAAACACGATCGAAAGTAACACTCTCGCCGTCACCAGCATTCAATTTCTCGATGTAAAGAACATCTCCTTCTTGAACACGGTATTGTTTGCCACCTGTTTCAATAATTGCGTACATTTGTCTGCACCTCCTCATTTCTCAGACTCGCCTGATTCAGGTGATGCCAAAGGCATTCTTACTGACCCGATCGGAGCGGTTACAGCATGTGCAGAAGAGTTCACTTAAGACACATACTAAATTATAATAGCATGGACACTCCTCAAAATCAATACTAACCTTCCACTTTTCTTAACGTTTCAATCTGCCCGTACCTTGACAAACTGTACAAACATCAAAATGAGCCCCGCTGCCCTCGCGCATCTTCTTACGCGTCAGCTCAAGCAGACCGAGTTTGGTCCAGCCGAGAATATGGTGCTGTGTTCGGTCAGGTCTCATCTTCAGCTCCAGCATATTCAATACGCTGCTGCGGTTCTCTTCAATCTCCATGTCAATAAAGTCAATGATGACTATCCCCCCGGTATCCCGAAGACGGAGAAGTCTCGCAATCTCAGCCGCAGCCTCCAGATTAGTCTGAAATACTGTATCTTCAAGATTATCTGTACCCGTGAATTTACCCGTATTCACATCGATTACAGTCAAGGCTTCAGTCCGGTCCCAAATCAGATATCCGCCGCCAGGCAGCCAGGTTTTTCTCTGGAAGTCCTTGTTAAGCTGGTGCTGAATACCGTAAGCCTCAAAGATGGGCTTGTCATCCTTGTATTCTTGAACTTTCGGGAGCTCCCCCTGAAGCATTCCTTCCAAAAAGGATGCTGCTTCTTCCGCCTGCTTCTTATTATCAAGAATCAGCTCCCCGGTCTGAGGAATATACACATCTCTCATTAACCGCTGAACCATACTTAAATCCTGATGGAGGAGCGCTGGGACTTGGGCTTCCCCGGCCCGGCTCAGAATAGCTTTCCACTGTGCACGCAGAAAGCCCAAATCTTCCTCGATAGCTTTAGCCTGTTCGTTCTCCGCTACGGTCCGTATGATTAACCCCTCGTCTTCTTGGCGAAGTTCTTCCCCCAGTTGTTTGAGACGATTCCTTTCAGACTCTCTCTCAATTCGCTTGGATACGGCAACATACCCGGAAATGGGCATATATACAATCCATCGTCCAGGCAGTGAATAATGCGTAGTTACCCGGGCGCCTTTCGTCCCCAGCGCATCTTTAATAACTTGTACAATAAGTTCTTGTCCAACCTTAAGCAGCTCCGTAATGGATGGTTTGAGCTTTGGCTGCTTCTCTAAATGAGGATGCAGCACATCGTCAATGTAGAGGAAAGCATTCCTCTTCTGCCCGATATCAACAAAAGCTGCCTGCATACCTGGAATTACATTAATTACGCGCCCTTTAAACAGGCTGCCTACCACGCCGCTTTCTTCAGAACGCTCAACCGCGAACTCCACAAGTCTGCCATGTTCCAGCAGTGCCATCTGTGTAGAGCCCGGCTCGCAGCGAACAATCATCTGCTTCATGTACTCACCTCTGCTTACGCTCTGCCGAACTGTTGTCATCAAATTATACCATGGAAATCAGGCTCAGTGATCTGATCTCCCCGTCAAGTAGGAGGTAATAACCTTCTGTTCCGGTACAACCGCCATAATCTGTCCCTCATGGTTCATCACATAGATGAAATGATATTTCTCTCGTCTTAATAGACGCAAGATCCGGTCCAAAGGTTTCGAGGTATCTGCAATTATAGGCTGTACCAGACTGCCTTGAATCAAATGCTGTGAGAACGATTTATCCCGGTTCATTAAGAAACGGAGAAATCGATAATGGACATTTCGGTAATCGGTCATATTGGAATACAGGAGAAAGCTGCCGATCAGCAGCAGATTAAGCTGAAGAGCACCGCCCATAAGCCACGGGCCTACGGCATAGATAATAACAAGCCCGCTGAACAGCACACTCACCCGAGTGCACCAAAGAATGGTCGAATGATAAGATAACGACAAGCTGCATACGGCCTGACTGATCTTTCCGCCATCGAGGGGCAGGATTGGCAGTAAATTAAACAATGCAATCAGCATATTGCACTCTATAAAATAAACCGGAAAAGCCCCTTCCCAAACTTCGGTCTGATGCAGAAGCAGCGTGATTCCGATTAGTACCAGGTTTTGAAAAGGGCCTGCTAACGCGATTACGATCTCCTTACCCGCTGTAATATTCCCGTTGTCCTCCATAACGGCGTTACCGCCAAATGGAAGCATTGTAACGGATACTACAGGGATTCCGAACCATCTTGCAGCGGCCACATGGCCAAGCTCATGAACAAAGACGATACCGAAGAGGGCAATCAGCTCGAGAAATCGGCCAGTCAGGACGGAGGCAAGCATAACGACAACAAATAAGGGGTGTACGGAGAACTGGATACCTGCGAATCTAATCAAAAGGCACCACGTCAGACGGGTCAATATATTGGCCGTCCTTTTTCAAAGCAAAATACAAAGCTTTCGGATTACCTGCCGCCGAAGTCTTTAAACTGCCTATTCCTTCTCCTCCTTCAACCCAGTCCCCTTGCTGAACATTGGCACTGCTCAGATGTCCGTATATCGAGTAATAACCTCCCGCATGCTGTATTTGTACTGTTAGTCCGGTATTCACATTTTGAGAAACCTCGGTTACGCGACCTGTTTCAACGCTTTTCACCTGCGACTCACCAGATTTAAGGCTCTTGGCAGAGGGCAGCACCTCAATGCCTTTTAAATTCAAAGCAAACGGCAAAGTGACAGTTCCCTCCATGGGAGAGGAGAATATTCTCTGGCTCTGAACTTTCTGCCCCTTGTCCTTACTTTGACCGAAAATAGGAATGAAGGAAGGCGCTCCGCCAAAATGCTCTTCGTACCAGACCTGCGCGGCCTGAAAATCAATCTCCTCCGTAAGCGCCTTAGCGACAAATTGACGGATCGGAAGCGACCATTCGGGCTGATAGCGATAGATGCCCCATAGTGCTCCAAATATCATGCTGCTTACCAAGGCACGCAGAAGGAACATTCTCCAAAAGGAGGCAGTTCTATGGGGATTCCCCCTGCCCGGATCTCTCATATTTGTCGTCCCTATATCTTCTATCCATCTAGCATTGTTCTGTTTCCATATGAGTTCCGGATCAGGCTCCTGATATTCAAGGGCATTTGTTCGGTTAGTATCCTTAATGGGTTCCTGTATTTCATAGGAAGCAGAATGTTCAGACCCCTCCCATAGCGGCTTACTAAGCATGGAATGATCCAGTGGAGCGGCTAAGAGTTGTCTGATCCGCTCTTCTCTGCGCTTTTTCACACCTGACTTCAAGTCCATAGCGCTACTCCCCTTTGCAGCTTGAATAATATATAGCTTGTTCCATCTTATGAGGAGAAACTGCTAAATATGAACAGGCCCACCTAAACAGCAAAAAACCGGAGCATGAAGGGAAGCTGCAAAACAATTGCAGACCGCTCCAAACTCCGGTATATTCAGACATCATACTTCTCCTGATGCAGACTGATGCTAAAAACAATGCCGATACTCAGCATATTCAGCAGCAGTGATGTGCCCCCATAACTTATAAAAGGGAGCGTGATGCCGGTGATGGGCATCAGGCCAATCATCATTCCGACATTTTCGAATATTTGAAAAAGAAACATGGCTATAATTCCTACGATTATAAAGGCTCCGCGCTTATCATAACACTTCATGGCTATTATTATCATTCTATAGATGAACAGAAAGTAGACCATCATCAGAACCGAAGCGCCCACAAATCCAAATTCCTCACCAACCACTACAAAAATGGAATCCGAATAAGGATAAGGGACAAACTTCTTGTTCTTCAGGTCCCCCTGCATATAGCCATCTCCAAGCAGCCCTCCAGAACCAATCGCAATCAAGGCATAAGCAGACTGGTGCTTATCATCACGGGATGCCTCTCCGGGATTGACGAAAGTGTTAATCCGTTGATACCAGTGAAGCTTGTCATGATCATACATAAAGTCGTGAATTTGCTTATTATACGTATTAAACAAGGTCACAAACAAGATAAGACTGGCTACCAGAGCTGTAAGCCCAATAATTACATGTTTGTATTTAATATTACCAATCCACAACATCCCTACAAGCACGACCAGATAAATGATCGCGTTGCCGAGATCCGGCTGAATTAGAACAAGCAAAAAAGGCAGCAGTGTCACCCCTGCGATCGGAATCACATCTTTCCGGAAATGAAGAGGCTGACCGCCGCGCTTGCCTAATAAATAAGCGGTTGTGAGAATCAAGATGAATTTCACCAGTTCTGCAGGTTGAAATTGAAGTCCTCCAGGAAGCATAAACCAGCTCTTGGCCCCATTGATGTCTGCGCCGAACAAATAGACCGCCACCAGCAAAAGACAACCCGCACCATAAATATACCAGCTGTAATCCAGCAGAACCCTGTAATCCACCAGGGAGATGCCCAGAATAACAATGAACCCTAACACGTAAAATATCAGGGTTCTAACGTCATAGCCATGAAATTGATCAAGTGAGGGAGCAATCGCACTTCGTACCAGAAGGTAACTGAAAATCATAAAGACGCCCAGGATAAATACCATTGACCAATCTAATTTTTTTAATTTGAAAAACAAAACCGATCAACCCATTCCAAAAAACTTCTTAAAGCGCGTAAATGCACCTTTTTTCTGGTCCAGCTGCATTAGGGGAACCGTGTCACCCAGAATACGCCGAGCTATGTTGCGGTAAGCAATCGCTGCTTTGGAATCCGGATTCATGACCGTCGGCTCTCCAGAATTCGCAGCCTTAATTACGAGCTCATCATCAGGAACAATCCCAATCAGATCGATATTCAGCACTTGCAGAATCCCATCAATATCGAGCATATCCCCGGATTTAACCATATTCACCCGAATCCGGTTAACCACCAGTTTGGGCGATTTAATGTGAGAACTTTCCAAAAGTCCAATAATCCGGTCCGCATCCCTGACGGCTGCATGCTCCGGAGTGGTTACTACAATGGCCTGATCCGCACCGGCAATGGCATTCTTGAATCCCTGCTCAATTCCCGCCGGACAATCGATAATCACATATTCATACTCTTTCTTCAGTTCAAGAATGATATCCCGGACTTGTTCCGGGGACACGGCATTCTTATCTTTGGTTTGAGCAGCTGGAAGCATATACAGTTCATCGAAACGTTTGTCCTTCACAAGCGCCTGATTCAAGCGGCAGCGCCCTTCTGCAACATCGCACAAATCATATATAATTCGATTCTCAAGCCCCATTACGACATCGAGATTGCGAAGACCAATGTCCGTATCGACCAGACAGACCTTTTTGCCAAGCAGCGCAAGCGCTGTGCCTATATTGGCTGACGTCGTAGTCTTTCCGACGCCGCCTTTCCCCGAAGTGACGACAATAGCCTCTCCCATAATCTACACCCCTTTAAATGAGCTTAAATCCGGCCGTACTCGGACTATATTCGTAATTTTGTCAATTTGCATGGCTCCGTCTTTCAAATAAGCAAACTCCATGCTTGTCTCTCTGTTCTCCCATTCATCCGGAGGTCTGCTAATCACTTCCGCAATTCTGAGCTGGGTTGGTGCCAGGAATGAAGCCGCTATAACCGCTGCCTCGTTCCCGTCAACTCCGGCATGCGCCATCCCCCGCAGTGCACCTATTATAAAAATATCCCCCGTACATTCTAACGTACCGCCAGGATTCACATCGCCCAAAAACAGTAAATTTCCATCGTGATGAAGAACCTGACCCGAACGGACCATCCCTGTATGAATCGTCAATTGGTTCTGATCTGTGGTCTGCGGGTCCAAAGCCGGTGTATCGATTGAACGGATAAGCAGATTTCCTTTTTGCTTAAGCGTGTCCAGAATTTCATTCTTCTGATCCTCTGTAATCTCTCTCAGGCCCACCTTTACATCCACATGAATGATAGGTCCGGTCAAAATATTCTGATGGCTGTGTTCCAGTTTATATCTAAGATCTTCAAGGAGCTCTGAGAATTCACACTGATCGTCAAGCAGGAATATCAGGCCATCTTTGGTGCCTTTTATGGTTACATGGTTTGATTTCACTGTCATTAGCCTGTCCCTCCCCTTACATCAATTCGTGAATGAGCCTCCTATTTCCTCCTTAGTCACTGAAAATGACGTCTGAAAGTCAGGCAGTCTCCTCCTGGGGACGCCGTTTCACGAGTTTATCGATTTGACGGCGCAAGGGCACATAAATGGCCAGAGCAAAGATCAGCTGTACAATCATGGTTGGAATAATATGGTCAACAAGCGCGTAGGTGTAAGGCAATTTATAAATCTTAAATATCGTATATATGCCGAATATCATAGAATCCATCAGCAGACTGCCAATCACAACAACGATCATCATAACCAAGAGAGAAGCCCGGCGAGATCGGAATAAAAGCCCCATTAAATAACCCGACAGTCCCATCGAAAAGGAATACGTACCAATCATAATTCCATAAAACACCACATCATGAAGCATACCAAAAGCTACTCCTAGCATTAGAGCAACATAACGATGGTCGTAAACTGCCGCAAACAGGATCACAACAAAGACAAGATGCGGAATGATCCGAGTCTGCCAAGCCCCTGGAATCAGCAATGGAACAATCGTGGTCTCCACGATGAATAAGAGAAATAACAGCAGTGTCATCACATAACGACGTGCCATTATTTCGGCACCTCCCAAGTGATTACAACAAACAGGCTTTTCCAGTTCTCGAAACTTGCAGCAGGCTTGATTGTTGCAGTAGCGGTTAATCCGTTACCAGGCTGGCGGCTTACCACGGTGCCGATAGGCAAGTTCTTAGGAAAAGCACCACCCGCTCCCGAAGTTACGATTTGATCACCTTTGGCAAGGGGATCATTTTGATTAATCTTCGTCATCAGAAATGTACCCGTCTGCTGATCATAGTCCTCAATGATCCCGAAAGAGGTGTTCTCCTTCCCAACTGCGGTAGCCGCGATACCAGGTGAGGTAATATCCCTGGAATCCATGGAAGTAAGCAGCTTAACCGTGGACGTGAAGTTGCTTACTTCACTAACAATGCCGACCATGCCTTTATCCGAAATTACGGTCAGGCCTTTTCTGATTTTGTCATTGCTGCCTCTATTGATTACCAAAGTCCGGTTGGCAGGGTCGTTATTGACACTAACTACGTCGACGATAGCCAGGTCGAATTTGTTACTATTCTTCTGAGCCTCAGTGAATTTAAGATCATTCTGCAAGCTCTCTACCTGATTCTGTAACGCATTAATCTTAGGCATTTCTCGGGAATAATGGGCCATCATAATCTTCAACTCTTTGTTCTCTTCCTGAAGAGAACGCAAATTGCTGATATCTTCAAAGAAGCCCGCTACAGCGCGAGCGGGCTTGTAGAATACAGATTGGACAAAGCCTACCGTATCCTTGATGAACTTCTCGGGCCAGGACAAGCCTGCCCGTGGTCCGAGTGTAAATCCCATCACAGCAACAAACAGGATAAGTCCAATCAATAATATAAACAATCTCTTATTTCCTAGCAGCTTAAACAGTTCCAACACCCTCTTATCTTACTTTTTCTCTCCCAATACAAGGGCTGTCTTCTTCGCACACTATCTTCTAGATTTGATGGCTGAACTGCTTCTTGATTTGAACAAATGAATATTATCTAGTGCACGCCCTGTTCCGATGGCTACACAGTCCAGCGGATTCTCAGCAACAATGACAGGCATTCCTGTCTCATTTGCAAGCAGTTTGTCCAGATTGCGAAGCAATGCTCCACCACCTGTAAGAACAATTCCTCGGTCCATAATGTCAGCGGCAAGCTCCGGAGGACACTTCTCAAGCGTTACCTTAACAGCATCCACGATCGCATTGACCGTATCGCCCAAAGCCTCTGAAACCTCATCTGAAGTAATTGTGATCGTCTTAGGCAGTCCCGTAACCAGATCACGTCCCCGAATTTCCATGGTTTCCACTTGATCCAGCGGCATTGCAGAACCGACATCCATCTTCAGCTGCTCTGCCGTTCTCTCACCAATCATTAAATTATATTGACGTTTGATATATTGAATAATAGATTCGTCCGCCTCATCTCCTGCAACGCGGACAGAACGGCTGGTTACAATACCGCCAAGTGAAATGACAGCCACTTCGGTAGTTCCTCCACCGATGTCAACAACCATACTGCCTGTAGGCTCCCAGACCGGAAGATCAGCTCCAATAGCTGCTGCAAACGGCTCTTCAATCGTATAAGCTTCGCGGGCGCCCGCTTGCTTCGTCGCATCTTCAACTGCACGCTGTTCAACGGCTGTAATTCCGGAAGGTACACACACCATTACATTCGGATGACGTTGAAACAGCGAACGCTGTTTCTGAGCTTGACGAATGAAATATTTAATCATAGTTGCTGTTGTATCAAAATCAGCAATGACCCCGTCTTTCATTGGACGGATTGCACGGATGTTCCCCGGTGTTCTTCCGATCATTTTTTTCGCGGATTCGCCAACAGCTACAATGGCTTTTGTATCAGTATTAAGAGCGACAACTGACGGCTCCCTAACAATAATTCCTTTTCCACGGATATAAACAAGTGTATTCGCTGTTCCCAAGTCAATTCCCAAGTCTTTCGTAAAACCACCTAGCATGTTGTAACTCCCTTTCCTTATGTGTCTAAGCTATTATATTACATGAGACCTTGCTCCTTCAAACTAACGAAAACCCCATCCCCAATGACGATATGATCCAGGACATCGATCCCTACAATCTGACCTGCTTCGCACAACCTCTGCGTAATCTGGATATCTTCCGGGCTCGGCGCAGGATCACCGCTCGGGTGGTTATGAGCGCACACAACAGAAGCACTGCTGCATTTAATGGCTGCCCGAAAAACTTCACGAGGATGAACAATCGAGGCATTCAGGCTGCCCATGGAGAGTGTCTCTTGAGCTATGATATGATTTTTTGTATTCAAAAATAAACAGACAAAATGTTCCTTCTTCAAATAACGCAGCTGTTCCATCAATAAATCCGCCGCATCATGCGGGCTTCGAATCGTAACCCGGTCCGGCCTTTTCGCCCCAGACATTCGAATTCCAAGCTCAAATCCAGCCTTAAGCTGGATCGCTTTGGCCGTTCCTATTCCTTTGGTCTGCATTAATTCTTCCACACTGAGATCCATCAAATTCCGAAGGCCTCCGGCCAGATTCAGAATCCGCTGGGCCATATGCAGCGCAGACTCCTGGCGTGTTCCCGTCCTCAAAAGTATAGCAAGCAGTTCGGCATGGCTGAGCGCACCAGCCCCATATTGCATCATGCGTTCTCTTGGTCGTTCATCATGGGGGATGTCACGCAGCATGTAAGCAGCTGGTTCCATCTTAACTCCCTCTCTTCCTTCATTCGTGAGTAGCACCATGATGTTCTGGATTATAATACATACATATCAAACTGCTTGAGCATTTCACTTAAAAGGGAGAGAGGGAGACCCACTACATTGAAATAGCAGCCTTGGATTTCGGTGACAAGTGTTGCTCCAAGCCCTTGAATGGCATAGGCTCCAGCCTTGTCCAGTCCTTCCCCACTCTCTGCGTAAGCCGAAATTTCAGCCTCAGACAATGCTCTCATCATAACCTTCGTAACGCGGTAATCTGTCAAAGTATGCCCTGTTGCCCCATCTATACAAGACACGCCAGTGAATACCTGATGGCTTTGGCCTTGCAATGATCGTAACATGGAGGCCGCCTCTTCCTTGGAAGAAGGCTTCCCTAGTACTCGTCCATTCAGCACAACTATAGTATCACTGCCGACAATAACCGAGTCTGTTCTCGCTGGAAGCAGGGATTGGTAGACCGCTGCAGCCTTGCGATGTGCAAGTTCAGACACGATTCGTTCCGGTGCCCAGCCTTCCGGTGTTGTTTCGTCTGCATGACTCGGAATAATTTCAAATGGAATATGTAAGCCTGCAATCAATTCCCTTCTTCTAGGGGACGAAGAGGCTAGAATAATTAGACGTGATTGATTATTTTCCAAAAAAAATGAATCCTCCCTTTGTAGATTCGGATTCCTCGCCATTTTTTGACACTTTATTATTATAAGGTTAATTTCATAGCAATACAAACACAAATCCGGCATGGGGAAGTATTTCCATTTCCCACCCGGATTTGCAGGCTGATTACAGTTTATCGATTCCCAGAAGCTCCTTCTGAAGCAGTATATACTCCATCATCGCCGTTTGGACTTCCCATAAATGGGTTTTGGAACCATTCAAATTGTATTGTCCAAGTGCCTCAACTGCCGTGTTCATCGCTTTTTCCATGGCATCAGCGGTTTTCTTCTTATCACTTAGCAGTCCGCCTTTTACAGCTGAAGCATTCTCGGTCCATTCACGGTGCTTTTCTTTTAGATTAGCTACTTCAGCCTGACTTTGTTTCTGGGTATCCTTCGTCTCCAGCAGAGAGGCAGAGGTGACACTGAGCAGCTTAACCAAATCTGCACTTTCCTCCAAATACTGATCGAGTACCCCGATATCTCCGCTGTACTCGATCTCAGCCTCAGCTGGATAGAGTATCTCATGAACAATCAGATTCACGCCGCTTGACTTCAGCTGGCTGCTCAGCAGCTTGGCCTGTTCTCGCTCAGGGGACACCCCTGCATATACCCGTTTATTATCGAGCGTGTCTCTGGCTGCAGCCACACCCGATTGCTGGAGTTCTTCCTGAGCCTGCTTCACCCCTTGGGAGGTACTGAAGACACCATATTGGAGGAAGTAATAGGCTTGTTCCGGCAGCACAGCCTTAACCGTTGGGATACTGCCATTCTGAGTATTGGGATCATCCGCTTGACCCAGGACAGATACTGACGATGGGCTCACCGAGCTGCCCGATTTTATCGATGATATCCCTGGAATAGGTAGAGAGAGGTCTTTATTGAACATGGATAATACAATAAATCCGAACAAAGTTCCAGTGACCACAGCTGCTGATATGGAACCGACCAGCTTCCATCTGGATGGACGTTTTGGAGAAATATAATATACCTCATCATGAGAGACGATATCTTCCCGCAGCGTCGTATTCATCTCCAAGAATTTGTTATTTTTGATTTCAGGGATAAAATTAGCTCCAGAATGACTGTGGGTCAGGAACGGTTCACCCCAGTTTTCCAGAGGGTCCATAACAAGGGGAGCAGACACATGATTCTTCTCTTCCATCTGCTCAGCATATTCCGTGTAATCTGGGGCTGCTTCTATGTCATTCTGCGGCATAGCTTCAGTTCTCTCTGCCTCCGGCTCATCAAATCGAAACGTCATTCTTGCCTTATTCACCTGACACACTCTCCTTGTCCCAACTATATAGATAAGCTATATGTCGGAGCTGAGGGAGTTATGCTAGAAGTTACAGATCACGATAAAAAACCGCCAGGAGAGCCCTGACGGTTCATACAATCTTATTCAGATTTCAGTTGACTCGCTAGGGCATAACCCACTTTATAGATATCCCCTGCGCCCATAGTCAGAATTAGATCGCCAGGTCTAATCCGTCCTTCAAGATCCGTGATGACCTCTTGTTTCGTAGGGATATAACGAGCACTTGCATTGCTGTTCTGCTTGATGAGTTCCACCAGTTTGGAAGAGTGAACACCCTCGATCTGCTTCTCACCGGCTGGGGAATAGATATCGGTAATTATAACCTCATCGGCTTCCGAGAAAGCCCGGCTGAAAGCATCCAGCAGGAAAAAAGTACGCGTATAGCGCTGCGGCTGGAACACCGCGACAATTCTTTTGCCAGTGGCTTTGGCAGCATTAATCGTTGCCTCAATCTCAGTCGGATGGTGGGCATAATCATCAATAACCAGAATATCCCGAACTTCGCTAAGGACCTGGAAACGCCGTTTGGCTCCAGAGAACAGAACGATGGCTCTTACGATATCCTGAAAAGGAATACCTGCCTCCAAACATACGATGATGGTAGCCATGGCGTTATAGACATTATGCTGACCTGGAACCGATAATTCAACTTGTCCAAGGGATTCCCCTTGAGTGCTCAGCGTAAAGGTTACCTTCCGGTCTCCAAGAATAATGTCCGAAGCCATATAATCACATTGCTGGTGAATACCATAGGTAATCACCTGTCCCGACAGGTTAGGAAGCAGTTCACGGATGTTCTCATCATCCCCACTTACTACCGCCTTGCCATCCGGCTTGATCTGATTCAAGAACTGAACATAAGCTTCCTTCAGACGATCAAAGTTACTATCATAGTTCTCAAGATGATCGGCTTCAATATTAGTAACGACCCCAAGAGCCGGATGGTATTGCAGGAACGATCCATCGCTCTCGTCAGCCTCGGCCACCACATACTCACCCTGTCCTGCCTTGGCATTGGTACCAATATTCATAATTTCCCCGCCGATAATAAAGGTCGGGTCTGTCCCGCATTCTTCCATAACCAAAGCGATCATTGAAGAAGTTGTCGTCTTCCCGTGAGCTCCTGCAACCGCCACTCCCTTACGTTCATTCAGAAGGCGAGCCAGCATTTGAGCCCGGTGAATTACAGGGATTCCCTGCTTCTCCGCCTCTACCCGCTCCACATTATCCTTAGGCAGCGCGGTGGAATAGACAACCAGGTCAGCTCCTTGCACCTGCGATGCGGTATGTCCGATATATATTTTTGCCCCCTTGGCGGCAAGCTTCTCAGTTAGCTCTTGGGAGGCCACGTCGGATCCGGTAACTGTATAGCCCATCTCCAGCATGACGCGGGCGATCGCGCTCATTCCATAGCCGCCGATGCCGATAAAGTGTACGTGTTCTAATGTTGTATTGGACAAAATGTTCACCAACCTTTTTCAGAATCGGTTTGATGCAAAAGGGCTGCGCGCACGTCGGAAATCAAATAAAGCGTGCCTGAAACCACCCCAAGATCTTCCCGTTCCGTCCGCGACTTCAGCAACTCAAGAGCTGCCTTCCAGTCACGTTCTACTATAACTTCCAAGTTCGGCTTCGCTGCTGTATCCCGCAGTTGCTGTACTAGCTCATACAGATTCTGCGCTTCCATAGCCCTGCGAAAATCCGGTTCGGTAAGGATAAGCGTATCCACTATTGGTAATATATGCTTCAAGTAGGCGTGATGATGCTTATTGCTAAGCATCCCCATCATCAAATTAAGTTTTTTATATTGAAAATTCTCCTGGATACTCTTCGCGAGAGTCTCCGCCCCTTCGGGGTTATGTGCTCCATCAATCACGATCAGCGGTTCATCTGACACACGTTCCAATCTTCCTGCCCAGAACGTATCCCTAAATCCGGCAGTCACATCTTCATCCTCAAGCACAAAAGCCATATACTGCCTGAGTACCTCTAGCACCATCATAACTCCGGCGGCATTCTTGCATTGATGCTCTCCCAGTAAAGATATACTGAACTCAAGACTTCGGAATGGCCCGTTAAAAGTTAAGTGCTGCTCTGTAGATGTGATATCGTGACGCTTGTATTCAAACTGATCACCAAGCAGATAGAGCGTGCTCTTTTGCGCAGCGGCTGTCTCTTTCAGGACGGCAGCAGCCTCCGGCTGCTGGACGCAGCTGACTACCGGAACGCCTGGCTTGATAATTCCAGCTTTTTCCATGGCAATCTGTTCAATGGTATCTCCCAAAATATCCGTATGATCCATGCCAATATTCGTGATCAGAGAGACAATCGGTGTAACAATATTAGTAACATCCATTCTTCCACCAAGGCCAGTCTCCCATACTACAACGTCGGGATAACAGACTTCGCCAAAATACAAGATGGCTAGTGCTGTACTTACCTCAAACATGGTAGGAGAGCCAAGCTCCGCCTGAGCCAGGTCCTGTACATGCGGGTAAAGACGGTTCGCAAGTTCAAGCAGGGTCTCTTCCGGAATGTTCTCCCCATTATACTGGAATCTATCTGTGAACTTAGTGATATACGGGGATGTAAAGGTTCCCACCGTATACCCGCTAACGACCAGCGTTTTTGTCAAAAAGGCGCAGGAAGAGCCTTTACCATTCGTCCCTGCTACATGTATAAACTTTAACTTCCGGTGCGGATTGTCAAATCGCTCCATGAGCGCTTCAATCCGTTCCAAACCTGGCCGGATGCCAAAAGGAATCAAGCCATTAATCCAATCGACTGCTTCTGCATAGGTCTGCAGCGGGGTTATTATGTCGTCCTGCATGAGAGAACCTGCTCCTTATAGTGGGATACCCTCCCAAACCCTCCCTAAGCTTATGCTTCCGTTGCGAGTTTCCAATGGAAACTTTCAGGAGGGCCCCAGAGGGACTTCCCTCTGGACACCCGAATGTTTCGGTGGGAGGCGGGAGTGATGATCACCTGATCGACTACGGCGCATAGAGCGCTTGTCACCCCCGTTGGGGGTACGCTTGACGCCCGTGCTCCTGTCCGTACTTGGATCATGCGTGCTGCAAGCCGCTTGTCGCCCCCGTTCGGGGGTACGCTTTGGGCTGGGCGCTCCTAAGATGGAGCTTTTTATTGTTGCTGCGTGCTAGGAGCGCCCTCCCTGCGGGATTCGCTGCCCTTTCGACGCACGGCGGTTTGGTGCTTCTGCTGTGCTTCTTGAGCCTCTACGTGCTTGGAGCGCTCTCCCTTCGGGATTCGCTGCTCGCACTTAGAGGCGCTGGCTCCGCAGTTTAACCTTTGAGCTCTTCAATGCGGGCCAATACCTTGGCACGCTTCTCGGAGTAGTCCTGCATCTTCGCCTTCTCTTCCTCAATCACTTTCGCCGGAGCTTTGGCAACAAAGCCTTCGTTGCCCAACTTCTTCTCAACTCGTTCCACCTCTTTGGTGAGGTTCTCGAACTCTTTTTGAAGACGGGCAATTTCTTGTCCGATATCTATTAATCCAGCCAGAGGGAAGTAGAGCTCCGCTCCGGTTACGATCGCGCTCATCGCTTTGTCCGGTGCCTCGGCAGCCATGGATACAGAGAAATCGGAGGTGTTACAGAATCTTCGAACATAGTTCTCGTTGCGGCTGATAATATCATTAACCTTGTCGGAACCCGGCTTCACGATCAGTTCTACCTTCTTGCTCATTGGAACGTTAACCTCGGCACGAACGTTTCTCACTGCGCGGATAACATCAATCAGGAGATTCATCTCTTCAACCGCGTCTGGGGCTTCGAGAGCAGTATCGTATTTAGGCCACTCGGATAAAGTGATCGTATCTCCATTATGAGGGAGATGCTGCCAAATTTCTTCGGAAATAAATGGCATGAATGGGTGGATCAGCCGCTGCGTGCGATCAAGTACGTAGGCAAGCACGGATTGCGTCTTGCTCTTCGCAGCCGCATCTTCCCCATATAAGGAGAGCTTCGCGAACTCAATATACCAGTCACATAGATCATCCCAGATGAAGTTGTACAGCAATCGTCCCGTTTCTCCAAATTCATAGGCATCGATCAGACGGGTAATATCCCGCGCCGTTTCGTTGAATCGATGCAGTATCCAGCGGTCTGCTGTACTCAGATTGCCGCTAATGTCAATGTCTTCATACTTAACGCCTTCCAAATTCATCAGCGCGAAGCGTGAAGCATTCCAGATCTTGTTGGCAAAGTTACGAGCCTGCTCCACCTTCTCCCAGCGGAAACGAAGATCCTGACCAGGTGTACTGCTCGTTGAAATCATGTATCTCATCGCATCCGCGCCATATTTCTCAATAACTTCAAGCGGGTCAACCCCGTTGCCAAGCGATTTGGACATCTTACGTCCTTCGCTGTCGCGAACGAGACCATGGATAAGTACATCCTTAAACGGAATTTGGTCTGTGAATTCAAGGGCAGTGAAGATCATCCGTGCAACCCAGAAGTAAATAATATCGTAGCCGGTAACCAGCACATTCGTTGGGTAGAACCGCTTGTAATCCTCATGATCCACATCCGGCCAGCCCAAGGTTGAGAACGGCCACAGGGCAGAACTGAACCAGGTATCGAGTACATCCTCATCCTGGCGCCATTCTTTTCCTTCTGGTGCCTCTGCACCTACAAAAATTTCACCGGTAGTCTCGTGATACCAAGCCGGAATCCGATGTCCCCACCACAGCTGGCGGGAAATACACCAGTCACGCACATTTTCAATCCAGTGCAGATATATTTTCTCAAAACGGTCCGGTACAAAGTTAACTCCGGTGCCCGACTTTTGCGCTTCAATCGCCTTTTCTGCAAGAGGCCCCATCTTCACGAACCATTGGGTGGATAGATAAGGTTCTACTACGGCCCCCGATCTTTCACTGTGACCTACCTGGTGAACATGATCCTCAATCCGGATAAGCACCCCAAGCTCCTGCAGATCCCGTACGATTTGTTTGCGGCATTCGCTGCGGTCCAGACCCTGATACTTGGCAGCATCCGCATTCATCGTACCCGTCTCATCCATAACTGTAATTTGTGGCAGATCGTGTCTCAGACCTACTTCGAAGTCGTTAGGATCGTGTGCCGGAGTAATTTTTACAGCACCACTTCCAAATTCCTTATCCACATACTCATCTGCAATAATCGGAATCTCCCGACCCACGATTGGAAGTACCAGCGATTGTCCAATCAAATGGGCATATCGCTCATCCTTCGGATGCACGGCTACAGCCGTATCTCCAAGCATCGTCTCAGGACGTGTTGTGGCCACTGTAATATGACCGCTTCCATCCTTCAGAGGATACTGCAAATGGTACAGGTGACCGTTCACCTCTTTATACTCAACCTCGATATCAGAAAGCGCTGTTCTCGCTGCTGGATCCCAGTTAATAATACGTTTACCACGATAGATTAATCCTTTGTTGTACAGCTTGACGAACACCTCACGCACGGCCTTGGACAGTCCTTCATCCAGCGTGAATCGTTCCCGGGTGTAATCGAGAGAGAAGCCCATTTTGGCCCATTGCTCGTGAATGGTCTCAGCGTACTGATCTTTCCATTCCCATACTTTCTCCAGGAATTGCTCGCGTCCCAGATCATAACGAGTTACGCCTTGTTCGCGAAGCTTTTGCTCCACTTTGGTCTGGGTAGCAATCCCCGCATGGTCGGATCCAGGAAGCCATAGGGCATCATAGCCCTGCATCCGCTTGGCTCTTACCATGATGTCTTGAAGTGTGAAGTCTAGCGCATGCCCAATATGCAGCATACCTGTTACATTCGGTGGAGGGATTACGATCGTAAAGGTTTCAGCATCCTTACGGCTCCCAGCTTCAAAAAAGTTGCCTTCCTTCCAATAGCTGTACCATTTCTCTTCCGCAGATTTCGGATCATACGTCGTAGGCATATTGGCCGAGGACGACTCTTGGTTCATTTCTGACATTACACATACCTCCGATATTATAGGGGAGTTTTTGATTTAATTAAGATCCCTTTTTCCTGCAATTATTCCCATTATAGAAGCGGAATAAGTGAAAAAAAACAAAAAAAGCCCTTCGTCTCAAAGGACGAAAGGCTTATCTTTCGTGGTACCACCTTTGTTTCGCAAATAGGCTTTATAGCGTTCCTTCAGTAGAAAAGAAGCTCTTATTCGCGACACTCAGACAGATAACGGCTGCAACCGGCCCATTCTGACAGAAGAAATCCTGCTCAAATGGACGACTCCCGGGCGACTTCGGTCAGCTGCATCCTGCGAAACCTCACAGCGCCTGCAATTCCGCTCTCTGAAGGGCACACTGCCTACTATTCCCGTTCGATGTCTTTGCTTATTTATCCCTATAATAATAACGTGGATGGCAGCGATAGTCAATAATAGGCATTTTAACCCCTTTTTAAACGACAAAAAACCTGTGCACGCAGCACAGGTTCGTCATAGGTATTAAGGAATATAAAGGACCTGCCCTTCTTCCAGGCTCTGCTCGGACAACCGATTGTACAGCAGAAGTTCACGGGGATTAATCTGGTATCGGTCCGCAATCACGTCGATTGTCTCTTCCCGCTGCACGATAACAAGCTTCACCTGACGGAAGGGAGTCTGCTCCTGTACGCCTGAGATAAATAAGTTCTTCCAGCGAACATCTTCCTTATCTTCTGTGAGTGGTTCCTGGGTTTCCTGCACCAAGGTCTCCAGCACTTCCGGCTCTTTAGGCGGACGCCCGGACTGAAGCAGTGTGCTTAAAGGAACATGATCATCAGAGGCTTGATCTGTCAACTTCTTGCTGCCAAGTGCAATCTTTAACTCAGGCCGGTCTTCCACATGGGGTTCGATTACAGGTTCTGCAGCTTCGAGTTCCTGAACATTCTCAAGGTATTCTTCAGCGGTATAGACTCTATCGCCTTCTTCAATCTCAACTTGACCCTGGACAGGCTGCTCAATATTCCAGACTTTCGGAGTCTCTGGGGATTGTGTTTCTTCATGCTGTTGTTCCTGCGAAGACGTTCGAGGTTCTTCCGTATTCTCCTTCACCCCTGTATCTTCATTCGATTCCTTGTCCGCCCATAACGGCGAGAATGAGGACGTGGGCGCTGAAGCTGGTGTAGTTTCTCTCTCTTTCGTCGATAAAGAGGGCTCCTCTTTCTGCTCCTGAATCTCTGGAAGTGACCAGTAGGGCTCAGCGCTTGGCGGGTCGTATTTAACTGCCAAAGGTGCGATTGCCTCTTCGCGAACATCTAATCTGTCCTTCTGGTCTACAAGAACCTCTAAACTTTCCTCATGCTCTTCACGTTCGGTCTCATGGGATACCGAAAATTCCTCATTGCTCCACTCTTCTGTTCCCGGAACAAAAGCAACGGTCTCAATTCCCCGCAAAGAAAGAACACCCGTAATATTCAAGCTGTGCGGGTTCAGGACATCGACATCAAAATTCTCAATCTCGACAGTAATATCCTCGAGCCGATTGACCCGGCTCAGCGGAACTGTAATTTCTACAGGAATGAGATGCGATAGTTCCTGTGTCCCTTCTTCACCGCGGTATAGACCAGACACATGCAAATGCCCCCGAAGCGACGCATATTCATCACCTGGAACGACCTGAATTCTTGGGAGGAGCTCCAGCTCAACCAATTCCTGAATGCCAATGACTTCTTCTGATAAATGAACACGTTCATAGATATCAAACCTTAACCCATAGGATTGATCTGCCAAGGGTATAACCTCCTTTTACGCATATCCAAACAAGGTTTCTTCACTCGTTTAATCTATATGCTTCAAAAAGGAGAGCATGCCATTCTTTTTGGCAAACCCGCAAGTTTCTCTCTATGAATCAGTGTGAAAGCCTACGATGAAGCTCTGTAAATTCCTTGGGCCAAGGATCCCTAATCCCTACAATCTCTCCTGTTAATGGGTGTGGAAAAGTCAGGGATTCCCCGTGCAGTGCCTGATAATTGAAGTGACGGGTACTTCCCCCGTATAGTTCGTCACCTACAAGAGGATGACCGATATGGCTCAGATGAACGCGGATCTGGTGGGTTCTTCCCGTTTCCAGAGTTAAACGCACCAGACTGGCCTCCCTTAAGGTGTCCAGGAGAGTTACCCGGGTTGCTGCGGGTTTGCCCGTTTCAGAGACCCGCTGGCGTCTTGCATGATGACGATCCCGTCCAATGGGCGCTTCCACCCTGAAGGCCGGACTTTTAACAATGCCCTGAGCAATAGCTACATAGACTCGTTCAATCTTCTTCACACTCATGGCCTCGTCCAGAATGAGCTGAGCATATTCATTCTTAGCATACAGAACCGGACCTGAGGTGAATTCATCCAGTCTGTGAATATGGCGAACGGCAACCTGTTCGCCCTGGCTCATATAATGAGCCGCTACCACATGTGCGAGCGTTGGCTGCCGTTCATTTCCAGTCGGGTGAACCTTCATACCTGCCGGCTTATGTACCACAAGACAATAGTCGTCCTCATACAGTACATTAAGTTCAGTCCAATAAGGCTCAAATCCAAAATCACGAGGCGGGAAGAGCCGTATCCGAATACGGTCTCCTGCCAGCTTGATTCCGTCCTGCTGTTCCAATCTGGCGAGCAGCTTTGCGGGCACACTTAAGGTACCCTTTAGCCACTGATGCACAGCTGAATGTGGACTGTCTGCATTCTGAGGAAGCTTGCCTGGCATCACTTCCAGCCACTCTCCGCGTCTGACCGCACTTCCTCCGTAACTCATAACTTCTGGAGTGCCAGGCGATTTGCCTCAATCGTCGCATCAATGTCTTCTTCCGTATGCACACCAGAGACGAACATACCCTCAAATTGGGATGGAGGAACGCTGATTCCTTCGTCCACCAATGCCGCGAAATATCTGTTGAACAAGTTAAGATCACTTGTCTTCGCAGTTTCATAGTTAATAACCTTCTCATCCGTGAAGAACGGGCATACCATAGAACCGACACGATTAATGGATAGAGGTATTCCCTTCTCCTTCGCATTGGCATCAAGACCCGCTTCTAATCTTGCAGAAAGGACCTCAAGCCGTTCATATACCTCTGGAGTGAGCAGAGACAAGGTGGTGAAACCTGCAGTCATAGCCAGAGGGTTACCGCTAAGAGTACCCGCTTGGTAGATCGGGCCTGATGGTGCGATCTGCTCCATAATCTCTCTTCGGCCACCATAGGCACCAACTGGAAGACCGCCGCCAATTACTTTACCCAGACAGGTAAGATCAGGAGTCACTCCATAACGCCCTTGTGCACAATTCAAATGAACACGGAACCCTGTCATAACCTCGTCAAAGATCAGCAGACTGCCATATTGGTTCGTAATTTCCCGGAGCCCTTCCAGAAACCCTGGAAGCGGCGGCACAACGCCCATATTGCCGGCTACAGGCTCTACGATGATAGCTGCCAGTTCTTCCCCAAATTTCTCAAAAGCAAGCTTCACCGATTCCAGGTCATTGTAAGGTACTGCAATCGTATTAGCTGCCACACCTTCTGGTACACCAGGACTGTCCGGCAAACCCAAAGTCGCAACGCCAGAGCCAGCCTTGATCAGCAAGCTGTCCGCATGACCATGGTAAGAGCCCTCGAATTTCATAATCTTGTTCCGACCGGTATAGCCTCTGGCCAGACGAATCGCACTCATTGTTGCCTCGGTTCCTGAGCTTACCATGCGCACAATGTCAATGGATGGCACACGTTCTGTTACGAGCTTGGCCATCTCAGTCTCAAGCAGTGTAGGCGCGCCGAAGCTTGTCCCTTTTGCCGCAGCTTCCTGCACATTCTTAACCACTTCAGGATGGGCATGGCCCATAATCAGCGGTCCCCACGAACCCACATAATCAATAAACGAATTGCCATCAATATCGAAGACACGAGGACCTTCGCCGCGTTCGATATAAATCGGTGTTAGTCCTACGGATTTAAAAGCACGAACCGGGCTGTTCACACCCCCGGGGATATATTTCTTTGCTTGATCAAAAGCCTGGCGTGACTGTTCATCACGGCGGCCTGCGGAATTGTTACTCATGTCTGAGACACTCCTTACCTGAATGATTGGATTTGCCGAGCCAGTCTAATTTCGCTCACGCAGCCAGCGGGCCATATCTTTAGCGAAGTACGTAATAATGATATCCGCTCCCGCCCGCTTCATTCCGAGCAGCATTTCCGTTACAATCGCTCTCTCATTGATCCATCCCTGCTGGGCAGCTGCCTTAACCATGGAATACTCCCCGCTGACGTTATAAGCTACAAGCGGAAGATCAAATTGGTCACGAAGAAGGCGAATCACATCCATAAAAGCAAGTGCAGGCTTCACCATCAGCATATCCGCACCTTCCTGCACGTCGGATTCAGCTTCACGAAGAGCTTCCCGGATATTCGCAGGGTCCATCTGATAAGTCTTCCTGTCTCCGAACTGAGGTGCTGAGTCTGCGGCTTCACGGAACGGACCATAGAACGCCGAAGCATATTTTACCGAGTAAGACATAATAGGAACATGAGAGAATCCGGCTTCATCAAGTCCCTTACGAATCGCATACACGAATCCGTCCATCATGTTGGAAGGTGCAATAATGTCCGCTCCCGCCTGGGCTTGGGACACGGCAGTCCGGGTCAGCAGCTCCAAAGACTCGTCATTGAGAACATCTCCGTGCACATGGCCATCGCGTTCAAAAGTATGAACCATACCGCAGTGTCCATGGTCTGTAAATTCACAAAGACAGGTATCGGCCACAACCAGCAGGTCGGGATATAAGGATTTGATGACTCTGGTAGCCTCCTGAACAATCCCGTTCTCGTCGAAGCCAGAAGTACCTACACTGTCCTTCTCGGATGGGATCCCGAACAGAAGCACGGCTGAAATTCCGAGTTCTACGATCTCCTTCAGTTCTTCCTCCAGCGTGTCCAGAGAGAAGTGGAAGACTCCAGGCATGGAGCTTATTTCATTCTTAACCCCGCTTCCATAAGTGATAAAGATAGGCTGAATAAAGTCATCAACCGTAAGCACAGTCTCACGAACAAGTCCGCGAATTGCAGCATTTTGGCGCAATCTGCGGTGTCTAACAATTGGAAATGCCATGTAGTGATGCCTCCTTAATGATATCGAAATGTATAATAACGTTTATTGTTCAGCTAATGTTCCCAAGTTCCAATCGCATAATGAATGAATAATGCCATCCAGAGTCGCTTCCCCAGCTACCATCGTAACCTTAAAGCCATATTCTTCGGCTGTCTTCGCCGTTACCGGACCTATACATGCAATGGCCGCATTTCTTAAAGCCTGAACCGGATCCTTAAGTCCCATTCGCCTCAGGGCCTCAACCAGATTTCTAACGGTTGAAGAGCTGGTGAACGTAATCGCATGGATACGGCCTTTTTCGATTAATTTCAACAACTCATCATCTTCTTCACTTACCGCCACGGTCTCATACGTTACGGCCTCAGTGACCGACAGCCCCTTCTCACGCAAAAATTCCGGCAGCCAGGCTCTGGCCATGTTCCCCCGGGGCAAAAAGACATTCTGACCGGCTACAAGTTGCTGTCCATAGGCCTCAGCAAGCCCCTCTGCCTGGAACCGTTCCGGCAGAGATTCGGCGATAATCCCTCTGCGCTGCAATTCATCCTTGGTAGCCGGCCCAACAGCGACAATACGCGCGCCATAAAGGGAGCGTACATCCTTACCCAGACGGTTTAAATGCTCGAAGAAGTATTCAACCCCATTCACACTGGTGAAGAATACCCAGTCATATGAGGACAGCTGCGTCATGGCCTCAGCCACTGCTTGCTTACTCTCTTCGCTTTCAGGAAGCCGGGTTTCGATAACGGGGAATTCATAAGGCTCCCCACCAAGATCCTCAATCTTCTCCACCAGTTCGCTGGCCTGAGACCTGGAGCGTGTGACCAAGATCCGCTTGCCGAATAAAGGCAGGGATTCCGCCCATTTGAGCTTGTCGCGCTGTAGAACTACATCGCCAACGACAATAACCGCAGGCGGCTGGAAATTAGCCTCCAGCACCTTTTGCTCGATATCCGCCAATATTCCCGTAAGAGTTGCCTGTTCAGCTCTTGTACCCCATCTAACCAGCGCAACCGGCGTTTCAGGAGATCGGCCGTGCTTGATTAATTGCCGACTAATATAACCAATATTCGATACACCCATCATAAAAATAAGCGTTCCCGTAGCTTGAGTTACTTTATCCCATTGAATCGAATGCTCCAGCTTATCCGGGCTTTCGTGTCCGGTAATAATGGAGAGCGAGGATGCATAATCCCTGTGTGTTACGGGAATCCCGGCATAAGCAGGTACGGAAATGGCTGACGTAATCCCTGGAACAATCTCGTATTCAATTCCGTTCTGGCGAAGCAGCTCTGCTTCCTCTCCAACCCGACCAAAAATCGTGGGATCTCCGCCTTTAAGACGGGTAACGATCTTTCCTTCAAGTGCCAGATCAACAAGAAGCTGATTAATGTCTTCCTGCTTCATCGTATGACGGTCAGTACGTTTGCCGACATAGATTTTCTCCGCTCCACGCTTCATATGTTTCAGAAGTCTGGGGCTTGCCAATCGATCGTACACAACAACATCTGCCTTCTGAATACAAGCAAGACCTTTCAACGTGATTAGTCTTGCATCACCTGGTCCTGCTCCAACAAGATATACTCTCCCCGCCATGGTTAACTCATCCCCTAACTTCAGACAATATTTCCTCCGCACCCTTGGATCTTAGGATGGAAGCCACTTCTCTTCCCAGCAATTCTGGATCATTTCCCGATGAGCATTCCTTAAGAATAACACTTCCGTCCGGTGAACCTACCAACCCCGTAAGTTCAACCCGGCTTTCATTTGCGGGCCCCGAAGTCTCCGACGGAACCAGGGAGGCAAACGCCCCAATCGGAATTTGGCAGCCTCCATTTAAAGCTCCAAGGAAACTGCGCTCAGCCGCCACCGTGATTGCGGTCTCTGGATCATTATACAGCGACAACAAGTGCCGAACCTCTTCGTCATTCTCACGGCATTCAATGCCAAGCGCGCCTTGCCCTACCGCCGGCAGACAGATATCTACAGGGAGGTAGGAGGTAATACGGTCCTCCCAGCCCATCCGGAACAGGCCAGCCGCAGCCAGAATGATCGCATCGAAGCCTTCGGTCTCCAGCTTTTTCAGACGGGAGTCAATATTTCCGCGAATAGCCTCAATGTTAAAATCAGGACGGTAAGCTTTAAGCTGGCTGGCACGGCGCAGGCTGCTTGTACCCACTTTGGCCCCCTGCGGGAGCTCCTCGAGCGTCAAGCCTCCCTTTGAGATCAGAGCATCCCTTGGGTCTACGCGCTTAGGAACTGCACCGTTCATCAGGCCTTCCGGCAGCTCAGAGGGCATATCCTTCATACTGTGTACAGCGAGGTCAATCTCCCCATCAAGCATAGCCTGCTCGATCTCTTTCACGAAGAGCCCTTTACCACCGACTTTAGACAACGTCACGTCGAGGATACGATCCCCCTTGGTTACGATTTTCTTGATTTCAAATTCAAAAGGCAGAGAATGAAGTTTGCACAGTTCCTTCAAAGCCTCAATTACCTGTCCGGTCTGAGTTAGTGCCAGCTGACTTTGTCTTGTCCCAACTACGATCGTACGCATCTGTCCAAGCTCCTTTATGTATTAGTTTTAAGTGATATTACCCTTAATCCAAGCCTCAATCTGCTGTTCGCTCCATGGCTTGAACTCGCCGCTGCGAATATCACTAAGTATATCCATTTCGGCTGCCGCCTTAAGCAGTTCACGTCGCCTTGCTCCATCATGAACAGTTGATTTAACCACACTTCTGATTTCGCTGAGAAAATCAATATACGTCTCATATTCATTGCCGTAACTTTGATCAATTTCACGGCTTATCCTTGCCGAAACGGCAGGGCCCGCTCCAGACGTACTGACAGCAATAATAAGATCTCCCCGTCTGACGACACTTGGAGAAATGAACGTACCTCCAAGACCGGGGCCTGATATGTTCACAGGAATTCCAAGCTGACCGGCTTCTTTCGCCACCCGCTCATTTACCGAGGCTTGGTCTGTGGTGGTGTACACCAAAGACGCACCCTGCAGGTCGCCTTCCATAAAGGTACGGTTATACCAAATCAAGCTGCCTTCTTGGGCAGCTTGATCAAGCGGTCCTGTTACTGACGGACTTATGAGCTTAATATCCGCTCCAGACTTAAGCAGTTGCAGCGTTTTACGTTCAGCCACCGGTCCTCCGCCGATAACTACACAGCGCAGACCCCCGGCCTTTATCATAATCGGTATATATTTTGCCACTTGAGAACCTACTTTCCGGTCCAATGATGGAATGCTGACCACGAGTTCAACAAATAATTGGCTATGGTCACGACATAACCGACAATCGCCCACTTAGCCATAACCCGGCCGCTGTATTTCTTCATTTTCCGACCGGCAAAGTAGAGGGTATAGACCACCAGAGCAATGAAAGTAAAGAACATTTTCTTGTCTGCCATGAGGTCCCAACGGTTCTCCGCGGCCACAGTGGATACCCCGACAATCAAGGATACAGCAAGTAGTGAAGTCCCCCAGCGCATGGATATATTAATATAGTTCTCAAGCGTCTCCAAGCTCGGCAGCCTTCTTACCGTATCGTTCCATGTCTTTCGTTTGAGCTTCCTGTGAAGAAATAGATACATGATGGCAAATACAGCTGACAGCGTTAAGGCAGCGTAGCTGATGCCTGCAAAAGCAATGTGAAGACTGATCAAGCCTTTGAAAGTTTGCGAGTGATGGAAGGAGTAATCCACCGACCTGTTGCTCAGTCTAATTAAAACAGTGAGCACAAATCCAATCAAACTAATAAGAAGCACGGTAAACTCTGTCTTTTGACGAAAAGTAAGAACAAATGCGGCAGCAACCAGACTCAGACAAACAAGAAATACATAGTTATAATTGGAGAGCAGGGCATCTGTACCATCCTGCCAAAGCCACATACTGAAGCTGGTTAACTGCAAAGCAAATACACAAGCAAGAAGCCCTGCGCCCATTCGCTTTGCACTCCCATTGCGGCGAATACAATCCGAGAAATAAAACAGAAGGCTCAGGGCATATATATAAATTATCGCATCATAAATTTCACTAAGCAGCGTCAAGGCTGATCACCGCCTTATATAGACACCTGCGCCATCTTTAGCGCTTTGTCATGAATAGACGCCTTAGAGGCGTTCTGTGCTTTCATTGTATCAGTTGAATAGTTGTTACTATCTTCTAAAGCCTTTGCTGATTCAAGCTGTTTCTCCAGAGCAAAAATTTGGGTGAACATCGCTAAAGCCTGTTCGCCTTGTTTCTCCCCAGCCATTTCTTTGATCCGGTTAATTGGATCATGCATCATTTGGTTCACGATACTCTTCGTGAGACGACGGATAACTGTACGTTGGTGCTCATCCAGCTCAGGAAGCTTGTTGAACATGCTCTCTAATGTCTCTTCATAGATAGAAGAGGATTTCTCCTGGAGGGCACGAATCACAGGCTTAACCCCTAGTGTCTGAAGCCAGTTCGCAAATACAGCCATTTCATGATCAATCATGCTTTCGATCTTTAGCGCCTCAGTCCGTCTCATCTCCAGGTTGCTTTCCACAATTCCTTCAAGATCATCGATGTCATACAAGAATACATTTGGAAGCTCCGAAATGGACGGATCAATATCTCGCGGTACGGCAATATCGATCATGAAAAGTGGACGCGAAGGGCGTCTCTTCATACTTTGCGCAACCTGTGACGAGGTTAGAACATAACCCTCAGCTCCTGTAGAGCTAATAATAATATCTACGTCCTTTAAATGGTCCATGGCCTCCTGCATGGTACATGGAGTCCCGTTGAACTTCCCAGCTAGCTCCTGCGCACGTGCAAACGTACGATTGGCTACAAGCACCTGCTCAGCACCACTCGCATACAAGTGCTTGACGGTAAGTTCGCTCATCTTGCCCGCTCCAAGAATGAGCACACTCTTTCCGGTAAAATCTCCAAATATCCGTTTGCCGAGTTCGACTGCTGCGTAACTCACAGAAACTGCACTTTCTCCAATTGCAGTCTCGGAGTGTGCCCGTTTGCTTAGCGTTATGACTTGTTTGAACAGCATGTTGAACCAGGTTCCTGTAGCTTTCTCACTTTGGGCTTGTAAAAAGCTCGTTTTCACCTGACCCAAAATTTGCGTTTCTCCAAGTACCATGGAATCCAGTCCGCATGCTACACGGAACAAATGACGAATTGCTTGCTCGTCTTCATACATATATAAATGTTGGGTGAATTCTTGACGCGACACCCCAAACCATTGTTCAATAAAGCTGCGGATGAAGTACCCGCACATATGGAGCCGATCAACGACCACATAGATCTCTGTGCGGTTGCAGGTGGCAATTACAACGCCTTCCAATACACTCTTGGTACGTTTCAACTCCGACAGCGCTGCCGGCATATCTTTGTCTGCGAATGTAAAGCGTTCCCTAACTTCCACAGGCGCCGTTCGATAGTTCAACCCGACTACGACAATGTGCATTGCAAGTCCTCCTGCCTTTGGATAATTCAGTGAAATTAGTATGTCTTACCTTGTTAATTATATCACATTCATTCTGGATTACTCTGCGTTTTTTATGAATTGTTTATGAAGTTCTCATGTATGACTAGTAACAGAATAGACAGATATTAAAACAAATAACCATGGAAATATCCATGGTTACTTCATTGTCCCACACAAGATCATGTGTGAAGTACATACAAATGTTATCGTTAGTTAATCAATCATTTCCGGTTAAACCAGCTCAGCTTGTTGTTGTAGAGCAGGAGTCTCAACTTTAAGCTCTCCGAGTCCACGAATCAACTTCTTCGCATAAGCTTTCTCCGGTTTCAAAATGGATACCAGGTAATCAATGGCGAGCTGTGGGTCAACTGTTTCTCCACATGTGTAACAATCAACAGCTGCAAAACCTCTCTCAGGATAAGTATGAATCGAGAGATGGCTCTCTGACAGCATTACAAGGACCGTAGCCCCTTGTGGTTCGAACTGCTTGGCTTGCACGGACAATACCGTAGCGCCACACGCTTCGGCGGCTTCCACCAAATGAGCTTGCAATAGCTCTGCGTTGTTCAGCACCTCAAAATCGACTCCCCAAGTATCAACAGCAACGTGTCTTCCGAAAGTTGAATATTCCATCTTCCGGTTCCCCCTTCCTAGGAATAAAATGTTTGAAAAATTTCATCCGCTAGGACCTACGTCATTCACTTCCCGAGGGAAAAATCTCTCGTAACATAATGTCCTGAGTGAATCCTGGTTCCTATATTCTTTTCAACGAGATTAAAAATAACATCTATTCAGGACAATTGCAATACTTTTTAGAACTTTAATCAAAAAAAAGACCGCCCATTTTTCAGGGCGGGCTCTCTTAGGCCTCCAAGACGAACAATCGACGCGTATTCCGGCGAAGCTCCTCATCAATTTGCGTGATGAGCTGCTCATCCTTAGATGTAATGCGCTGATCCAGCAAATCATTAATCAAACGGTGAATCCGGCCAATCTCCATCTCTACTTCTTTCGAGCGGAATAAACGTTGCAGTTCTTCAACTGTATTTTTATACTCAAATACGAGTTTATATGAGTCCCCATTGTATTCGGTAATTTTGCGTACCTGGCCATCCTCGTAATGATACATGACCATAAATCCATTATAGATTCGGTTCACTAAACCAGAACCTTTATAGGCTGCGAACAACCGGCGCATAACATTAGTAATAGGAGGATTTATTAAGCGGAAAGATGCTTCACAGATGTAATAACCGTCCTTACGATCAAAAGGCAGATGCAGTTCCTCTCCCTGGTCATCTTCCAGAACTACTTCCTGTCCTCCCCCGTCCAACACCTTAACCCGCTGTCTTACGTGGGGATCACCTATTCTGTGAATAAATTCGGCCATTTGAACTTCCGTCAATCGCAAACTGGCTTTAATGTACTCTGTGGCTAACCGCTGAGCCATAAAAATCTCCTCAATTCTTTTAATCCTTTGTAGTTAATTATACACTACTCATTAAAACAATTGCTCGGTAATTAAATCATGATTTTTCAGCGAATTTTAGAAAAAAACGGAATTTGGTCAGCTAAGAAGCAAAAATACCTTAACATGCTCACTTTCCTGCTGGAAGTTCTCCCGTTCCCTCTTAATTTCGCGGATTATATGGATTGAACTAAAGACTGCGCGATCGATTTCCTAGCGCAAAAAGCGGTTGCCAGAATCCAAACGTTCATTTCTTTATTTCATTCCATATAATCACTTTTTAATCAGTCCGAAGAAGGGCTTTCCTCCAGAACTTCCGAATCCTGATCTGAAATGTGCCTTCCAATTAAACTCCAAAGCTGATCCTTACCAATACCCGCCTCTGAGGAAAACATAATAAGTTCATCGCCCGCACGCATAACCAGGGCGTCTTTAATGATCTTGATATGCTTCTGCCAGCGGCTCTTTGGAATCTTGTCCGCTTTCGTCGCCACTACACATACCGGCAGATCATAATGCTTAAGCCAGTCGTACATTAATTCATCATCCTTGGAAGGCGGATGCCTTAAGTCAATAATAAGAAGCACCAGCTTCAGCGGTTCACGAACCGTCAAGAACTCCTCAATCATCTTCCCCCAAACTTGGCGCTGTACCTTCGATACCTTAGCGTAGCCATATCCGGGAAAGTCAACAAAATAAAGTGCATCATTGATACGGTAGTAATTCAGATGCTGAGTCTTACCAGGCGTAGAGCTGGTTCGGGCCAAATTTTTGCGGTTAATCATACGGTTGATCAATGAGGACTTACCCACGTTGGAACGACCTGCCAGAGCTACCTCTGGCAAGCCGTCCTCAGGGTATTGTTCAGGCCTTACAGCACTGATAATAAATTCAGAACTTGTTACTTTCATTCTAGTGTTTCCTCTCTAGTGCACTTCAACTTGTTCAGTAAGCGCGTGCTTCAATACTTGATCCATATGTGATACGGGTACGAATGTCATGTCACTCCGGACACTATCTGGAATATCATTAAGGTCACGTTCGTTATCTTTAGGCAGCAGAATCTTCTTATAGCCTGCACGATGAGCCGCAAGCGACTTTTCCTTCAGCCCACCAATCGGAAGCACCCGGCCGCGAAGCGTAATCTCCCCGGTCATGGCCACATCCTTGGAGACCAGACGGTTCGTCAGTGCAGAAATCAGCGCGGTAGCAATTGTGATGCCGGCCGAAGGACCATCTTTGGGAATAGCTCCTTCGGGGATGTGAATATGAATGTCATTTTTCTCATGAAAATCTGCCGGAATCCCGAGTTCCTTTGCTTTGGAACGTGTATAGCTGAATGCCGCTTGGGCGGATTCCTTCATTACATCTCCAAGCTTCCCAGTCAGCGTAAGCTTACCGGTTCCAGGAACAACGGTAACTTCGATAATCAAAGTCTCACCACCAACTTCAGTCCAGGCGAGCCCGGTTACCGTACCAATCTGATCCTCAAGTTCAGCAACGCCATATCGAAACTTAGGTACACCTAAGTAATCTTTTATATTATCAGGAAGTATTTCTATCGATTCGATCTCTTCAGAGACGATTCGCTTGGCTGCTTTACGGGCCAGTGCGGCAACCTGCTGCTCCAGATTACGTACACCCGATTCTCTTGTATATTCACGAATCGTTCTTAGCAAGGCCTCTTCTCCAATAATAAGCTGATCCGGCCCCAGACCATGTTCTCTTTTCTGCTTAGGCAAAAGATAACGTGTGGCAATCTGTAGCTTCTCAAGCTCCGTATAACCCGGGATATAGAGCATCTCCATCCGATCTAGAAGCGGACGGGGAATGTTATGAACTGCATTAGCCGTGGTTACAAACATCACGTTAGACAGATCGAACGGTACTTCAATGAAGTGGTCACTGAACGTGTTGTTCTGCTCAGGATCAAGTACCTCGAGAAGCGCGGCAGAAGGGTCCCCCCGGAAATCCGATGCCATCTTATCGATTTCATCAAGCAGAAAGACCGGATTGAGCGTACCTGCCGTCTTCATTCCCTGGATAATACGTCCAGGCATGGCGCCTACGTAGGTTCTCCGATGACCGCGAATTTCCGCTTCATCCCGGACACCACCGAGGGAAATACGAACAAATTCCCTACCCAGCGAACGTGCAATCGAGCGTGCCAAGGAGGTTTTACCCACACCTGGAGGCCCCACAAGGCACAGAATTGGTCCTTTCAGCTTCTTAACCAATTTCTGCACAGCCAAGTATTCGAGTACACGTTCTTTGGGCTTGTCGAGACCATAATGATCGTCATTCAGGACCTGTTCTGCTTTCCCAAGATCAAGGTCGTCATCCGTCTGGTTGGACCAAGGCAGGCTGAGCAGCCAATCCACATAGTTACGGATTACTCCGCCTTCTGCTGAACTGGCCGGCATTTTCTCGAGTCGGTCAATTTCCTTCTCAACCTTCTCACGAACTTTCTCGGGGAGCTGCTTCTCCTCCATTTGACCGCGCAGTTCTTCCACTTCACCTGCACGGCCTTCTTTCTCGCCAAGCTCCTTCTGGATCGCCTTCATCTGCTCTCGTAAGTAATACTCTTTCTGCGTCTTCTCCATCTGCTTCTTGACGCGCTGACTGATCTTACGCTCCAGCTCAAGGACTTCACGCTCATTATTCAGAATATCAAGCAGCTTCTCGAGTCGTTTCTGAACATCAATCGTCTCCAGAATTTCCTGCTTGTCTTTGATCTTCAGCGATAAGTGACTTGTAATTACATCAGCCAGACGCCCTGGCTCCTCGATGTCCGAGACAGCGGCAAGTGTTTCTGGAGTCACTTTTTTGGACAAATTAATATAATGTTCAAACTGGGTAAGAACCGTACGCATTAAAGCATCGACCTCAGGGTCGGCTGATTCCTCCTCAGGCAGTTCTTTTGCCATAACCTCGTAATACTCTTCCGTATCCAGATAATGAATAATTTCGGCCCGCTCCATGCCTTCAACAAGAACGCGGATCGTTCCGTTAGGAAGCTTCAACATTTGACGGATCTTAGCTACCGTACCAATTCGGAAGATATCCTCCTCGGTAGGCTCTTCAATGTTCACTTCAGATTGAGAACAAAGGAGAATTAAATTATCGTCAACCATCGCCTTTTCCAGTGCCTTAACGGACTTCTCGCGTCCTACATCCAAATGCAGGACCATGCTAGGATAGACTAGCAGCCCCCGTAGTGGCAGCAAAGGAAAACGACGACCTTTGCTTAATTTGTGGGTTCCCATCGTTTTCGCACCTCCAATGGTTCTCAGCTTTAATATGTTGCGTCTGCCTGATGGTTCCCCCTTAAAAACTCAGGTTTCTCAGGAGATATTATTCCTATTTTAGCAAATGTTCCTTTAAAACACCAACGAAGAGCGGCTGCCAAACAGCCGCTCGATCCTCACAGTGATTCCGTATGGGGTGAATCCACTTGAAAAAATGCTGGTGCAGGCGGTGTAAATACTTCTCCTGCAACCGTAAATCCAAAGCTTCGCTCCGCCTCAGGACCAAACACATGCTGGAACGCTTCTTTTAACGATTCTACCGGAATGACTTTAACACCGTTCAAACCATCGAACAGGCTTTGCCAATTTTCTTTTGGGATCAATACGGTTGTTGCACCAGCCTGAAAGGCCGCTTCCACCTTGGCCACAACTCCGCCGATCGGCTTCACCTTGCCATGTATGCCAAGTTCCCCGGTCATCGCTATCCGGTTATCGACTGTAATATTTCGTATAGCGGAAGCAATAGCCGTTGCAATGGCAAGTCCGGCAGAAGGCCCGTCAATCGGCGTCCCGCCTGGGAAATTGATATGGAGATCGTAATGTGAAGGGTCGAGCCCAATGCTCTTAAGGACTGTTAAAACGTTCTCCACAGAGCCTTTGGCCATACTCTTCCGGCGAAGGGTCCGATTCCCCCCTCCAATTTCCTCCTCATCAACAACCCCTGTTATATTGCAGCTTCCCATTCCCTTCTCGGCGAGAACAGCAGTAGCCTCTATTTCCAGTAGGGCACCCATATTGGGTCCATATACAGCTAGACCATTGACCACACCTACCTGAGGATGTTCATAGATCTTACGTTCAGGTCTCGGTACCAACTGGCTGCTTGTAGCGACCCATTCCAGATCCGATGCAAGCAGGTGATTTCGTTTCTCTGTCAGAGCAAGTCCGGCCGCAAGCTGCACCATATTCACGGCTTCCCGGCCGTTCGTGGCAAACTTCTTGATTACATCCACCGCCTCACTGCACGGCTCGAGTCCGATTCTTTTCACCGCATCCTCCGCAATTTGGGCTATCTCATCAGGAAGAAGTGGACGGAAGAATACCTCCATACAGCGAGATCTTAAGGCAGGAGGGAGCTCTTGAGGAGAACGGGTCGTAGCACCAACTAATCGAAAATCAGCGGGAAGCCCGTTCTGGAAGATATCATGGATATAAGCCGGGGTTCCATTGTCTTCCGAGTTATAATATGCACTTTCGAGGAATACTTTCCTGTCCTCAAGTACCTTAAGCAGCTTGTTGATTTGAACCGGATGCAGCTCACCAATCTCGTCAATGAACAGAATCCCACCATGTGCTTTGGTCACGGCACCCGGCTTCGGCTGGGGAATACCGGCGACACCCATAGCACCTGCTCCCTGGTATATTGGGTCATGAACCGATCCGATCAAAGGGTCAGCAATCCCCCGCTCATCAAATCGTGCAGTTGTGGCATCAATCTCGGTGAATTTAGCATCAGAACGAAATGGAGAAGAAGGATTCTTCTTGGCCTCCTCCATCACAACTCTAGCGGCTGCCGTCTTACCCACCCCTGGCGGTCCATATATAATGACATGCTGGGGATTAGCACTACACAAGGCTGCTTTCAACGCCTTAAGGCCATCCTTTTGACCAACAATATCGCTCATGGTTGCAGGACGAGCGCGCTCTGCCAAAGGCTTGGTGAGCGAAACGGCCCTAAGCTTTCTCAGCTTATCCATCTCCTTGCGGGACTCACGATCTACCGCACTCCGGTTGCCCTTCTGACTCCGAAGCAAGTTCCAGAAATATATTCCGATAACCACAGCAAAGAACAGCTGTACCGCCATAATAATCATACTTAAATCCATGCCTAACCAACCTCCCATTTTCAAAACCTGTTACTTGGTAGTATAGCCTTTTTGAATGAGGGTAAACGCCAAAACTCAGGTTTTTTGGACAGGAATGATTAACAATATTAGTCAGCGAAAAAAGCCGCGAACGGTTCAGATCCGTTCACGGCTTTCATTCTTAACGCAAAATATGTTCCTTACGGCCAGGTATCTCTCCTGTTGCCTCAAACACTTCAACAATATGGTCGATCTCTTTCTTAAGTTCGGACAGAAGTTCCGTTTCCGGCACTTTACGAATCATTTCCCCGTACCGGAAGAGCATGCCTTCTCCGCGCGCACCGGCAATCCCGATGTCCGCTTCACGTGCCTCTCCCGGTCCGTTAACAGCACAGCCCAGTACAGACACCTTAATTGGCACCTTAATCTTGGAAATGTACTCTTCAACTTCATTAGCTATGGAGAATAGGTCAATATCCAGTCGTCCACAAGTAGGACAAGATACCAAAGTGGCCGCATTTGAGATCAGACCGAAAGTCTTTAGCAGCTCACGGGCTACCTTCACTTCTTCAACCGGATCGGCACTGAGCGAGATCCGCAAAGTCGATCCTATTCCCATGGATAAAAGCGCACCAATACCTGCTGCACTCTTCACAGTACCCGAGAACAGGGTGCCTGCCTCTGTAATACCGAGGTGAAGCGGGTAAGGAATAACTTCTGCTGCTTTGGAATAAGCGGCAATAGCCATAGGCACATCCGAAGCTTTCAAGGACACAATAATATCGTGAAAATCCAGTTCCTCCAAGATTCCTATATGGTAAAGTGCGCTTTCCACCATAGCTTCCGGAGTTGGATAGCCGTATTTCTCAAGCAGATGGTTCTCCAGCGAGCCCGCATTTACCCCGATACGGATAGGAATACCACGTTCCTTACAGGCTTTTACTACAGCCTCGACCTTTTCCCTGCGGCCAATATTCCCCGGATTAATCCGAACTTTATCAATGCCGTTCTCGATCGCTTGAAGTGCAAGCTTATAATTGAAATGGATATCTGCAACTAGCGGAATATGAATTCTCTTCTTGATTTCCTTGATCGCCGCAGCTGCTTCCTCGTTATTTACGGTTACACGAACCAGCTGACAACCCACTTCCTCAAGACGTAAAATCTCCGCTACGGTTGCTTCAACATCTGCTGTCTTCGTTGTACACATACTTTGAATGAGTACTTCATTATTGCCACCAATGGTCAGATTCCCCACTTTGACAGGCCGGGTATCTTGTCTCAAGAATGTCATTTTCAGGTCTCTCCCATAACGCCAAACTCCACCCTATCGCCTGGCCACTCAGGACCATTAGGGTGGAGATTCAGCATATTATTTAATCAAGCACTTTGCTAATCAAGCCTTAGGCGCTCTCTTCTTGTTTGTTCTTCTTCTGAACCTGAAGTTCAGGAATCACTTTCTCTTCAACAACCTTCTCGGTAATTACACAGTTCGTAATATCATCACGTGAAGGGACTTCATACATAACATCCAGCATGATTCCTTCAATGATTGCGCGTAATCCCCGCGCTCCTGTGTTCCGTTTGATTGCTTCACGAGCAATAGCTTCCAGTGCTTTAGGTTCAAACTCAAGCTTCACATTGTCGAGTTCGAGAAGCTTCTGATACTGTTTCACCAAAGCATTCTTCGGTTCGGACAGAATACGAACCAGCGTATTCTCATCAAGCGGCTCCAATGTGGAGATGACTGGAAGACGACCGACAAATTCAGGAATAAGACCGAATTTAAGCAAGTCTTCAGGAAGAACCATTCCCAAGTATTCACCTGGCTTAAGATCCTTCTGACCGTCAGCAGCGGCATTGAATCCGATTACTTTCTTACCCACACGGCGTTTGATCATTTGTTCCAATCCATCAAAGGCACCGCCACAAATAAACAGGATATTCGTTGTATCGATTTGAATAAATTCTTGATGAGGGTGCTTCCGTCCACCTTGCGGAGGTACAGAGGCTACAGTACCTTCAAGGATCTTGAGCAGAGCTTGCTGAACACCTTCACCGGATACATCGCGGGTGATGGATGGATTCTCAGATTTACGGGCAACTTTATCAATTTCATCGATATAGATAATCCCGCGTTCTGCTTTCTCCACGTCATAATCGGCAGCTTGAATCAATTTGAGCAGAATGTTCTCTACATCTTCACCCACATAACCTGCTTCTGTAAGCGATGTTGCATCGGCAATGGCGAAAGGAACATTCAGAATTTTAGCCATAGTCTGGGCAAGAAGAGTCTTACCGGAACCAGTAGGTCCCAGAAGAAGAATATTACTCTTTTGAAGTTCTACATCTTCAATTTTGCTTTGAGTGTTTACCCGTTTGTAGTGGTTGTACACCGCTACCGAGAGGGATTTCTTAGCCTGATCCTGTCCAATAACATATTGATCAAGAATGTCACGAATTTCACGAGGTTTCGGAATTTCCTTCAGATCGAGTTCTTCCTCGTGCCCGAGCTCCTCTTCCACGATTTCCGTGCAAAGCTCGATACATTCATCACATATATAAACGCCTGGTCCGGCTACAAGTTTGCGTACTTGTTCCTGTGACTTACCACAGAAAGAACATTTCAATTGTCCTTTTTCTTCATTAAATTTGAACATGTATGGTATACACCCCTTTAAGATTTAATGGGTTTATTAATGACCTGGTCAATAATCCCGTAGGCCTTTGCTTCTTCCGCACTCATGAAGAAATCGCGGTCTGTATCCCGTTCAATCTTATCCAGAGTTTGACCGGTACGTTCCAAATATATTTGGTTGACCTTTTGTTTCGTCTTGATGATCCATTCAGCATGAATCTTAATATCTGACGCTTGACCTTGCACACCACCCAAAGGCTGGTGAATCATCACTTCACTATTTGGCAGAGCAAAGCGCTTGCCTGGTGCTCCTGCAGTAAGCAGCAATGAACCCATACTCGCTGCCATACCGACACAGATGGTAGAAACATCCGGTTTAATGAACTGCATTGTATCATATATACCCATACCTGCTGTAATAGAACCACCAGGTGAATTGATGTATAGATGGATGTCTTTCTCAGGATCTTCAGCTGCCAAAAACAAGAGTTGGGCAATCACGATATTCGCTACTTCATCGTCAATTGCGTTACTGAGAAAGATAATACGATCCTTGAGAAGTCTGGAATAAATATCGTAAGATCGTTCTCCCCGACTCGTTTGTTCTATAACCATAGGTACGATACTCATAATCCCAAGCCTCTTTTCTCTATTCGTATTATCTATACAGAACTCCACGAAGAAAATACACTGAGGTCATTCTGTATATTACAATTCCTATTTTACCATGTTCAAGGACCTCTGTCATTTTTCAGACTAATGATAGCTAGGTCCATCTAAAACTTAAGTTTTTATGGAAGAAAATGTATCCTCCATTAGTGAAAAATAAGGCACGCATTTGAAATACGTGCCTTAAGGTTATACCTTGCATAGTCTGACTATATATATGCTGAATCAGCATGTTTGTTCAAACAGGAATTACTTCTCTTCAGCTGCCTCTTCTTTCACTTCTTCAGTTGCATCAGCAGATGGTTTCAGCTGGTCAGCTGGAACTTCTTTGCTGTTCTCAAGAAGGAATTGAATTGTTTTGCGAAGCAACACTTCTTCACGCATACTTCCAAGAGAACCATTAGCCGCAAGGATATTGCGGATTTCTTCTGGAGTACGTTTGTAAGCTTCAGCCATTGTGTTCAGCTCAGCATTAAGCTCGTCCTCAGTAACTTCGATGTTCTCTTCTTTTGCGATTTGTTCAAGAACTAGGTTGTTGCGAACGCGTTTCTCAGCGTCACCTTCCATTTGCTCTTGAAGCTCAGTAAGAGATTGTCCAGAGAAGCTCAGGAACATTTCAAGGTTCATACCTTGAGTGCGAAGACGGTTGTCGAAATCGCGAACCATGTTTTGAACTTCACCTTGTACCATGGCTCTTGGAATTTCAACTTCTGCTTTCTCCCCAACCTGATCAACCAGGTAGGATTCACGAGTTGCTTCGTTCTCTTTCGATTTGCGATCAGCAAGCTGTTTCTTCAAATCTTCTTTATATTCTTCAAGAGTATCAAATTCACTAACATCTTTCGCGAACTCATCATCAAGTTCTGGAAGCTGTTTGCGCTTGATTTCATGAACTTTAACTTTAAATACGGCTTCCTTACCTGCCAATTCTTCTGCATGGTAAGTTTCTGGGAAAGTAACAGTTACATCTTTGAAGTCGCCTGTTGCAAGTCCCACCACTTGATCCTCGAAACCAGGGATGAATGTGTTGCTGCCCAGCTCAAGGGAATAACGCTCAGATTTACCGCCTTCAAAAGGAACCCCATCAACAGAACCGTCAAAGTCGATTACGACAGTGTCACCGTTCTGTGCAGTTTCTTCCTCGATAACAACAAGTTCAGCATGACGCTGTTGAAGACGCTCAAGTTCTTGAGCCACTTCTTCTTCAGTAACTTCTACATTCTCAGCTGCAACTTCAATGCCTTTGTATTCGCCAAGCTTCACTTCTGGCTTGACAGTTACTTTAGCTTTGAATTTGAAAGCTTGTCCTTTACCAAATTGTTCAACGTCCACTTCAGGACGATCTACCGGGAAGATATCTGTTTGCTCAACAGCTTCGCTGTATACTTCAGGGAGCAAAATGTCGATGGCGTCTT
>RCUH01000377.1_pt1 | contig 49424 bp, 48 predicted proteins | sample 2166191 | NCBI WGS metagenome assembly RCUH01 (sample SAMN09932848, study PRJNA488358) | compost metagenome | feature: garden; material: soil; isolation source: compost soil in an enriched community after 214 h of incubation | place: Germany: Experimental Botanical Garden Goettingen | collected... | reverse complement strand
ACCTAATAAAAGGGTGGTAATGAGTCCAATCGCTAAGCTCTTCTTCATGTTGAAGCCTCCCTGGGATGCTCTAAGTTGTAAGTTGTCCGCCTAAAAAGGCACTTGTCCTATTTATCGGCATCACCAAGAGAACTCAACATATGTCTTTCTACACAAAATGCGGGGTAATGCTAACTGCCTATCTTAACATACAAGCAGGCCTTAATGCCTAGCAGACAAAAAACAAGCTATTCCCTGGTCATATAACCCTGAAATAGCTGCTGATGATTCGTGATTTATTATTTCATTACCTCTGCCTAGCTTCCGTTACCTCCCGCTGGGTTTCTTCCGGCTGAGCTCCCTCCTGCCTAGGCTCCACATGAACATGAACATTCATGACATTATGGCGCTCTCCCATCCGCGCTTCAATAAGGTCGCTGATCTCATGACTTTCCGTCACGCTAAGTGTGGGGTCCACCTCAATAACCACATCGACAAGCACGTGATTCCCGTGAACTCGCGCCTTTACATCCTTAATACCTTCTACACCCGGGATACGGGCAATAGAGCTTCGCAGATCCTGCAATTCATTCTCGTCGAAGCCATCGGTAAGCCGATAAGTGGCATCCTTGAAGATATCCCAAGCTGTCTTGCATATGAGCAGCCCAACTGCAATAGCCGCCACAGTATCCAGCCAAGGCAAGCCGAACTGGGCCCCAAATATCCCTACTGCTGCACCAATACTTACAAATGCATCAGACAAGCTGTCTTTGGCTGTTGCCATAAGCGCTTGATTATTGATTCGCCTCGCCAATCTCAGGTTGTACACATAAACGCCGAACATGCCGGCCGCACTCACGAGCGCTATGACTGCTGACAAGGGATCAGGGGCTACCTTTTTCCCTTCAAATAGTCCTCTTCCCGCTTCAATCAGCACCTGAATCCCTACTGTTGCCATGATGAAGGAGGCCAGCAGCACAGCTACGGTCTCTGCCCTGAAATGTCCATAGGCATGGTCTGAATCCGGCGGTTTCCTGGAAATACGCAGACCGATCAGAATGGCGGTCGACGCGATGATATCCGTAACATTGTTGAAGCCATCCGCAAGCAGGGCGCTGGAATGAAATAAATATCCACTAATCAGCTTAAGGGCGGACAGCAGCAGGTATGCGGCAATACTGATCATTGCTCCGCGCTCTCCTTGCCTTATCTCTCTGTATGTATCCATTCCAAATGGCACCTCCCAACCAGCTAAAAATCAATATAACCATTATTCCCGTTGTCCGATGTTTTAAAAACGTATAAAATGAGATCAGCGCTCCCATTATGCAAAGGAGATGATAACGATGACAGAAGAGAATAAAGAGCCTAAAAAAATCGACCTCGCAGAAGCCATGCGGCTGAAATTACAGCAAAAGAAGCAGAATCAAGCTTCCAATAAACAAGGCCAAAGCGGCATCAATTCCACCAAAACTCTAAAAAGCCAAAACACAAAAAAACCGAACAATCAGCGCCGCCGTACTGGCGGATCTTAGGAGCTCTTAAAGAAAATGCTGTCCCTTAAACCAAGGGGCAGCATTTTTTATACTTATGAATTCAGAGTTCCTGCCGGATACATTTCCTTACGCAGCTGCTGAATTTCCTCATTCTCCAGATACTCATCATAAGACATTTGACGATCAATTACGCCGTTTGGAGTGATCTCAATGATTCGATTCGCAATCGTCTGAATGAACTGATGGTCATGGGAGTCGAACAGGATGGTTCCGTCGAAATCAATCAGACCGTTATTAAGAGCTGTAATGGATTCGAGGTCCAAGTGGTTCGTAGGCTCATCGAAAATCAGCACATTCGCACCATTGAGCATCATCTTTGCCAGCATACAGCGGACTTTCTCTCCTCCGGATAGTACACTTGCTTTCTTCAGGGCTTCCTCGCCAGCGAACAGCATACGTCCAAGGAATCCGCGCAGGAATGTCTCATCCTGATCATTCGAATATTGGCGCAGCCACTCGACAAGGTTGAGATCAACCCCGTCAAAGTAAGCCGAGTTGTCCTTAGGGAAATACGCCTGGGAAGTTGTCACGCCCCAGTTATACTCACCTGCGTCCGCCTCTGTCTCGCCCATAATCACCTGGTACAGCGTTGTCTTCGCGAGTCCGTCCGGACCTACGAATGCAATCTTGTCGCCTTTGTTCACCACAAAGCTGACATTGTTCAGCACCGTTTCCCCTTCAAGAGTCTTGGTGATGCTATCTACCGTCAGAAGCTGCTTGCCCGCTTCACGCTCGGCTTTGAAGTGAAGGAATGGATATTTCCGGTTAGAAGGACGAATATCATCCAGAGTAATCTTGTCAAGCTGCTTCTTACGGGAAGTAGCCTGCTTCGACTTGGAAGCGTTAGCCGAGAACCGCTGAATGAACGCTTGCAGTTCCTTGATCTTCTCTTCCTTCTTCTTGTTGGCATCCCGAGTTAATCTAAGGGCCAGCTGGCTGGACTCGTACCAGAAATCGTAGTTACCCACATACAGCTGGATTTTACCGAAATCGATATCCGCAATATGTGTACATACCTTGTTCAGGAAGTGACGGTCATGGGATACAACAATGACGGTGCCTTCATAATCAAGCAGGAAGTTCTCCAGCCAAGCGATGGAATCAATGTCCAAGTGGTTGGTAGGCTCATCGAGCAGCAGGTTGTTCGGAGTACCGAACAGCGCTTGGGCAAGCAGGACACGTACTTTCTCGTTACCGCTAAGCTCGCTCATCTTCTTATCATGCAGGTCTTTCTCGATACCGAGACCAATCAGGAGTGAAGCCGCGTCGGATTCCGCATTCCAGCCGTCCATTTCCGCAAATTCGCCTTCCAGCTCACCTGCACGAAGACCATCTTCTTCAGAGAAATCCGCTTTGGCATACAGGGCATCCTTTTCTTTCATGATGCTGTACAGACGGGCGTGGCCCATAATAACTGTTTCGAGAACCGGAAATTCATCATACTCGTAGTGGTTCTGCTTCAGAACTGCCATACGCTCGCCCGGAGTCATATGAACATCACCTGTGTTAGGCTCAATTTCTCCAGACAGAATCTTCAGGAACGTAGATTTGCCGGCACCATTCGCACCGATCAGACCGTAACAGTTCCCTGGCGTAAACTTTATATTTACATCTTCGAAAAGTGCTCGTTTTCCATAACGGAGCGTTACACCATTTGTACTGATCATTAATCATTACCATCCTTTATATCGATAATCACGCTACTAAGATGGAATGAACTAAAGCTGCGTGATTAATTACCTCTTTAGTTCATTCCATCTAACTCATAATTATAGCATAGAAATCCCCTTGGGAGGGAACTAACCTTAGCAGGGTGATGTTTCGGATGGCTTAAGCTTCGGATAGCGAAGGGTCTCTCCGTAGAGCAGCACACGAATCGCATCTTCCGGGATGCCCCTTCTCTTGCGTTCAGCTTCCATGCGGTCCAGCGCTTCACGTGCCGTATCATCGGCCAGCTTGAAGGTACCGTAATGCATCGGAACCATCGTCTTGGCCTTAACATCCAGGAAAGCCTGAATGGCTTCTTCGGGATTCACGTGTTGTGAGGTCATGAACCACTCCGGCTCATAGGCCCCGATCGGCATAAGTGCAACATCAATGTTATACCGCTCTCCGATATCCTTGAATCCATTGAAATAACCGCTGTCTCCCGCAAAATAAATGACAGGATCTCCCTGCCCCTTCTGCTGCGGAGGATCAATCTCCATGACAAAACCTCCCCAATGGGAAGTGTTCGTATCGAAAGGCGTCCGCCGCGTCCAGTGCTGGGTCGGAACGAAGGAGAATTTAACATTCTTCACCGTTAGGTCCTCCCACCATTTCAGTTCCTCACAGCGGCTGAAGCCTTTGCGCTCCATCTTTCGCTTCAGTCCCACAGGTACCAGGATGGTCGTGTGATCTCCGTATAATTTGCGGATCGATGAGACATGCATATGATCATAATGAGAGTGGGAGATCAGAATGATATCCACCTCGGGAATTTCTTCAATCGGAATTCCCGGCGAACCAAGCCGCCGCTGAAAAGCCATTCTTGGGGCCCATACCGGGTCGGTCACAATATTGAGTCCATGATATTGAATCAGGAAAGTCGAATGTCCGATCCAGGTGATCGTGGTATCTTCCCGGTTGTTCCTCAAATATTCAATCTCCGGTTCCGAGTTAGGTATAACATAAGAATAATCTTTCTTCTTCCTGCGGCGCTCTTCGCGCCATTGGCTGAATTGTTTGAGTGTTTTATCTGTACTTACATTATCGATATTATTGAAACGGTGTCTGGGCATGAAGAGGGCTCCTCCTTCCTATTTCCCTGTATAGTCTAAATAAAAGGTCTCCCTGTTCAATCGCCTTTCCTTCATCTTAACCTACTATTACCCCGATTTCCAAATTCACTAGCAGGTAACCTGCAGCTTCAAATCATTCCCCGGAATCCTTGAATTTCCCGGCGTACACGAACAGAAATATAACGGCCCCAGCGACAACCAGCTGGGGAGCATACATCATCATAAAATGCTCAATCATATGCTTATGACCCTTTCTTCGGTGAATTCCCGCGAATATACCGGGCATCGAACAGGAACAGTCTCATCAGCAGTATTAGTGACGGGACGAGGAGAATGAACCCGGCAATGAACGCTGTGAGCAAGGCCGTAGCCATTGCTTCGTTCGTGAAGTTCTGATAAATGTTGATATACTTATACAGTACGTACGGCAGATGTGATCTTCCGTATCCATACCAGGCAAAGGCAAACTGGAGCAGTATCAAGATAAAGGACCAGCCTAGATGCTTTTTCGCCCACACCAGATATACGGCGATCAAGAAGCACACAAGAGAGGCCACGAACATCCACGAGACGTGAAGCATGTTTTGAAAGTGCTCCGGGTTCTGCCGGTTGATCTGGAAGAAAGCGAACACACTTGCAAGAATGGTAGGCCCGCTCCAGAAGAGTGCATACCCCCGCAGAATTTCAAAAGCCGTCTGGTCCTCCGCCTTAGATGCATAAAAGCTGAGGAACATCGCTGAGATATAAAGCACCGAGACGAGTGCCAGCAGAATGACCGACCAGGTGTAAGGATTGGAGAAGAACACCCCCCAGTTGAGCAGCACCTGCCCTCCTTTCTCCTGAATAATTCCTCCTTCGGATAGAGCCAGAACCGTAGACAGCGCCGCCGGAATCAAGAGCCCCGTGGCCCCATACAGCGCCATGTATACAATATTTCCATTGTTTGAGATTCCGTAAGTGTTATAGGCATAGTAGACCCCGCGTATCGCCAGCAGGACAATTACGATACTGCCGGGTACAAGCAGTGCGGTTCCGTAATAATAGGCAGACTCGGGAAAGAACCCAATCAGCCCGATTTCAAAAAAAATCAGGAATACGTTCGTGACCTCCCATACCGGAGACAAATATCTTTGAATAACCCGGTGTACCTTGTTCTTATGTCCGGTCAGTACACTATAGAAGCTGAAGAACCCTGCTCCAAAGTCGATGGAAGCAACAATCAAATACCCGTACAGAAATGTCCACAGCACGGTAATCCCTAGAATTTCATAGCTCATTTCAGCCGACCGCCTTCCGGATAGAGCTCCCGCAGTTCATCTTCCACGTTTTTGTTACGGAACATCCTCCCAAGCACCTTCAGACAAGAGACACACAGTACCAGATACAGCAGCACGAACAGCACCAGCATCCACGGCACGTGAGTGGATGTAGTAGCCCCTTCAGATACCCGCATGTAGCCGCGGAGAATCCAAGGCTGACGCCCCACCTCGGCGAAGAACCACCCCAGCTCCACAGCAACGAATGCGAGCGGGGCAAGTGCAACGAGTCCGATTAGCAGCCATTTGGGCACCGTGCCCCTCATTCCGGGAATTCTTTTTCGCAGCATGTAGATGAAAGGAATGAGAACCAGCAGGACCCCATTCGTAACCTTGAGATCAAACATATAGTGAATACTCAGCGGAGGAATGTTCTCCTTGGGGAATTCATTAAGTCCGATTACGGTTTTATTCGGCGAGTTGCCAGCCAGAATACTTAGCGCATAAGGAATTTTTATCGCATATTTGACCTGATTGTTCTCATCCAGAATTCCTCCGTATATCAGTGGGGCTTTATCCCGGGTATCAAAATGCCACTCCGCTGCAGCAAGCTTCTCAGGCTGATACTTAGCAAGATACTTACCCGAGAAATCCCCAATAATGGCCGTGGCTAACGCGAATACAAAAGCAGACACCGCCGTGAGCTTAAGCGCCTTCTTGTAGTAGGCATGGTTCCGTCCTTTGAGCAGACTGAAGGCAGCAATGGCCACAAGCAGGCAGGCGCTGACTGTATAAGAAGAAGCAATAACATGGGATACCTTCGTGGGCGTTGCCGGATTGAACATGGCCATCAACGGATTCACATCGGTAAATACCCCATTCTTTAGTGTGAACCCCTGCGGCATGTTCATAAAGGCATTCATAGACGTAATGAAGAAGGCCGATGCGGTAGATCCGATCGCTGTCGGAACCAGCAGCAGCAGATGCAGATATTTATTGCGGAACCTGTCCCAGGTATATAGATAGATCCCCAGGAAGATCGCTTCAATAAAGAATGCGAACGTCTCCATGAACATCGGAAGGGCGATAGCCCGTCCCGCGACCCGCATGAATGTAGGCCACAGCAGGCTGAGCTGCAGCCCGATGGCCGTACCTGTCACTACACCTACCGCAACCGAAATCACGAATCCCCGCGCCCATCTGCGGGCGAGCAGGATATAATGAGGGTCTCCGGTGCGAATTCCCCTCCACTCTGCAAGGGCCATCATGACAGGCAGTCCAACCCCTACTGCTGCCAGATTAATATGTACGAATAAGGTGAGTCCGGTCAGAATCCGGCTCATCAGAACCGGGTCATTGAGTGACATCAATAATTCATCTCCTGTCGACTTAATGGTAATGCAGGTAACGGATAAAGCTGCGGATGGTTCCCGCCAGCATAATAATCGTGACGATCAGACATACCAGGGCAAGCCTTCTCTCCTGTTTCGTGAACATCCTCCTATCCACCCTTCACGTTCCATTTGGCTTGTTTCAGTTTTTCGCGTTGGTGTCTCCCTATTTATTCCACAAAATTCACGGTTTTACGCGGATATGGCGATCATACTTAGGAATACACCTTTAATTGTTGTAAAATAGACACAAGACCCAAAAAGGAGATGTCATTCGTCTATGAAAATTAAATTTATCGAACCGACCCCGAGTCCCAATACGATGAAGCTTCACCTGGACACGACTCTGGCCCCCGGCCTGCGCAAAACATATACGTCTGATAACGAACGCTCTGCTCCGGCCTGGATTCAGCAGATGCTGCATATCCCTGGCGTGAAGAGCATTTTTCATACCGCGGACTTCATAGCTCTCGACCGTAAAGGCAATGCCGATTGGTCCTCCATTCTGGCCAGCGTACAGGAGCAGTTCGGCCAGGAAGGCATGGAATCTGCCTGGAAGCCGGATGAAGAAGCCCAGAACGCAGGCTACGGCGAAGCCCAGGTCTTCGTTCAGTTCTTCCGCAGCATTCCGATGCAGGTTCGTGTGAAATCCGGCTCCCGGGAGGAGCGGATCTCCCTGTCAGACCGCTTCGTGAATGCGGTGACTGAGGTCGCCAGCGCGACCCTGATCAAAGAGCGCAAGCTCGTCGATTATGGCGTCCGTTATGGCGAGCTTGAAGACATTGCCCGCGAGATCGAGCAGGAGATCGAAGCGGCCTTCCCTCCCGAGCGGCTTGCGAATGTAATCCGCCAGGCCATTGCACATGGCCGCAGCGAGAGCGAATTCGTTGAGGAGCGCCGCGAGCTCAGCCTCCATGAGGTGCAGGAGCGCATGCAGAGCGACGACTGGCGCGTACGTTATGCCGCGCTGGATGCGCTGCAGCCAAGCGAAGAGGCGCTGCCGCTGCTGGCGGAAGCGCTGCGCGATTCGCAGATGCAGCTGCGGCGGCTCGCCGTGGTCTATCTCGGCGACATCCGGACGCCGGGCGCCATGGCGCTGCTCTACGAAGCGCTGCGCGACAGCTCCGCCGCCGTGCGCCGTACGGCGGGCGACACGCTCTCGGACATCGGCGATCCGGCAGCGACCGGGCCGATGATCGAGGCTTTGTCCGACCGCAGTAAGCTGGTGCGCTGGCGGGCCGCGCGCTTCCTGTATGAAGTCGGGACGGACGACGCCAGAGAAGCGCTCGAGGTGGCAGCGGATGACCCCGAATTCGAAGTCAGTCTGCAGGCGCGAATGGCGCTTGAGCGCATTGAATCCGGTGAGCAGGCGGCGGGAACGGTCTGGCAGCAGATGGCCCGCCGGGGTGAGAATGGAGCGTCCTGACTACTGCCGCTTTTGCATAAATTGTCTGTTGCTGTTCGGTTTTTGTTGATTTATACTGAATTAAGTTTCAGATGATGATAGTTTGATGGAAGATACAATTGAATATTACCTCATCATTCCTATTCCAGATGAGGTAGAGGTCGCGGCAAGTGAAGAGTAGACCGGGGAAAGCGTATAAGGACGCTGTCGATCCCGGGGTGAAAGGCACTGCCGCCGAAGCAGAGTTGTTCCTTTATTTCAATTCTGCTGGGGCTGTTACCGAAAGGGACAGAACTGTCACGTTCGTCTATACCAACGGGTGAACGTGTTGAGCTATCTTTATTTGAAGGTATGATGCGGGTACTAATACGAAGCCGCGGAAATTTCTTCCGTGGCTTCTTCGCGCTTCCTTAAGACTTATCTCTTCACTTTATATTAAGGAGAATTCATATGAGCAACCGTAAAGTAGCTACTGTATCGCTCAAAGCCGGACTCAAAGCCCGCCACATGACGATGATTGCCCTTGGGGGTTCCATCGGGACGGGCCTGTTCCTGGCGAGCGGGGGGGCCATTGCTTCCGCTGGTCCCGGAGGCGCCCTGCTGGCTTATGCCGCAGTAGGCATCATGGTATATTTCCTGATGACCAGCCTTGGGGAGCTGGCCACCTATATGCCGGATTCCGGATCGTTCGGCACCTATGCCACCCGTTTCGTAGATCCGTCGCTTGGCTTCGCACTGGGCTGGAATTTCTGGTATAACTGGGCGATTACCATCGCCGCTGAACTTTCCGCGGCCACGTTAATTATCAAATACTGGTTCCCGAACAGTGACTCGTTCTGGTGGAGCCTGCTGTTCCTGGCGGTAATATTTGCACTGAACATCCTTTCTGTCAAAGGCTATGGGGAGTCCGAATACTGGTTCGCCATCATCAAAATTGCTGTCGTTATTATTTTCCTTGCGGTCGGTGTATTGATGATCGTCGGGATTATCGGCGGCGAGACCGTTGGATTCAAGAACTTTACCATTGGAGATGCTCCGTTCCACGGTGGATTCTTCGCCTTCCTCGGCGTGTTCATGGCTGCAGGCTTCTCCTTCCAAGGCACTGAGCTGATCGGGGTTGCCGCCGGAGAGAGTGAGAATCCTCGTCAAAATGTACCGAAAGCTATACGCCAGGTCTTCTGGCGTATTCTGATCTTCTACATTCTGGCGATCATGGTGATCAGCTTGATCATTCCTTACACCAATCCGGACCTGCTGAAGAGCGGTGTGGATAACATTGGGGTCAGCCCATTCACGCTGGTGTTTGAGAAGGCGGGACTTGCTTTTGCAGCCTCGGTCATGAACGCGGTCATTCTGTCCTCCGTGCTGTCAGCCGGGAACTCGGGAATGTATGCTTCCTCCCGTGTCCTGTATGGTCTTGCCAAGGAAGGAAAGGCTCCGAAATTCCTGGCGAAGCTGAATCACCGGGGAATTCCGGTTAATGCGCTGCTGCTGACAACGCTGGTCGGCATGGTGGCATTCCTGGCCTCTCTGTTCGGAGACGGAGTCGTCTACTCTTGGCTGCTAAATGCCTCAGGGATGTGCGGCTTCATTACTTGGCTCGGCATCGCAATCTGTCATTACCGCTTCCGGCGGGCCTATGTGGCTCAGGGACGGGATCTGAACAAGCTGCCTTACAAAGCACGCTGGTTCCCGTTTGGCCCGCTGTTTGCTTTTGTACTGTGCTTCATCGTTATTCTCGGTCAGAGCTATAGTGCCATCTCGGAGAACGGGATCGACTGGTACGGCATTCTTGTCTCTTATATCAGCATACCGCTGTTCCTGATCGTATGGCTCGGATACAAATGGACCAAGCGCACCAAAGTCATTCCACTGGAGCAGTGTGATGTGACCACAGGCGCCCACATAGACTAACAAACTCTTCATAACGCACCTCAAAAAGGGAATGTCCACAGGCTGTAAGGCCCGTAGACATTCCCTTTATTTTCACTCTAGTTGATATAATTCGCCTAATCACCGCGAGCAGCCTGCTTTCCCACCTAATCTTCCCAATCCACTCTGACCTTAAGGTCAGAGGTATCCTCAAGGGGTTCATTGTAATAGGTAATATGGCTAATGTCCAAATCATACAGCTGTGGAAGGTCACTTATGAGCTGCTCATCTGTGCCCGAATAACGAATGGTCGTCGTGTGCTGTCCCTGCTTGATAGCCTCCAGCACTTTGGCTTTCAGCCCTTCAGCCGAGTTCACGGCGATTCCTGCCTGATACAGGCTATATCCCAGATCCTTCTGAAGGGATTCGTAGGCCGCTTTACTGACCCCACTTGCTGATTTCAAGAGCGATAGCAGAGTATCCTTGTAAGCAGTTCCAGCGCCCGGATAAGCGCGGGTCCAGTTATGATCCTGCTTCATTTGCTTATCGGTACGGAGATAATAATTATAATGCACCTGTCCGGCTAGGTCCGGTGTCGGATCATCCCAGGTGGTATCCATGTGATACCATTTTCCCTGCAGCTTCAGCAGATTCCAGGCATGCAGCTGGCCACCAGCTGTCCCTTCCACTATGAGATTCGGTATTCCCGCCTCAAGTAATAATTTATAAGCCAGAAGTGAGTATCCCTGGCATACCGCCTCTCCAGTCTTCAGGCCTTCGTAAGCTGTATATTTACGTAAAGTTTTATCATATTGTAGATGAAGAACAATCCAGTCATGCAGTGCTTTTACCTTCTGGTGATCATTCATCCCGGGCTTGACCACACTTTTCACAATTTGCTTCACACGGCTGTTCACATAATTCGTCTGCACAGCCGACTCCCGGTATATGAATCGCACCGTCACCGCCGCGGAAGTCGCTGTCCCCCGCCAACTGAACGAGTAGCTGTCTGTGACATACTTGGTATATACATCCGAATCAAGAGCCCCGGTGAGCGCCTTGCTCAGCAATGAACGCAGTGCGGAAGTCTGACCTTTATAGGTAAAAGTAATGCTGCTGAGTCGAGCCTTCGTCGCACTCGTCAGCTTGCTCTGAATTTGGTCAGCGGTGACCACCGTGCTCTGTTCAGAACCTGCATATACAACGGTTCCCCAGTCGGCTGCTGAGGGAATGAATCCAAGAAGAAGCGAGCCTGTCAACACGATCATTGCACATTCCAACCAGCGTTTCTTCATTGCCGCTTCCGCCCTTCTTCAGACTGCTGTCTTCGGAAGTCCCATGCTTACTTTATCCCTTCCGAGACTTCTGCTTGGCAATATTGTACCATAGCTTGCCAGGTCAAATGCCTTCTAGTTTTGTCGATTGCTCGGGACAAGCTGTGGTAATTTGTTCATACAATAGACGTATTTCAACCTAATTTCACCGTGAAAAAACATCCCAAAAAATCCGATTTTCGTTATAATAAAGTTAGAAGTGTGATTAATTTCATTGCACAAGTCTGAAACTTGTAGAAGCGGAGTGAAGAGAGCCATGACGATCCCGAATATTTCGGATATTTCCGTGCAAATGTTCGTTACTGTATTTTTCTTTCTGCTGATTATAGCGCCGCTCTTCAGCCTGGGCGCTCTTCGTCTGTTTCAATCCAGAAAGAAAGCCGGGTTCACCTTGATCGGAGCCGGAGTAGTAGGCTATTTGATCTTTATGCTTGTTATCAATCTCATAACCTGAATGCGGTTGCAGGACGGTATGCCTGAATAACACAAAGGGGATAACTCCACCATCCATCCTAGGATCTGTGAGCTATCCCCTTCTTAGTTTCCCTTGTTCCTAATAAAGAACCCATCTGCTAACTATATCGAAGTAAAAAGGCACTTCCAGCAGAATAGTCATAGTCTGCATGGGAAGTGCCTTTTTGTATATGTTAATTGGCGGCTAATGCCTTATCGAATTGCAGCTTGTTCATCCCTACAATTTTGAAATCGCCGATCAAGGTAACCGGAACCGCACGCATGCCCATATCCCAAACCTGCTGGGCAAATTCTTCATTCGTCTCGATATTGCGTTCCTCAAAGGATACGCCCTTCTCGGTCAGGAAGCTCTTCACCTGCTTGCAGTGAGGGCAGTTCGTACTTGTATATACAATTGCTTGTTCCACGGTTCATTCTCTCCTTTTTTATTATCGTTATTTGATTAAGCTCCTATTATAGAGCTGCTGCTTCATGCTCCAGACTCTCAATATACTTCTCCGCGTCCATCGCAGCCATACATCCGCTGCCAGCCGCAGTGATCGCTTGACGGTAACGGGTATCCTGAACGTCACCACAGGCAAATACACCTTTGACATTCGTCTCGGAAGTTCCTGGATTTACAACGATATATCCGTTCTCATCCGTAGTAATTTGACCTCCAAGGAAGCCGGTATTCGGGTGATGCCCGATGGCTACGAATACTCCACTGGCTTCGATAATCTCTTCTTCGCCAGTAACGTTATTAAGAACTTTCAGACCTGTTACCCCGCGTTCTCCAGCAATCACTTCAATTGGAGTCCGGTTAAGTGCCCATTCCACCTTTTCATTCGAGCGTACGCGGTCCTGCATAATCTTCGAGGCGCGCAGCTCCTCACGGCGGTGAACCAAAGTCACCTTGGACGCAAACCGAGTCAGGAAGCCCGCTTCTTCGAGCGCCGAATCCCCGCCTCCAACGACAATAATTTCTTTGCCGCGGAAGAAGAATCCATCACAGGTTGCGCATGTGCTGACTCCGCGTCCCACATTGTCTTGCTCACCTGGAATACCAAGATATTTGGCAGTAGCACCCGTTGACAGAATCAGGGTTTCAGTTACCAGTTCCCCAAGACCCTCTACCTGAAGCTTGAATGGGCGGCTGCTTGTGTCTACACTGTTCACCCAACCGGTACGGAACTCAGCACCGAAGCGTTCAGCCTGCTTGCGCATGTTGTCCATGAGCTCAGGTCCCATAATCCCTTCAGGGAACCCAGGGAAATTCTCAACTTCCGTAGTGGTTGTCAGCTGTCCACCCGGTTGAGGTCCTTCAATAATGAGTGGGCTGAGATTGGCGCGAGCCAGATAGATAGCGGCAGTCAGACCAGCAGGCCCTGTTCCAACAATAATAGATTTATACATAAAAATCGTCTCCTTCATATCGCTTAGATCTAAGTTCGAGTACAATTATGCTTAACATATCTGAGTAATTATGAGCTGCTTACTTTATATCATAATTATCTTAAATCTCTCATGGATCGTCAACATTCCTAGCGGACACGTTCAGTGAAGGTTAAATGAAGGAATGATGAAGATGTTATCTAAGCAGCCTTAGTCCATTCAGAATAACAAGAATCGTGCTTCCCTCATGTCCGATAACCCCAAGCGGGAGAGGGATTCCTTGTACGAAGTTGCCGGCAATCAGGAACAGAATCACGCTAATCGCAAAAACAATATTCTGCTTCACGATTCTCCGCGCCCGGCGGGATAAGGTGATGGCCTCAGCAATCCGCTCCAGGTCATCATTCATCAGGACCACATCCGCGACCTCGAGCGCGGTGCCGCTTCCGCTTGCCCCCATCGCTACACCTACCGAGGCTGTGGCCAGGGCCGGGGCGTCATTGACCCCATCACCGACCATAACGACATGGCCATACTGCTCACGCAGCGCTTTAACATGCTCCACTTTACCTGCTGGCAGCAGATCCCCATAGACCTCGTCTACGCCAGCTTCGCGGCCAATGGCTTCGGCCGTTGTATTATGGTCTCCTGTAAGCATGGCGGACTGTACACCAAGCTTGTGCAGCCGAGCAACAGCTTCCCTGGCCTGTGGACGAATGTTGTCTCTTAGTGCAAGAAGACCGACCGGGATCTCCCGGTGCACAATCACGGATACGGTCTTTCCTTCCGCTTCCAGCTTGAGTACCTCTTCCTTACACCACTTAGGCAGCTCGGCTTCCATGGCAGAAGGCTTACCGATCTTCCAGACGTCCCCGCCGATCCGGGCTTCGATCCCCCAGCCGGCAACACTCTTCATCTCTTCCGCAGGTAACAAATCAAGTCCCCTCACACCAGCTTCCTTCACGATAGCCCGTGCCAGCGGATGATCGGATAGATTCTCTGCGGATGCGCAGTAACGCAGGACCTCATCCGGTTCATATCCATCTTCTACAACCAAATCTGTCACTTCAGGATTCCCCATCGTCAGTGTACCCGTCTTGTCGAAAGCCACAACTGACGCATAACCCAGATTCTCCAGATGAGCCCCACCCTTGAACAGCAGGCCCCTCCGGGCACCATTCGATATCGCGGACAGCATGGCCGGCATAATGGAAGAGACAAGCGCACATGGTGAAGCAACAACAAGAAAGACCATCGATTTGTAAAAAGTCATTTCCCACGACCAGCCCAGCAGCAGCGGTGCCAGAACAATCAGACACAAGGTAGCTCCCACGACAATTCGGGCATATATGCCCTCGAACCGCTGGATGAACCTTTGGGTTTTGGGGACCTCACTCTGAGCTTCTTCTACGAGTGTAATAATCTTAGAGAACAAAGAGCCTTCAGCAGGGCAGGTTACCTCGATATATAGAGCACCCTCTCCGTTCAAGGTTCCTGCGTAGACTCCCGCGCCGGCTATCTTATCAACCGGAATCGACTCTCCGGTAATGGACGCCTGGTTCACTGCAGAGCTTCCGCTCTCAATAACCCCATCTGCCGGGATGACTTCTCCGGGCTTAACCAGCAGCAGGTCGCCAACCCTAAGCTCCGTTACAGGTACCACTCTCATTCCCCCCTCTTCGATACGAAGAGCCGTCTCTGGCTTTAGGGAGATTAAAGCGGAAATATCCTTCCGGCTTCGCTCTGAGGCGAACGACTCCAGAGCCCCGCTTAGGGCAAAAATGAAGATCAGCATTGCCCCTTCGTTCCAATATCCAATGGCTGCAGCACCCATAGCGGCCGCAATCATCAATAAATTCACATCCAGATCACGATCTTTCACAAGCGTCTCAATACCGTCCCTGGCCTTGCCCCAGCCGCCAACCGCGTAAGCTGTGACATAGACAATGATAGACAGCAGCGGGACCCAGTTATGCATACCCCAGGCAATCAGCATCAGTGCTCCGCTTCCAAGCGCCTGAAGCATTTCTTTGTGGCGAAGCAGACTTAGTAGAGTCTGCCGTTTATTGCGGCGTGGATTGGGCATATTCGCCATCTTGTTCGCAGAGGGAATTGATTTGTGAATAGCTTGCATATGAATCACGTTCCTTTCTAATTGAGAATGAGAGCCGTTATTAATACCCTTAAAACAGCACATGCTGCTCCGGGAAACCCCGAAAGCAGCATGCTCATTGAGAATGATAATCATTTTTGTATTGGCACAATATTGTTTCCTATTTGCAACTTTGACTTTATAGTAATCCTTTCCTCTTTATTTGTAAAGGGCCTTGGATCACTGAGGCGAAGGTCTTTGCATGTCCCAAAGCAGGCATAACAAAAAGAATGCCCAGGCGGGTTATTCCCGGGGGCATTCTTTTTGAAGAAATAACACTTACAATCTGGATCTATAATCCTAGTTCCGCTCAGCAACCATCCGGTTAGTCAGTAAGCCTAATTTCTCAATCTCGATGGTCACTTCATCCCCATCCTTAAGATATACCTGCATCTCTGGCGGATAACCAAGCACGACGCCTTCCGGTGTGCCGGTGAGAATAATGTCCCCTGGAACAAGCGTCATATGCTGTGAGATGTAGCTAACGATCTCATCGATTCCAAAAATCATATCCGACGTGTTCGAGTGTTGACGGATCTCCCCGTTCACCATACATTTAATGTCCAGCCTGTTCGGATCACCGACCTCATCGGCGGTAACTAGGTAAGGTCCAAGCGGGGAGAACTTGTCACAGGATTTGCCCAGCAACCACTGCGGGGTTCGCATCTGCAGATCACGTGCAGACAAATCATTCGCAGCGCAGTAACCGAACACATAATCAAGCGCCTGTTCCTGCGGAACATATTTGGCTTCCTTGCCGATAACAATGACAAGCTCTGCCTCATAATCCACCTTGTCCGATACTTTGGGAAGAGGAATATCTTCGCCATTAGCTGCAATTGCATTATTGAACTTATTGAACAGAATCGGGTATTCCGGAACCTGGGCATGAGTCTCCTCTGCATGCTTACGGTAATTCAGCCCCACACAGATGATTTTATTCGGATTCGTCACACTTGCCGCCCACTCCAGATCCTGCTCCTGAAGCCATAACGCGGAATGATCGGTCCCCTCGGCAATCACCTGTTCAATGTAGCCTTCCAGAACGCGCACCGCTTCTTGTCCGCCCTCGATCACTTCATGTACAGAGACCGCAATAGGCGCATCTGATCCTGGAGGAACTATATCCAGTGCTTTCGCTACATCCAGCACTCCACGCTCTGTCAGAATCCCTAACCGCACACCATTCTTCGTTTTGAAATTTAGTAGCTTCAATTACATAGCCTCCTTAAGTATTTTTGCCGGGCAACATCTCTGCCACTGATATGTAAAGGGGTGTCTTCTTTTACGATAGACTGTAGCGCTTTCCCGGGCAAATGACAAGACCGAACTGTGACTAGCCGTCTGCCATACAGATGTACACTCCAAGCGGGAATCAACCTCTCCGGTATTACCAAATTCCAGTATGGGTTAAAACATAAACTATATTGGCACACAAAAAGCCAAAAAACACCGCGCTCCTAATCAGGAGCAGCGGCGTTTTACGATAGTTATATGAGATGAGCTTGTGCTTTACGCTTGGCTGGCCTTGATGGCTTGTTCCAGGTCGTACAGAATATCATCAATCGACTCGGTGCCGATCGATAACCGGATTAAGCCTGGCGTTACACCTGCACTTGCTTGCGCTTCTTCCGTAAGCTGCAGGTGAGTCGTACTTGCCGGATGAATAATCAAGGATTTGGAATCACCGACATTGGCCAGGTGAGAGAACAGCTTCACACTGTGAATCAGCTTGCGTCCGGATTCAATCCCGCCCTTGATACCAAAGGTCAGAATAGCGCCTTGACCTTTAGGCAGATATTTCTTGGCAAGCTCATAAGATTCATGGCTCGGCAGACCCGCATAGCTGACCCATTCCACAGCTTCATGAGCTTCCAGGTACTGGGCAACCTTGAGGGCGTTCTGACTGTGACGCTCCACCCTTAGATGAAGGGTCTCAAGTCCCTGCAGCAGCAGCCATGAGTTGAACGGAGATAACGAAGCCCCTAGATCACGCTGCAGCTGTACACGAGCTTTGATAATATAGGCGAGAGGTCCAACCGCGTCGGTATAGACAACCCCGTTGTAGCTTGGATCCGGCTCAGTCAGACCTGGGAATTTGCCGCTTGCCTTCCAGTCGAACTTACCGCTGTCCACAATTACGCCGCCAATCGTCGTTCCATGCCCGCCAATGAACTTGGTGGCAGAATGAACTACAATGTCAGCTCCAAATTCAATCGGGCGCAGCAGATAAGGGCTTGGGAACGTATTATCCACGATCAGCGGAATGCCGTTCTCATGGGCAATGCCCGCAACCGTTTCGATATCCAGTACATCTCCCTTTGGATTACCGAGGGTCTCAGCATATAAAGCCTTGGTCTTATCGGTAATCGCTGCCCGGAAACTCTCCGGATTGGAGGCATCTACGAAGATAACCTTAATGCCAAGCTTCGCAAGTGTAGTTGAGAATAAGTTATAAGTTCCGCCGTAGAGTGTCGATGAAGATACAATTTCATCCCCTGCACCGGCAATGTTCAGAATGGAGAATGTGATCGCAGCCTGGCCAGAAGAGGTTGCAAGAGCCCCTACTCCACCCTCGAGCTCGGCAATCCGTTTCTCAAATACATCATTCGTCGGATTCATAATTCGGGAATAAATATTGCCGAATTCTTTAAGTCCGAACAGATTCGCAGCATGCTCGGTGTCACGGAAACCATAAGACGTAGTCTGATAGATCGGTACAGCACGGGACTGTGTAGTTGGATCAATTTCTTGTCCACCGTGAATGGCCAAGGTTTCAAAGGCTAGTTTGCGTTCTTCTGACATGAATAAAAATCCTCCTTTTCAAGTAACAAATACCGCGGAATGAATTGCATTTTCCATATTCTCTCACACAATCTGTTATTTGAAAAGACTAATCCGACAAAAATAGTGTGTTTTATTTCCACAGAGACTTATATTTAACTTATCCCCGCGCTTCTACAGCATTACTGAGCTGCCGGGCAGGAGTCTTATCCTCCCACACAGTACTTGGAATCTCCCGTCTAAGCACGGGTGCAACCTCGGCTGCGAACCAGGCTACCTGCTCACGCTGCTCCGCCTCAGTCAGTCCATCCACACTAATACTCAGAACCTGATGCCCAAAGGCAGCTTGATAATTCAGAATTTTCTCGATTACGCTCTCCGGGCTGCCTATAAGGATTGGGCCGTTCTCCACGTTATCTTCCAGGTCACGGAATGGACGGACGTCATGGGCCGCTGCTGGTCTGGACGTTGTGAAATCATAATAAGGCCGGAACCGCTTAATTGCCTCTTCCTTGGTCTTGGCCAGATAGATGCTGCCCCCGGAGCCGGCCCCGATGACCGCTTTCCTGGGATCATGCCCATAGTAGGCAAGACGTTCGCGATAGTGTTCGATCAGGGCTTTGTATTTCTCCTGGCGATGGATCGTATTGGAGGAATAGAGCGGTTCGCCATACTTCGCGGCAAGCTCGGTAGATAAGGTGCTTGATGCACTTCCATGCCACACCGGAATCGACTTCTGAAAAGGCCGGGGCTGCGTAGTCACATTCTCAAGCGGAGAACGGTAACGCCCATCCCAACTGACATTCTCTTCGCTCCATAGCCGCTTGAGGAGTGCATATCGTTCCGCAAGAGACTCCCATTGTTCTTCAGGGTTAACCCCGAACAGCGGGTAATGGCTGGCATCGTTGCCTTTCCCGATAATCAGTTCAATCCGGCCTTCAGAAAGGTGATCGAGTGTAGCATAGTCCTCAGCAACCCGGACAGGATCAAGCACACTCAGCACGGTTACCGTGGTCAGCAGACGAATTCTTGAGGTCCTGGCTGCAATCGAAGATAGAATTACAGGCGGGGAAGATGCCAGAAAGGGAGAGCTATGTCTCTCCCCTACGCCATAAGCATCATATCCAAGCTCTTCAGCAAGATCAGCTTGCTTCAGGACATTCTGAAATTTCTGCTGCGCGGTTAGCGTCTCTCCGGTCACGGCATTCGGAACATTTAACATCAGGCTCATAAGAGCGATCTTCACTTGATTCCCCCTCCTTCAAAATAGCTATAGCGGATAATGACAAGCAGCAGAATGCCCGCTCCCGATCTCTACTAACTTCGGTGCCTGTTCCCGGCACAGCGCAGTTGCAGCCGGACAACGTGTATGAAACCTGCACCCTCTAGGCGGGTTAGCAGGGGATGGGATCTCACCTTGTATCGAAGAGAATTCTCTTTTTCTTGCGGGATCTGGCCATGGAATAGATGAGATTAATGCCGCCGTATAATGATGAGCAGGATGGCGGAATAATTCTTCAGCGGGAGCAACCTCAACCAGATTACCGAGGTACATGACACCAATACGCGAAGATACGTGCCTGACAATGTTCAAACCATGTGCAATAAAAACATAAGTCAGCCCCAGCCGGCTCTGCAGCTCCTGCATTAAATTCACGATCTGGGCCTGTACAGATACATCCAGAGCAGAGACCGCTTCATCCGCAAGTATAAAGCTTGGCTGAAGCGCTATAGCTCTTGCTATGCCAATCCGCTGGCGCTGCCCTCCTGAGAACTCATGGGGGTAGCGGCTGGCCCATGCCGGATTGAGGCCGACCCAACCAAGCAGCTCCTCCACCCTGCTCTTGCGCTCTGCGGCGCTTAGCTTCTGATGCACTTCCAAAGGCTCCGCAATGGTGTCTCCAATCGTCCAACGGGGATTAACCGAGCCATAAGGGTCCTGGAAGATCATCTGCATGTCGCGCCTGAGCATCTTACGGCGAGCGGACTTCATGCTCGTAAGCTCTTCCCCCTGGAAAAAGATCTGTCCTCCCGTAGCCTTCTCCAGTTGAATCAGGACACGGCCGAGTGTGGACTTGCCGCTGCCGGATTCGCCGACAAGGCCTAGAGTCTCCCCTTTGTGAATAGAGAAAGTCACGTCATCTACGGCATGAATGACTGCTTTCGTCAAACCTAATGCACTCTTGACGGGATAATGCTTGGTAAGCCCAACCACATCAAACAGCAGTCCTTGTTCAGCCTCCGGCAATTCCATCTTGGACTCACCAGCAACCGGTTGAATACCTGTATTCTGCGGTTCTGGATTGATCTTCTCTGATTGAGGAAACAAAAACGACATTTCCTTGAGCAGTTCGTCCGTATGCCAGCATGCAGCTTCATGACCTTCACTACCAATCAGGGAAGGAGTCTCCTCCCTGCACTTAGCCGTAGCCAGCGGGCAGCGTGGATGAAAACGGCAGCCTGACGGAAATTCCGTAACGTTCGGCGGGATACCTTCAATCGTATATAGAGGAGCACTACGGTCGCTGTCCATGGTAGTGATGGAGCGCAGCAGCCCTGCTGAATAAGGATGCCTTGGCTGTGCGAAGAGGCGATCTGCCGGAGCCTGTTCGACAATTCTGCCGGCATACATGACGATCATTCGGTCTGCGATCTCGGCTGCAATACCAAGATCATGGGTAATGAGCAGGATCGACATGCCGAGTTCGGTCTTAAGCTCGCCCAGCAGGTGTAGAATCTGAGCCTGAATCGTGACATCGAGCGCTGTAGTTGGCTCATCTGCAATAAGCAGCTCTGGTCCACAGGCCAGAGCCATCGCGATCATCGCACGCTGGAGCATGCCGCCTGATAACTCACTTGGATATTGGCCGAGCCGAAGCTCCGGTTCAGGCAGTCCCACGCGCTGCAGCAGATCCACAGCATGGGCCCTCGCCTCCTTAGGTGTTCGCCTGTCATGACGACGAATCGTCTCCACCAGCTGGGCACCTATTGTAAATACAGGATCAAATGCAGCCATAGGCTCCTGAAAGATCATTGATATTTTTTTGCCCCGCAAGGCCCTAAGCAGGCCGGCAGGGAGTGTCGTTAACTCTTCTCCATCCAGCTTGACGCTGCCCGATTTGATACGGCCGTGTTCAAAATCAATCAACCGCATAATCGCCTTGGATGTGATCGTCTTCCCGCTGCCCGATTCTCCCACAAGGCAGACGGTCTCACCGCGGCCAATATGGAAAGACACATCCGATACCGGTTCAAGGAAATTCCCGGATTTCTCAAATTCCACCGACAATCCTTCGATGGCTAGTAATGGTTCCGTCATAGGCTGCCTCCTGCGATTAATACGGAATATTCTAAAGATGCATCATATCTCTTGCGGCCTAACCCATGTAACTTAATCGCCGCTTTTTCTTGGATCCAGAGCGTCACGGACCCGATCACCGATAATATTGACAGACAGCACAAAGAGCGCAATGGCTGCACCAGGAAAGGTACATATCCACCAGGCTACCGTCAAATAACCTCTTCCCTGTGACAGAACGGTCCCCCAATCGGGAATTTCCTTAATCACTCCCAGCCCCAGAAAACTAAGACCTGAACTTGTTAATATGGAGGTGCCAATACCGACTGTAGCCATGACCAGGAACGGGGACAACGAGTTGGGAAGGACATGCTTCAGAAAGATACTAAGCCCTGAGCTCCCGATGGAACGTGAAGCCAGCACATAGGGCTTATTCTTGACCGTCAAGACCTGACTTCTCATCACTCTTGCGTAATTGGGAATAACGCCCGCTGATACCGCCAGTACAATATTGAACAGACTGGGTCCAACGGCGGCTGCGATGGCCAGGGCAAGCAGGATGCCCGGGATGGACATCAGGATTTCGATAAGCCTCATTACAATGACGTCTACCCATCCCCCGGCATATCCGGATAATGCGCCTATAGTTCCCCCAATACCACCCCCCACAATAACGGAAGCGACTCCGATAAGCAGCGAATCCCGGGCACCGTATATAACCAGACTGAAGACGTCTCTTCCAAAATAATCCGTTCCGAGCAGGTGGGCCGTTCCGGGAGGCTGAAGCAGTTGATCGGGATTCATGGTCTCAGGTGAATAAGGTGCTATCCACTGAGGCACAATGGCAGACACGGTCATAAATACGACGACCAAGCAAGCAGCATATAAGAAGACTGAGGATGCGCTAATGCGCCTCAATGACACACGCGCCTTCCAGTTTATTTTCCAAATAGGCTTAAGCGCCGTTGCTTCCTTCATCTAGACTCCTCCCTTAAGCTGCGAGCGTCTAACCCGGGGATCGATAAACGAATACGAAATATCTACGATAAGATTGGTCAAGACGTAGATCATGGCTGTGAAAAAGATAACCCCCTGCACAACCGGGATATCCTTGGACAGGATGGCGTCCGCTAATATCCTTCCGATTCCCTGCCGGGCGAAGACGGTCTCGGTAACCACAGTTCCGCTGAGCAGCTCCCCGACCGTAAGTCCAATCATGGTCAGTGCCGGAATAAGGGAGTTGCGCAGAGCATGACCGTACATAACAGACCTCTCAGAGAGCCCTTTGGCCCGCAGCGTCAAAATATACGGCTCTCCAAGCACTTCAAGCATCGTATTACGCACCATCCGGACGATGAATCCTGCACCGACGATTCCCAGGGTGATCCCTGGAAGAACCAGCGTCTTCCAGCCCTCAGAGCCCATAGCAGGGAACCAGCCAAGCTGGATGGAGAACAGCAGCAGAAGCAGAATTCCCGTCCAGAACGCAGGCATCGAGATTCCGAACAGCCCAATGAACCGGGCCGCGAAATCTATGACACCATTCCGGTGTATGGCGGAGAGTACACCAAGAAGAATTCCTACGACCAGCGACACCGACACACTAACAAGAGTAAGGGTCAACGTAGCCGGGATATGCTCCAATATCTTCGGAAGGACCAAATCCCCATTCACTCTGGATACCCCAAAGTCACCTTGGAGCAGATGTGTAAAATACCTGTAGAACTGGACATAGAACGGTTGGTCTAGCCCAAGGTGGCTCTTCAGGCTGGCGATGGCCTCCGGTGAGGATGCATTGCCGTCAAGCATGATCAGCACCGGATCACCGGGCAGCAGATACATAATAATGAACACCAGCATCGATGAGCCAAGAACAACAAGCAAGGAGGATAGCAGACGGGTTGCGATGGCTCCAGTCATATGATTAGCTCCCTATTGTCTATTTGCGTATAGTCACGTCGTAGAACTGCGGATAGCCCAGGAGATCGAACTTCAATCCTTCTACGCTGCTCGAATGGGCCACGGTATAAGGAAACACATAGATCGGAAGTACGAGGGCATTCTTGATAACATACTGCTGAATCTGTGCATAGACCGCTTTCCGCTTCTGCGGATCGGTCTCTTGATAGCCTTGATTAAGCAACTTGTCGATCTCAGGGTCATTCAGCTTCACGAAATTGGTACCGCCCTTGCCGTATACTCTGTCCGAATGGAATAGATTGCGCAAAATATCCGGGTCAGCCTTAACCTGGGAATTACCGAACAAATCATATTCGCCTTGGGTCAGCGGCGTAACGGTATCCTTGGTAATCGTCAGCTTGACGTCCACACCGACCTGCTTCAGCTGCTGCTGGACGATGGCAGCGATATCATTGCGCTTCTCCCGGTTGGGTGAAGGCTCAAGGTACCGAAGCGTCAGCTTCTTGCCGTCCTTCTCACGGATGCCATCTGCCCCTTTATTCCAGCCGAGTTCATCCAGCAGCTGGTTCGCTTTCGCTGCATCAGCTTTCACACTATTCTCGAGTGAGGCATCATAACCAAGTATGCCAGGGGTTAGAACGGACCAAGCCCGTTGGTACGTGCCCAGGTACAAGGTCTTCACAATCGTATCTACATCCACAGCGGATCTCACAGCATCGCGCAGCTTGGGATCGCTCCAAGGGGCATTACTTGTATTGAAGTAAAGAGTGAACGGTGTACCATTGGTAACAGCCGTATCCAGCTTGATGTTGGGATCGTTCTTCAAGGTCAGAATGTTCTGCGGGGGTACTGTCTCTGCGGCAAGCACCTGTCCGCTCTGGACACTGCCGATCCGGGTTGCTTCTTCAGGCACAATTTTGAAAGTCAGCTTATCCAGATGAGAAGCTCCTTTGTTCTCTGCGATCGGCGGTCCCCATGCATATTCCGGATTCTTCTCAAGTACAATCTGATCGTTCTCGGACCAGCTTACGAACTTGAACGGGCCTGTTCCCACAGGGTGCTTGCCGTATTGTTCACCATACTGCTGAAGTGCCTTAGGTGAGGAGATCCCCAGAAAAGCGGAGCTTAAACCGCTAAGCAGCGGCTCAAAGGGTTCCGTGAGGTTCACTTTGATCGTATCATCGCTAACTACCTCGGCGGATTCGTACGGTCCAATAAGAGAGCGCGCCTGCCCGGTTAAGGTCTGGGTATGGTCAAAGTTGGCCTTCGCCGCTGCAGCGTTAAAAGGAGTTCCGTCATGGAACTTAACATTGTGGCGCAGCTTAAAGGTATAGCTCTTCCCATCCGCGGACTTCGTCCAGCTCTCAGCCAGCCATGGCTTGAAGGTGCCGTCAGGCAATTCGGACACCAAGCTGTCAAAAATATTACGGAATACCCTGTGAGATACGGCGAAACCGCTCTTGCCAGGGTCCAGAGAATCCGGTGATGTCGCCAGCGCATAAGTCAGTTCTCCGCCTTCTGAAGAACTGCCACTGCTCCCTTCGGCTGCAGCCTTGACCGTTCCGGTGTCGCTCGTCCCCTTACTTGAAGCGCACCCGGTAAGTACAAGAACGAATGCCGCAGATACTAATGCAAATTTCATCCAATGCGAAGCTTTTCTCTTGTTCAATATGATCTCTCCCTTTTGACAAGTTTGAATAGGAACAGCCACTCACTACTTCACATATCTGTTAGGCTTGGGGCACCCCGTCCTGGGTGGACCCGGCTGCTAGCGCCTCTTTGATCCGGTTAATCTGACCGATGTGATGATGCACATGTCTTATGAACCCGGATACGATCGCTTCGGCTGTTACCGTCTCCCCTTTGAAATTCACACCGGTCTTCTCCCAGTCACCTTCCGTCAGGCGTCCAAACAGCAAGCTGTTATACTGAAGCAGCGACTGGTAGACATTCAGTATCTCGTCACTACTGCTCTCGTTCGCCTTCTGACCGTATACCCAGGCATCCTGATTGAAAGCCGGCAGCTGAGCCGTCGTGCCTGCAAGAACATCACGAATCCGGAAGGACACAACGAGATTGTGATCAGCCAGATGGGCCAGTACTTCCGTTATGCTCCATGATTCGGGTGCTGATTTCCATTTCAGTTCCTCAGGGCTCAAGCCTTCCACGGCTTGTGTTAATACTCGGTAAGTATCCAGATAGTCTGGAATATGGATGATACTCATGGTAAATTCCTCCCAAAATATAATTTTTATTTAACTCATAGAATTAGTCGGATTTAGTGCAGTGCTATATAAGCTGACCTTAAACAGACCCATAGGCAAGAGTGTGAAATGACTCTGAACAAGCGAAGCGTTCGCCTACAAGTTTTCTGAAAGAAAGCTACATCGGAAGCATATTCTTAGTGACCAGAATTCTACCTTATAAATTTAATAAAGAAATCGCTTATTCACTTCAAGCTTGGCTCCAGCACCGAAGAGGACTCCCATACCGTACTCGGGATTTCCCGCTTCAGCACAGGAATAACCTCAGCTGCGAAACGTTCAACCTGCTCCAGCTGCTCAGCCTCGGTCAATCCGTCTACACTGATGCTGAGCACTTGATGCCCGTAGGCCTTGTGATACTTCAGAATTTTCTCAATAACGCGATCTGCACTTCCTACTAGGGCAGGACCATTCTCAATATTGTCCTCAAGGTCTTTGAAAGGGGATTGGTTATGCTTGGCAGAATCCGTGGATTGGAAGGAGTCATAGTAAGGACGATATCTACGGACAGCCTCCTCACTCGTATTCGCAAGATACAAGCTGCCTCCACCTGCACCGACAACAGCGGCTTTGGGATCATGTCCATAGTAGGCCAGGCGCTCGCGGTAATGGTCAATCAAGGCTTTATACTTAGCCATAGGGTGAAAGCTATTTGAAGAGAAGATCGGCTCCCCGTATTTCGCTGCAAGTTCCGTAGATCTCGTGCTCGATGCGCTGCCGTGCCACACCGGAATCGTTGTCTGAAACGGTCTCGGCTGTGTTGTAACCTGATCAAGTGGCGTACGGTAGCGTCCCTCCCAGCTGACATCCTCTTCCCTCCATAAACGTCGCAGCAGTTCATACCGCTCGGCAAGAGAGTCCCACTGCTCCTCTTCGGTAATCCCGAAGAGCGGATAATGACGCGGATCATTTCCTTTGCCAATAATCATCTCCAGTCTTCCTCCCGAGAGGTGATCGAGCGTAGCATAATCCTCGGCTACCCGAACAGGGTCAAGCACACTCAGAACGGTCACAGTACTAAGCAAGCGAATCCGTGAGGTTCTTGCTGCTATGGCTGTCAGCACTAACGGCGGAGAAGAGGATAGAAAAGGAGCACCGTGACGCTCGCCAACTCCATATGCATCAAATCCAAGCTTCTCAGCCAAAACTGCCTGGTTCAGCACGTTCTGGAATTTCTGCTGGGCAGTCAATGTCTCCCCGGTTACTGAATTAGGAATGTTCATCATCAGGCTGAACAGGGCAAATTTCATTCTATCTAATCCCCTTTAGATATTAATTTTTACTGTTTATAGGAACCCCAAATTCCGCCTTGAGTGCCAGTTTTCTAAAATAATCAAAGTTCTGGTTAGTGTCCCTCCATACCTCCGGCTGTGCACAGATAAGCTCGCTCCTGTCAATTTCATAACCATAAACTGGACGTGCCGACTTCCTTCTTCGCATGGCTGTAGACTCCCTTCCTTCACAGAGATCAGTATTTCAACGCTTAAGAGCGCTAAAGAACTCGTATAGACTTAAGGATTCCCACTTACTCCTGCTGGCAGTCCTCTGGTTAAAGCTCCTCCCCGCTTCTCCTTCATCGCCTCAAATACGAACTGTACATGAAGCTTCGCACCCAAGGTAAGTATCGACTCATCCAGTTCGAACTTCGGGTGGTGAATCGGATAGACCGGATTGTAACCTTCTCCCGACGAGCCTAGAAAAGCGAATGTACCCGGAATCTGATCGGTATATAGTGCGAAATCTTCTCCAGCCAATATCGGTCTAAGCTCCTTGATACCGAGCTTCCCGAACACAACATGTCCGGCTTGTTCAGCCAAGTGGCGCACATGACTATCGTTACTCAGCAAAGTTCCGGTACGCTGAACCACCTCAGACGTACCTCCATGCTGCAGTGCGATCACCTCCGCTGTTCTTTGAATCTTGTGGGTGATTTGATCTACTACAGCCGGATGAAAGGCCCGGAATGAACCCTTAATCTCACTTTTATCCGCGATGGCATTCAGCACAGTACCCGCATTCAATGTTCCAAAAGACAGCACCACAGGCTCCAGCGGATCCACAATGGTTGTCATGGCCAGCTTAATCTCATTGATGAATTGGGCCGCCATCAGGATTGCATCTGCTGCCAGGTGCGGCGAACTGTGGTGCCCACTCACGCCATGAAAGCGAACCGTGAAATGAGAGGAAGCCGCCATGGCCTCCTTCTTGTGCAGCCCGAGCGTTCCAGCCGGCAGATCCGGCCAGACATGCATGGCGAAGCACATGTCCACGCCCTCCAAGATGCCGGCCTCGATCATGTCCCGGCCGCCGCTGATCAGGCGGCCGTCAGACTGAAGCTGCTGCGTGCCCTCCTCGGCCGGCTGGAACACGAACTTCACCGTACCGTGAAGTTCGTCCCGGAACCGGCTGAGCGCTTTGGCTGCGCCAAGCAGCATGGCTGTATGCGCATCATGCCCGCAGGCATGCATGATGCCCGCGTGGCGGGAGCTGTATTCTGCTCCCGTCTCCTCCTGGATAGGCAGGGCGTCCATATCCGCCCTCAGCAGAACCGTCCGGCCTTCCCTGCTTCCGTGAAGGAGGCCGACAACCCCGCTGCCGAAGTGGCGGCCGACATGCCGCTGCACTTCAAGACCATACTGCTCAAGCAGCTCGGCTACCATGCCCGCAGTTCGCGGAACATCAAACAACACCTCCGGATGCTGATGAATATCCCGGCGAATCAAGGTAAGCTCCTCCTTCAGTGTATCGATGTAAGCAAGAATAGGCGCTGTGTTCATCAGCTGTTCACTTTTTGCTTGGCATACCGGTTCTCAGGAATAGGAACCTCCAGATTCCCCCTCAGCGTATCCGCTTCGTAATCCAGTCTGTATAGTCCGCGTTCTTGCAGAATAGGAACCACCAGATCCACAAAATCGCTCAGTCCGCTTGGCAGCTCGGAATGAATAATGAATCCGTCAGCAGCTCCCTCTTCATGCCAGGTCTGGATTTTATCTGCAACCTGCTCCGGTGTTCCGATAAATCCGGTTCTCGGAGTTGCGGACTGCAGGGCAACCTGACGAAGCGTTAAATTCTGCTCTTTCGCCTTTTGCTTGATCTTATCTGTTCCGCTGCGGAAGCTGTTGGAGCCAAAGTCACCCAGCTCCGGGAACGGCTCATCCAGCGGATATTGCGAGAAGTCATGATGCTCGAAGAACCGGCCCAGATAATTAAGGGCATTCTCTATGGTCACAAGCCCCGCGAGCTCCTGATATTTGCGCTCCGCCTCTTCTTCCGTTCTGCCTACAATCGGCCCGATTCCCGGCAGAATGAGTATGTCCTCCGGCGACCGTCCGAACCGGACAGCCCGCTCTTTCACATCCTTATAGAATGCCTTCGCTTCCTCAAGGGTCTCCTGCCCGGTGAATACGGCATCCGCTTCTTTGGCGGCCAGATTCTTCCCGTCTTCAGAAGAGCCGGCCTGGAAGATCACCGGCTGCCCCTGCTTGGAGCGGGCAATATTCAGCGGTCCCTTCACCGAGAAGAACTCTCCCTGGTGGTTCAGCGTATGCAGCTTCTCCGGATCGAAGAAGACTCCCGACTCTTTATCCCGAACGAACGCATCATCTTCCCATGAGTCCCATAATCCTCTGGATACCTGCAAATATTCTTCAGCGATCTTGTAGCGCTGTGGATGGGAAGGGTGCTCTGACCTGCCGAAATTCAGAGCCGAGCCCTCCAGCGGGGAGGTGACCACGTTCCAGCCTGCACGACCGCCGCTGATATGATCCAATGAAGCAAATTGCCTGGATACAGTGAAAGGTTCGCTATAAGAGGTTGAAAGGGTTCCAACCAGACCAATTCGTGAGGTGACTGCAGCAAGTGCTGACAGAATCGTAATGGGTTCAAAGCGGTTCAGGAAGTGAGGAATGGATTTCTCGTTAATATATAGACCATCGGCAATAAAGACCAGATCGAACTTACCCTCTTCTGCCTTTAATGTCTGCCGTTTATAGAATTCAAAATTTACACTGGCGTCTGTTATCGCCTCCGGGTGCCTCCACGAGGATACCGAACCTCCTACTCCGTGTACAAGTGCGCCGAATTTTAATTTTTTAGAACTAGCCATTAACTTCTCCTCCTTCTGTAAATATAATTTCTATAATTCCGATGAGTTAAATCGTATTTATGGCGATAACTATACCACCCAATTTTTCCCTTCGTCAATCAGGCAGCTAATCAACTCTTTCTATTCATTAATAGATAACTTTGATATGAATTTATTTAATGAAGCAGCGCTTCTCTCCCGGCCGCCAGAAAAGCTTGGGCAAGCGAGGTGCTCTCCCCTATACGCGAAATAATATGGGTGTGCAGGGCATTGCCCGAAATCTCGGGAACCGGAACGGGTATCAGCCTGCCTTCTTGAACTTCCTTCTGCGCACACAGCTCCGGCAGGAAGCAGATCCCTGCACGGTTCATGACGAGTTTCTTGGCAGTCTCCAAATTATCAACCTGGTAGTTAATCCTTGGCGGCTCTGTCAAACTTTCAAAGGAGCGCTGGATTCTAACCCAGTCCAGTGAACCGCATTCAAAAAAGATAAACGGCTCATTGCTGAGAAGCTCGGCGGACACGCTCTCAAGCTCTGTAAAAGGATGTCCTTCATAGACAAATAACTTTATCGGGTCCTCTAACAACTTCACGGAATGAATTTGAGGATGAATCACATTTCTAACGAGCCCCAGATCGCTCTCGTTACTCAGAACACGGCGAAGAATGTAATCACTCGCAGCAGTTGTGAGCCTGATATTGACTTCCGGGAACTCCTCTTTAATCCTGGGGAGAATCTGCGGAATTATATAATTAGATACCGAGATCGTACAATCAATTCTCAGTTCACCCGTTACTTCTGTCGCCCGGTGCAGGTGCTGCTTGGAGCTTTGGTAGATACGGAGAATCTGCTGCGCATCCGGCAGAAATCGCTGACCCTTGTCGGTAAGATTGATTTTCTTGCCCAGTCGGTCGAATAGCTGGCAGTCCAAATCACGTTCAAGTGATTGAATTCGGGCTGTTACCGAAGGCTGTGACAAGAATAAAGCATCCGCTGCCTTATTAAAACTTCCGTAGTGAACGACGTACACAAATGCCTCAAGATTATCTAGGTTCATCCTTTCAGACCCTCCCTTATTAACAATACACATTTAACATATTAGTTAACTCGGATTTAAATGTGCATGTCTTGGTTTAGGGACGAGTATACGGCACTCTGCTGCCAGCGTCAATTAGAAATCTCCTTATTTTTCTATTAACCTTGCTTGTGAGTTGGCAGAAGTAATATGATATAAATAGGTCTTAAGTCCAATCCAAAATGAGGTGTCATCTGTGGGATTCAAAGGTAGGATTGCCGCAGTTTCAATTACATTCTGCTTTCAAACCCTATTTGTTCTCTACGATGTATATAAGTATGGGCGCCTTGATGCTTTAGTGCTGGCAGGTTATCTGCTGACCCTGCCCACTGCTTACTGGGCTGGCTTTCAATTTGACAGGATTAAAGCCGAATCTGAGAAGGATCCGCTCACTCGTCTATATAATCGGCGATATGTATTGGATTCTTATCCCAGGCTTACGATGCGTGCCAGCAAACAACTAGGCAAGCTGTTCGTGCTCATGATCGACTGTGATAATTTCAAAACGATCAACGACAAGTTAACGCATGAGAAAGGAGATCTTGTTCTTCAAAGGATCGCAGCTCTCCTCAGAGCACACACCCGTTCTACCGATATCGTATCCCGCTGGGGCGGTGACGAGTTCCTGGTTATCGGTGAGTATAATGGATCGGAAGCACTAACCGCTATGCTGAAGAGGATTGCAGGTGAACTTGAGAGCCTGTCTCTTGAAATGGGTATTCCAATTTCTGCCACAATTGGATCAGCCGTATACCCGGATGACCATCATCACATTAATGAACTGATTAAGATTGCAGACAGAGAGATGTATTCCTATAAACCTCGTACGAAGGAAGAGGATGCATTCCTAGCCTATGATCTGACTCGACAACTTTGATACTACACTACCAGAAAAAGACGCTCCCTGAGTTCCTCATTCAGGAGAGCGTCTTCCTTTTATTTTAAACTTATAAACGTTTAATGCTATAAACGAGTTTTCCTTCCGAATCGGTAGAAGTGAACTCTGCCTCCGTAAGCTCTGTCAACTGCTCGAATACAGGAACGGCCACGAACTGCCAGTCGCTGATATAAAAGCGGATGTATCCGCCATCCGGGTCCAGTTCTGTACGTGCCAGATCATACGTTTTGGGCGGTGCAACCGGATCAAGTCCGAGCCGGTCGCTGATCCTTACTTCAATAGGGTGACCGTGCCATTCTATCAACTTGTTAACCATGATAGGGTCCATTCGTTATGCCTCCTTCATCCGGCAGCTGCCTGCATCCTCTTGTGGAATCACCTGCAGAGAGTATCCATTGAGCCAATCCCAGCACGGGGAATTCAATTGGGGGTCTATGAAGGTCAGAAATTGGTCTTCGGTTTCGCAGACTGTGAGGCCTTTGCCTTCGGCGACGGCTATGAGAAGTCCATCCTGCTTCTTCAGTTCCACGTACCAGCTGATATGCTCATCCAGCCCGGCAAGCTCATCTTCAATAATGCCCTGCATATCTGGATGCTCTTCCTCAGTGGTTATAAAGATCAGATCCCAATTTATCTGACTGATTTTCACAGAAGATCCCCCCTTGACTTGTCATTCTTTAAGCAGGTTTTGCCCTGCTGCTTGTAATGTCACTGAACATTCCGGAGTAGTTCGTGACTTCACCGGTATCATCCTTAACAGCACTAATCGTTAACCATTCGAGATATATTTCTCCGTTCTTCTTACGGTTCCATATTTCCCCCTGCCAATATCCATGTGCACGAATGTTCTCCCACATGTCGTTATAGAACTCCCGCGACTGCTTTCCGGATTTAAGAACACTCGGCTTCTTACCGATTACCTCGGCCTCAGTATATCCAGTTAATTTAGTGAATGAAGCATTAACGGAAATAATCGTTCCCTTCTCATCCGTAACCATGATACCTTCCACGGTATTCTCGATAATCGAGGCGGACAGTTCGAGCTTCTCCTGATAGAACATCCAGATTACCAGGATCAGGCTGGCAAGTGCAACTTCAGACAAAGCCATGAATCCAATTGCATAATGTCCGGTTGCCTTGAATAAGAGGGTAAGCATCAGCGGCGGGAAGAAGCCCCCGAGTCCGCCCATAGCAGAGATGATTCCGTTCGCGATCCCCGCTTGTTTGGTGAAGTAGAGCGGTACCAGCTTGAAGATGGCTCCGTTCCCGGTTCCTGCACAGAAGGCTACGGTCAGACAGCCGACCGAATACCAGGCGAGTGTAGGTGCGAATGAGAGCAGTACGGCTGATCCCGTAAGACCCGCGAATACGAGAATGAGCAGCTTATAAGGGTTCATGATGTCACCCAGTTTACCTCCGATTGGGCGCATCGCGGTAGCCAGTGCGATAAAGCCGGCTGTACGAAGACCAGCATCCACCTTGGACAGATTGAAGTAACTGACCAGGAAGTTAGGCAGGTACACGGTGAAAGCAACGAATGAACCAAAGGTTATGAAATAGAACAGACATAATAGCCACAGCTTCCGATTGCGCGAGACTTCCTTCACCTGCTTAACAAGTGAAGTCTTAACCTTCGCCTGTGGTTCCTTACGGTCACCGAGCATAAAGTTCAATACAGCCATTCCGATCAGCAGGATTCCGTATACCAATACGGTCTTGGACCAGCCGATTTGATTGGCGACTAGTGGAGCTCCGAATGTGGAGAAGGCCGTTCCGATATTGCCCACCCCGTAGATCCCATTCACAAAACCATGCTTTTCCTTGCCGTAATATTTAGGGAGCGAAGTTACTCCGACCGAGAATACAGCTCCTGATGTTCCCAGGAAGAATCCGCCAATGATCAGGTCCCAAAATGAATCTGCCTGGCTGACCCAGTACAGCGGAATGAGCAGCAGTACGAAGCTGAAAGCGAACATTCTGCGTGCGCCAATTACATTCGTCCAATAGCCGAATGGCACCCTCATAATGGAGCCCATTAGCACAGGAACTGCCGTTACCCAAGTTAGCTGGGTAGCGGTTAGATGAATATCCTCCTTGATGAAAGGCATTAATGACGACAGAATGACCCAGACCATGAAGCCGGTAATCAGACTGACAGTCTGTAGAGGAAGTTGGAATTTTCTAATATTCATTTGACGTCACGCTCCCGAAAATAGATCCATAAAGCAATTGGAAACAACACAATGTTAAGTACAGCAAAGATTACAACACGCTCATAGCGATCATAGAAATAGGAATTTACTGCCTGCTGGGTACAAATAATATTAAGCAGCAGTACGAAGCAGAGCAGAATGACACCACGGTAACTACGTTTCATACCGTTTCACTCCCGTCGCATAGATTGCTCCCTGCTCTTTGGAGAGCACCACTTCAGGTAGGGGACGCTGCGGAGGACCCGCCGTTGGCTTCCCTGTCTTCACATCGAAGAATCCATGATGGCAAGGACATACCAGCCTGCCCTCTTCCTTGCTCCAGAACACTGGACACTTGAGATGCGTGCACGCATTCTGATAGGCTTTGAACTCATTCTCTCCCAAACGGACCAGCAGTGCAGCATCATGCTCGCCAGGGTATGCAAATTCAATCGCTTCCCCAATTTTCAAGTCATTCGCGTTAGCTAGCTTTTGCTTCGGATGGGACTTGCTGCCAAGTCCGGTTAATTCCTTCACTGCGAGTGCTCCCCAAGGCATGGTGGACACCGCGAAGATTCCTGCCGCGCCTACCATCGTCTTCATGAACCCGCGGCGGTCCAGTCTCCGCTCTCCGGCCTTGCGGATATTATGGGTATAGTTATTCTCATCAAACGGAATCTTATCATTGTTATGCTTGGTACGATTGATATCTACTTTCTTGTTATTCTTAATATCCTCACCCATGTGAATCCCTCCTTCTTCAGCGGTACATTCTTGATCAGAACAACTTCTCTGTGCCTTGTAAAATGCCCGGAAGGTTGATCTTCACGTGGGTCTCCCCTTCGAGCGGGTTCTCCGGCAGCCGGGAAGACATCCATTTACCCAGCCGGTGTTTCTCCTGCTTGGCAGCGAACTCTTCCTCCGTAATCCATTGGAGCGTATTGGTCGGGCAGACCGAAGCACACATCGGAGGAATACCCTCTTTGGTACGGTCATAGCACAGATCGCACTTGTACATCAGGTTCTGTTCTTCGTCAAATTTAGGAATCCCGTAAGGACATGCAATCGTACAGTTTTGACATCCAATACATTTCTCAACGAGTGCTGAGAGAACAGCACCTTCTTCAGTCACTTGAATCGCCTGTGCCGGACAGCTGCGCGCACATGCCGGGTTAACACAATGCAGGCACATCAGCGGAATGGTCTGACGGTTCACTAGTGGATTCACATCATATACATAGTTACGATTGCGTTCATCATGTCCGCCGCACTGCGTGCAGGCAGCGAGGCAGCTTCGGCAGCCGATACAATTGTCCATTTCAATATAGAGCAGCTGTTTCATCATAGGTGAACGGCCTCCTTCTCTGCCTTCTTACTGCCCGCTGTACCCGCCTGTTGATTCGGGCGTTCAGCCCCAAGCTTATCGATCTCAGCCGCACATACTTTGAACTCCGGCATCCTTGACATAGGGTCAAGTGCTGGAATCGTGAGCAGATTCACTGAACCTTCATGACCAAAATGGTACGGTACGAACACGGTATCCTTACGGATCGCTTCCGTAATCTTTACTTTATATATACACTCACCACGGCGCGTTCTAAGCCGAACTCTTTCTTCGTGCTCAATTTCATACATCGCAGCCGTCTCAGGGTGAACTTCGACATAAGGTTCAGGACACATATCTAGTAAGAATGGAATTCGTCTGGTCTGGTTACCGGATAAGTAATGGTATACGACCCGGCCAGTAGTTAAGCGAAGCGGATAGGCTTCATCCGGTTCCTCAGCAGGAGGACGGTATGGCAGGGCGCACAGCTTTGCTTTGCCATCCGGATGATAGAATTTCTTATCGAGGAACATATGCGGTGTTCCGGGATCATTCTCATCCTTACAAGGCCAGAAGACACCATTTTGCTTCTCGATTTTGTCCCAGGTTGCTCCGTAGTAATCCGCATATCCGCCTTTGGAAGCCAGCCGGAATTCGTCGGCTACGTCTTTGGCTGTCTTCAAATGACTGAAGTATTTACCGCGGCCCAGCCGTTCAGCCAGCTCCACGGCGATCTGCCAGTCGGGCTTGCTCTCACCCAGAGGTTCCTGGGCCTTGTTGATTTTGATGATACGGCCTTCAAGGTTCGTTACGGTTCCTTCATCCTCTGACCAGGTCACGGATGGTAGAACCACATCTGCGAATTCAGCCGATTCGGACAAGTACATATCCGAGCAGACCATGAAGTCAAGTTCCTTCAGCACTTTCCGAACATAATTCAGGTTCGGCGCCGATACAGCCGGATTGGAGCAGAGCAAGTACAGTCCCCGAATCGTCTTCTGTTCCATTAACTCGAACATCTCATAGGCGGACACCCCAGGCTGCGGCATTTCCTCTGGTGTGATCCCCCATACCTTACATACTTCTTCCACATGTTTCGGATTCGTGAGCTTGCGATAGCCTGGCAGCAGATCCGATTTCTGACCGTGCTCACGGCCGCCTTGCCCGTTGCCTTGACCGGTAAAGGTAGCTACCCCCGACTTCGGCCGGCCGATCTTCCCGGTAACGAGCGGCATATTGGTATAACCGGATACATTGTCGGCTCCCTTATGCTGCTGCTCGATTCCCCGCGCAAAGAGGACAACCGCTTCCGGAGCTTTGCCGTAGATCTCAGCTGCGCGAATCAGCTTCTCTGGAGCAATCCCCGTAATCTCACTTGTATACTCTGGTGTGAATTCCTTCACGACCTCTGCCATTTCTTCAAATCCGCCTGTGTGCTCGCGGATGAAATCCTCATCTGCATATCCACCTTGAATGAGCAGGTTCACCATACAGTTGGCCAGCGCCAAATCCGTACCCGGACGCAGATCCAGATGAATGTCTGCTCTTCTTGCAATCGGCGTCTCACGTGGATCGGCTACAATGAGGTAACCGCCGCGGCTTTGAACTTCCCATACTCTGAACATGGACGTAGGGTGACATTCTGCTGTATTGCTTCCTGCTATGAAGAGACAATCTGTCTCATGCAGATCCGTCCAAGGCAGGGTTGATCCCCGGTCCACCCCGAAGGTGCGAAGGAATCCTGCCGCAGCGCTTGACATACAGAATCGGCCGTTATAATCAATGTATCTGGTCTGCAGGGCCACACGGGCGAACTTCCCGGTAAGATAGCATTTCTCATTCGTCATGGATACTCCACTGAAGACGGACAAGCTGTCTTTACCATACTCCGCCTGCATCTCCTTGAACCGGCGGGCAATCAGATCATAGGCTTCATCCCAGCTGGCTTCCCTGAAGCCTTCCTTAGTTCCCTTCAAAGCCGGATTGTCCCGGATAAGCGGCTTCAGTATGCGGTCTGGATGATTCGTCTGCTGATAGGCGGTTACGCCTTTCGGACACATTTTCCCAAGAGTTACCGGCCAGTCATAACGGGGTTCAACCCCAATAATCGTGTTCGATGAAGTATCGACGCGCAGGTTCATCCCGCACTGCATCCCGCAGTAGGAGCAGTGTGTAGGAACCAGCTTCTCACCTGGGTGAACCTTGTTCTCGATAACCTTAAAGAATTTATCCTTTGGCATTCTGGTTGGCCTCCTTCACAGGGATCTTGTGTGTCTGAATGCCAGTGAACCTGGACATCCGGTATTTACGGCGGCAAGGCAGGCACAGCTCAGCAAGATGATATCCCTCTTCTGTCTGGAATTTGATGTCGTTCTGTCCAAGCACATGAATTACATCGCTCGACTGCTCGGCGGAGACAAATCCGGTACCGCACACAGCACATTTCTTCGTCTCCTGCTCCGCATAATGCTCACGGTAATTCCTCGCAAATACACTGAGCGGGCGGAATGGAATATGAGCGAGCTTGCCAAACGGTATATAGATCATGGTCATAATAACCGACCACTGATGAATCAGAGTAATAATCGGATGCCCCTTCCCGTGAAGGAACATATTGGAGAAAGTGAGTGCAAGACCTGTAATACATACGAACAGCAGTAGATAGAGCGGCAAAAAGTCATAAGCAAATGACTGTTCAGCTCTTGCCTGCATGTTCTTGACTCTGCGGTACAGAGCCATGCATACCCCGCCAATGACCATAAAAGCGGAGATATTCAGAGCGTTATAGAACAGGTAACCCAGCAGCCCATCCGCCTGAATGTGCAGCACATCGATCCCGAAGAAAACTACCCAGTAGTATCCGTTCTCTGCCATGGTGAAGTACATCCACCCGAATACAAGCGGGAATGTAACCAAGCAGGAAATGATGCATCCCCAGCCAAGCAGCACGTGCTGAGTCCAGCGGTACCAGCCCCGGTTCCAGATGAATTTGTAAGTCACCAGATGATTGGCCGCTGTCTTCGGTGTACTCTTCCTAAAGAGCAGCTTGATCCCCTTTTTGATGATGATCTTTGTTGGAGGTCTTTCCCCCCAAGCAATAAACCGATAGAAAAACCCACATATAAATACCAACGTTCCTACCATGTAACCGTATAAGGCCAAATCCACATGTGTAAAAAATCGTGAGCCGATATAGATCAGCACCAACAGACCTAACACGGTCAGAAATACCGATTTTGCAAATTTGGAAGCGAATGCCCGATCCATCTGTTCATATCCCCTTTCGCGCCTGTTCCTCGGAACCTCAGGTTCTCTCTTCAGCCGCTTCATTCACGCACTATGCTTCTTTCTTATTCATCATAGCTTGAATACCGGGAACACGTTATCGGGGGAATACCTGATATTTAAGGGGGCAATTCCCTTACTTGACGGCATAACAAAATCCCCTCCGGCTTTATAGTGATAAGTTCATCCTGAAATGAACTCTTTTTCCACTGTCTTCCACGAGGGGATAATACCCATTCCTGCTATGTTTTTTTGGCTGAAATTGGTCATGATATGCTGAACTGCTCGAGGCGAAAATACTCAAGGTAAGCCCTTTTTGACGAAGAAATTACTATCACAACGTCTGCATGGAATCGTTCCTCTCGACCAGCCGGATTGCTCTTAATCATTCCTCCTCTTCATAATGAATCCTCTAATAAGAAATACAGCTATCTGAACAACGATAAAGATGAGGATAAACTTCAGATGCTGAAACTGTAGTGCCTCATGAACCGTTCTGATATGGTTGCCAGAGTAATACAGCACACTAAAAAGGATCACGCCAATTCCATAAGGAATCAACTTTCTCCAGTTCAAGCTGTTCATGGACGGCTTCCTTTCCTTATCAAATTTCATATGTCTTCTGCTTCAGGCTAGCAATGCAATACTGCAGCTGCGTATCGATCCCTAGTAAGTAATCTGCCATATGGAGAGCAATATTTCTATTTGGAGTTATGCCTTGTTTAATTTCTCTCATGTCCTGATCCACATACCTTCGGCAGGTCACCTGGATCACCGCCTCCTGCTGGGGCAGGTGAAATATTTTGGCCTGTCCAGATAAACCAGCACTTTCATGTCCCACTGTGACGGCATTAGGATAAGCAGCTATAAGACTCTTTAGAAATACATATTCTGCTGAGCTCATTGTATTCTCGTCGAACAATAGATAAATCCTTTTCCGATGCAGCCTAACTCTCTTTTTCCCTTGAATGACAGGAATGACCGGAGGAGCAGGCACTCCCGTATCATCTGGGGTTACGATTTGATAGCCCAATCTGATATCTTCCTCCAAGAACAAAGACGCTACTTCGCTAGCTTCCTTCATGAAGCCGCCGCTGTTATCCCTTAGATCGAATATTACACTCTCGCACGCTTCAAATTTTTCCCGGCTCTTCAGAATGACCTCTTCAATATTTTGTGCCCGGAACGTTAATAGTCTCACATACAAAATGTCTTGCTCTAGACGTTTTATAAGAACAGCGCTTCTAGAGATATGATGAACCATGGATTGAAGCTGCTTCCTATTGTCGGCAGTTATAGGATGATAGATTGACGTTCTTACAGTAGATCCATCGGTCATCTCAACTTTAAGTGCCCCACAGGAACTCCCAATAACTATACTCTGAATTAATTCTTGCCTTACTATACCGATTGGATAGGCAGTGAACCTCTCTCGGAACTGACGTATCAAATCTTCTATGTTCTGATCATTAATGCTGAGCATCTTAAAGGCTTTCTGCCCGGCAGCCCCCTCTTCGACCAGATAGAGCTGATGACCGAACCATTTCAAATGAAGTTGGAACAGAGGGTTGTTCTTTCTTGTATAAAACAACCGGGTATGCGGATCATGCAGCTCAATAAGCATCTCACTAGCAAACCCTCTATAGTCCGTACACTCAGAAGTAAACTTAGGTTCATATCTCATCTTAATCTCTTCCCAGTTACATCGATCCGCTTCGTTGAAGAAAAAGTAATGTGTATCCACAAGACCGGTTACCGTCTTATATAAAGCAGCCCCTGATTGCCCCATGTCTTCCACTTCCATCTGTTATAGTTTCAAGCTACAGTATTCCATCTGTTCGAACTGGCCTGTAGCTGCACGCTCTAATGCCCGGCAGTCCGAACAGTTATACCGGTATGAACACCCCGAACACTTTCCTACCTGATCCTTGTTCATGCTAATGAAATCGTTGTAATTCGACTCATTCAGAATATCCACAAGCTCATCATTGGCAATATTGCCAAGGGATAAATCTCTCATCATAGGGCACGGGAGAACTTCTCCTGTTTCGGTAACAGCTACTTGCCCGTACAAACACTCATTGTACATCCTCAAGTGATTCAGCTTCTCTATAGAGACTTTGCCGAATTGCTTGGTCTTCTCATACATCGCGCCTTCCCATTTGGAAGAGTAATGTGGATTGGCTGGCTTTGGATACAAGAAATCCAAGATCGGCTTCAACTTGGACGAAATTTTCTTAAGATCAGCGATGGTTTTTTCAACTTGATGTTCGTTGTATCGGCTCACTAGCAGCACAGGCTGAACTTCTATGAATGCACCCAGCATGTTCTCTATCAGTCCACTCATCTCCTCATGTCCGTACCTGACTCCCGTAATTGATTCATTAGTATCTTCATCCAGAGATGAGAGCTGCAGCTTAACTTTCACCTGATAAGAACTAAACAATTTCAAGGTCTCTTCATCAAGCAGTTGGCCATTTGTATATACTGTAAATCCGCGAATATGATTCATACGGGAGAAGCGGATAAGATCAAGGAGCAGCTCCTTTTGAAGCAGTGGCTCACCCCCGATAAATAGAAGTTCATCTCCCCCCAGCTTGCGGAACGAGCGAATTAGCGAATACCACTGCTCTCTATCCAAAAGCTGACGCTCATGATTCAGTGGCCATTTCTTGCAGCCTGTTTTCCGAAACAATTTGTAATCTTCAGAACAGAAGCAGCAATTTAGGTTGCATCTGTTCGTCAAACTTATAAACATTCTATTTAGATAATGATTATTAGGAAACATCATACTTTTTATCTTCTTATTGTCATTAATAAAAGCATCGATGAAAGGTAGCGATTCATAAAAGGTTCCTAAATTGAGTTCCTGCAATTTCTCAAGGAACGCTCGATCCGTGAGAGTAACAGGAACATTCGCCTCACATTTCTGGATAATCTGAGAGTTCTCTGAATCCAATTCAACCATTCTGCCTTGATTCGTATCGTAGATACAAGCATGCTGTGATTCATTCACAAAATAACAAAATGGATGTAAGCGGAAATATACTGGATTCATATTAAGCTCTCCTTCATCACAGAAAATTCTCTTTTCTTTTGATAAATAGCTACATAATCTACTCCTTCTTCTAAATGGGAGTATAAATTTGAGAGAATTTTGGGGTAACTTTTAAGCTTCTTATTGCAATAATCTTCAATAATATGACCCTTCTCATCCATAAACATGAAGCAGGCATCACAAACTGCACGCACAGGACAACTCGAACAAGTTTCATTTTGAAAAAAAACACTTAATTTCCGGGTTAAATCCTGTACGACTTCCCAATCGATTCCCTGGTTTACATTACCGATAGGATGTTTCTTGCACATTTTTTCACATACAGCGATAGTACCATCCGGCGATACTGCGATCTTACTGGTAGGCACACAGCTGTTCCTTAAGATCCCTCTCGGGTTCTGATCTCGAATTACAAATGAGAATTCGCTTAGCAAGAGCATGCTTACGATTTCCAGATATCTTTCTTCCAGCTGATCTCGGCCATAAATTTTGGTGTTAACCTCTTTCAGGGAACGCTCCAGACTATCGGATGGGAACATCCAGTTCGGATTAATCCGCTCTTGCTCCTTGCACCAATCAAAATACTCGGTATCAAAAGGATTGATTTGATTGTAGTAAGTAAAGAAAGGATGAAATAAATCATAGTTTTCCAGGAAAAAATCTATTGTCTGCGACATATCTGTGTAAAAATCATAGCAGCAGTTAAAGCTGATTACCCGTTCGATGTTTAATTCTTTTTTTCTCAATTGCAGCCTCTTAATGTTCTCTAAAACAAGGTCAAAAGAAGGCTTTCCATTTTCAAAAACACGATTGCGATCATGATTTTCCTTAAATCCGTCCAAGCTAAAAGTGATTAATATATTATTATTCACGAGAAATTCAATATTTTTAGCATTTAACAACGTCCCGTTCGTTGTGATATAGAACGTTGTAGTATCATCAATACCTTTAGCGTATTCAACGATTTCCTGGATCAGAGCAAAATTCAACAGCGGTTCTCCTCCATAAAAAGAAATTGCCGGGTTCCTTCTCAATCCATGCCGCTTCTTCTCACGATGAATTTCAAAAAATAAGTCCACGGCCTTCTTCGCTGTCTCTAGATCCATCTCTTCATTTGAATAGCTAATTTCTTTCGGGTATTTATCGGAGTAAATGCAGTATTCACATCTCAGATTGCACTTCTCCGTGACGACCAATACAAGCTGGGAGACGTTTCCCTTAAAGTAAAAGTCCCGATCAGGCTCTACCCTGGGTTGTTCGATCTTATCCGGAGTATAGAACAATCCCATTGCGATCAAACCGCTCACGTAGTCATACTTTGTATTAAAATCCCGTTCCGGGATTGGAGAGATTTCGCCTACTAAAGAGAACATAACTTCCTTTGAAAACTTGTAGTAATTTCGGATGATGAACTTCATAGGATCATCAACCTGTATCACCCTGCTTGTTCCTCCGTCCATTATGTATTTATTTCTGCTCGTTTCGAATTCCATGATCGATAGCTCTCTCATTAAGTCAATCATTTGCGTTCGCTCCTTTAGTAGATATCTCCAAAGAAATAGAGGAACAATATATGAAACTCAGTACATTGTTCCTCGCTATTACTTTATATCTATAAAAATATCACCGGGGTCGTCCAAAATGATCCTATAAAAAATAAGGCCTGTACAAAATCAGGTCATGGAGAATACGGCTCCGAAAGCAGAACCTACAGCGTCCGTAATGAGACAAGTTCCGCCACAAGCCAGAATACATCCCCATGCGCCGCCAATCTCTTCTACGTTCTCGTTAATGGTGGTTTCGTTGAGTATGTTCATGTCCAACTCTCCTTTTCAAAAGATTAGACTACCGAAGCGACAGCTGCAATTTCCGTTCCCATTCCGGCTGTATACAGACATATAGAGCCGCAACCAACAACACATGTAATCCATCCACCTACTTCAAGCTGTTCTTCTTCAACTACAAGACTTTCCAGGTTCACAATATTCATCACATTCACCCTTTCTTTTTTATCCCGGTGATACTTTTATATTTAGAAAAAGCGATCAGCCGCGTTTTGCACGGAGTGACAAACGATAACTAATCGCGAAAACAACCAAGGCTACAAGATCCAATATTACAAACCAATAGATGGAGATATCTTGGATGGAGACCGTGATTTTTAGAGATTTCCCGAATATAAAATACAGTGCAAAGCCAATTACCAGGAGAAAATAGATTGAATTTTGTGCATAGAAATAGTTTTTTCTGTAATAGAGATAGAAGTATACTGAGAAATACAGTAGATAAACGGAAAGCGAGAACAAGTTACCGAGCAAAATAGAATTAAGAGAATGCATGTAATAGTATTCAATGAGCACAGCATAAATATGAGTCAATATTAATATAGCCCCAGCCTGAACATATTTGCTTAAGACAATGACTGAATACTTGATCGGCAAAGACTTTAAGAAGACCTGTACCTCTTCACTATCTTCTATATATGTAGCCTTACCTACAATGAAGCCAACATTGATGATGGGCAGCAAGACACTGATCATCCAATACTTTTTATCACCATCGGCATTTATCAGTATAGGTACAACAATCGAGTATATGATCGTAAATAATACGAAACGATAGTTCATTAGCAAGTCTTTCTTAATTACGGATAACATCGGATCTCCCCGCTTCAAATAATGGAACTGCTTCAGACGAATTCGTCTTCAAGTAACGAAGAATTTCATCCGCCCTGGCGTTCTCCATAGGTAATGTGCACATCTGAGGATATTCAGTCACATCAAAGATCACGTAGCCTTTACTGTGTACTGCCTTCTGCAGTATGGGATGCTCCGCTTCAATATATTTCTCTTCCAGTCGCTTAAATCTGTTTCTAAGGTCTTCCTGAGAAGCCTGAAGCAGCAGCTTGCCCTGATCAATGAACAGAATCGTATCAGCGATCTTTTCCATGTCCTCCGTCAAATGGGATGAGAACAAGATCGTTGTATTCTTCTCTTGCCTTAATTCGAATAGAACATCCAGCAGTGCATCACGAGAAATCGGGTCCAGCCCGGAGGTTGGTTCATCCAGAATGAGTAGTTCCGGGTGGTGACTTAACGCTAAAGTCAATGCGAATTTGGCCTGCATCCCCCTTGAGAGCTCTTTGACCCGCTTATTCGTATCCAATTCAAATAAATTGTTCGTCAAATAACGATAGTAGATAGGGTCCCAGTGATCCGAATACACTTCACTGACAAATTGTGCAATGACCTTCAATTTGACATTGTCATAGAACTTATTGTAATTGCCCATATAACCAATATATTTCTTTAGATCGTTCCTCTCCTTGGTGAGCCTTTCCCCCCGGAATACAATGTGGCCAGCATCATAGTCAATAATATTTAGAATCGAGTGCAGCGTAGTCGTCTTCCCAGCTCCATTAGCTCCTATAAAGCCTGTTATACTTCCTTGTGGAAGATGAAAGCTAATCCGATCCAGCAAAAAGGACGGATATTTCTTCTGCAATTCATTCACTTCTAATAAAGGATTCACATCTGTCCCCCCTTTACTAAAATGTAATAATATACCAGCAAAACCATATTAACACGGTTATTATTTTTTTCAATATATGGAATTAATTGTTTGTTATTCTGTAACAATAACTATCTATTAGTAATCAAGTGAACAATCCTCATTAACCAAACTTCCTAATCAGAGCGCCATAAGTTCAAACTGACATATATAATTTAATATCTACAAATTGCAATATCTTTTAGAGATGTCAACCTCATTTTTCATACAGACCTTTAAGATGACCGTGCCCCGATCCGCAAATAAAAGAGCGGGGATTCAGTGGCCACTTCTAAATAAATAGGGGTATTCCCTTACTTACAGACGGGTATGGAGAGAGTACAATAATAGCAGACTAAATAATAAGAGAAAGACAGTAGCTTCTTCAACGTTATAGGTTTTGACCCAGTTACTGACGTGTTCCTATACATTCCTAAGGAGGTGCCAGCCGATGATCACAATAAAGGATCATATCGAGCAGGAACTGGACTCCCTGCGCGCACGAACAGGCAGCGATTTCTCCGGCCTGCTCCTCATGGACACCCCGGACACAGGACTTCGCTGGAAATTTGTCTCAGGGCATCGGAGCAATCGCAGCAAGCAGATCATTCTGCGGCCTGGACAGGGACTGCCAGGGCTAGTCTCGAGACTCGGTCGGCGGGTCGTTCTTGATGAATCCGTTCAGGATATTCGCAAATTGCGCTTTGACAACCCGATTATGCTGGCTGAGAATTTGCACGCCGTTGCCGTTATTCCTATTCTTAGGGAACGAGAAATCCTCGGTCTGCTCATGATCGGCAGTCGAAAGCCTACTCTCTACTCGTCTCAAATAATTGAGATGGTAGAACAGGAGGCTGAAATCTTAAGTCCCGTTATCTACGGACTGAAATCAGGCCCTATCTCTTCGCGGTGAACCCTTTGCTTATTGCTGGGGTTCATTTTTTTTTATATGATACAAAGTACGAGGGGGTAGGCTCATTCAATGATTAGAATTTTGGTAGTTGACGATCATATTGTAGTCCGTTCCGGACTTATGGCACTCCTGAACGGCAAGAACGGGATGGAAGTAATCGGAGATGCAGCCGATGGGCAAGAAGCCATTCAGAAAGCACAGGAGCTCCAGCCGGATGTCGTCCTGATGGACTTTAGCATGCCGCAGGGTATGGATGGACTCACTGCAACCCATGAACTAAAGAAGATCCTTCCTGATATATCGGTGCTGATTCTGACTATGCATGATGATGAAGAATACTTATTCCGCGCCATTCAATCTGGCGCATCGGGATATATTTTGAAAAGCGCGCCTCATGATGAGCTGGTAACAGCCATCCTATCTGTGGCCACCGGAAGTGCTTATCTCTATCCTTCTGCAACCAAACGTCTGATGAATGAATACCTGGATGCGATGAAGAACGGGGAATCCCAAGGCGCATTCGATACACTTTCCGATCGGGAACGGGAGATTCTATCTTGGGTAGCCAAGGGTTACTCCAACAAAGAAATTGCCGAGCATCTTATTATTAGTGTAAAGACGGTAGAAACACATAAAAGCAATTTGATGGAGAAACTCGGCCTCAAAACAAGGCCAGATCTGGTGAAGTACGCCATGAAGAAAGGAATGCTGAATTTTGAATAAAGATCGCTCGTATCGTGACTCAGGAGATATTTTGGGCAAGAGTGTGAATAATCTGCTGAACCAACTAGGCGATCATCTGCATGATTCGACCTTCGCGGCGGAGCTTAAGGATTCTCTTCAGATGCTCTCCGATCTTAAGTTCGCACTCGATGAATCTTCCATTGTAGCCATGACGGACAATCATGGAATTATTATCTATGTGAATGATAAATTCTGCGACATCTCACAGTATTCCCGCAGTGAACTCCTTGGACAAGATCACCGCATCATTAATAGTGGTTATCATGACAAAACATTTATACGCGATCTCTGGCGGACGATTAACCGGGGACAAGTATGGCGTGGGGATGTTAAGAACCGGGCTAAGGACGGTTCCTACTACTGGGTAGATACCACTATAGTTCCCTTCCTAGGGGATGACGGGCGGCCTTATCAATTTCTCGCTATTCGTAACGAGATTACGAAGCAGAAAGACTCCGAAGAAGCTCTCCAATTCATGGTCACTCAAGTTATGAACATTCAGGAGAACGAAAGAAAACGATTCTCCCGGGAGCTTCATGACGGGATAGGTCAGAGTCTGTTCTCTCTTGTTATTCAGCTTGACCAGCTTATTGCAGCCGGGCATTCTCCGGACGAACTGGAATCGCTGCGCAAGTATGTGACAGGTATTATGGAAGATGTCCGAGGAATGGCCTGGGAGATGCGTCCCTCTGTTCTCGATGATCTTGGGGTTGTACCTGCTCTTCGCACTTATATCGATAATTATTCCAGACATTACGGCATGTCTGTCACCTTTCAGTGTACGCTCAAAAGACGGCTTGATGTGAATGAAGAAACCACCATTTATCGCGTCATCCAGGAAGCGCTAACCAATATCGCCAAATACGCTGACGTATCCGAAGCCGCTGTATCCCTGCTTGATGAAGCCCACGAAGTGCTTGTCCTTATTCGAGATGAAGGAATGGGCTTCGCGAATCGCCATGAAGGGGGCGGAGTGGGTCTGCTCAGTATGGAGGAGAGAGCGCGCAGTGTGGGCGGTACCTTAAGTATTGAGTCTGAACCGGGTAGAGGCACTGAAATTCAGCTTCGTATCCCCAAACATTTACATGACCCTATAGCTTGATCTCTGCTATATCAACGGCCTTATCCGGAAGCTGCCAGCTTCCGGATTTTTTGCGTTCTCCTCCGCCCACTTCCCCTTGTCACACAGCTTAATACCTGACAATTGTCATACCCAGATTGTGACATTCATGAATGTTGGCTGCTGGGAAATCAAGGTAACATAAAAGCATGAATTAACACACGGGAGGAAACAAAGATGCCATCAGTAATCACTATGGAACATGTAGATAAGGAATACAAAGGAACACACGCTGTAAAGGATTTGTCTCTACATATTGAGGAGGGCACCGTCACCGCCCTGCTCGGCCCTAACGGGGCAGGCAAGACAACCACCGTCTCCATGCTGCTAGGGCTGCAGAAGCCGACCCGCGGACAAATTCGTATCCTCGGAGGCTCACCGGATCAGCCTGAGGCACGGCAATCGGTCGGTGCCATGCTCCAGGACATTAGCGTGATCGACCGCCTTACCGTCCGCGAGACAATGGATCTGTTCCGCAGCTACTATGCGAACCCGCTCCCGCTCGCCAATTTGCTAGCGATGTCAGGACTTGAGAAAGAGCAGAACAAATTTGCAACCTCACTGTCCGGCGGGCAGAAACGCCGCCTCGATTTCGCCTTGGCCATGGCTGGTGATCCCAAGATTCTGTATCTGGATGAACCAACTGTAGGGATGGATGTCGGCTCCAGGCAGCTGTTCTGGGAAAGTGTCCGGGCCATGGCCGGCAAAGGACGTACCATTATTCTTACTACACACTATCTGGATGAAGCGGACAGCATCGCAGACCGCATTGTGGTTATTAACCAGGGGAAATTGATCGCTGACGGGACTCCAGCCCAGATCAAATCCGCACAAGGACGCAAGATGATTACATTTACAGCTGGCGAACAGCTTCGCCCGGATTCCTTGAGTGGACTCCCCGGAATTGTGGACACGGTATGGAGCGGCCGCAAAGTGAAATTAACCAGCACGGATACCGACCAGCTTATCCGCACGCTCATCCAGCACAATCTGGATATTCGTGATATCGAAATCTCAGCCGGTGGACTTGAAGACGCCTTCCAAACTCTAATTCAAGGAGATGCTAAATAATGATGAAATCCATGATTGCCCAGTGCAGGGCCGAAATTCTTCGTACGATCCGTAACCGCAGGTTCATTGTCTTCTCCATAGTCATGCCGGTCATGTTCTACTTCATCTTCACCAGTACCCAGGGAGATATAAAGGTAAGCGGAGTTGACTGGAAAGCCTACTACCTGATGTCCATGACCGTATTTGGCGTAATTGGCGCCAGCATCAATACACTCAGTGTAAGATTCGCACAGGAAAGAACTCAAGGCTGGGTGAGACTTATCCGAATCAC
>RCUH01000376.1_pt1 | contig 49517 bp, 40 predicted proteins | sample 2166191 | NCBI WGS metagenome assembly RCUH01 (sample SAMN09932848, study PRJNA488358) | compost metagenome | feature: garden; material: soil; isolation source: compost soil in an enriched community after 214 h of incubation | place: Germany: Experimental Botanical Garden Goettingen | collected... | reverse complement strand
CCTCATCCCTCATCCCTCACCCACTCCCACTCCCACTCCCAACTACCACCTCCAACTCCCAACGCCCAACGCCCAACTCCCAACGCCCCCATCACCATCCAACCACCGTCGAACAAGCGCGAACCAATTCACATAAAGCAAAAAGAGCAGAAGCGGCACGCCCCAACCCCAGGCCACCGACCGTCTACGCAGGCGTTGGCACGGGTAAGTCTGCGGGGCCCGTTTTGCGCCATGGATGGCGCAAAAGGAGCCTACACGGACGTACTTGCGGCGTGCCCCGCGGACTTACCCGTGCCGGCGCCCTCCCAGATGCACGCAGACAGGCTTTTGCCTTTGCCTGCGCCCTGCGCTCTAAATGCTTTGAAAAAAACAAAACCCCACAACGAAAAAAGCGACCCCGTTTCCGGAATCGCTTTCTCGTCTACTGCATCTGCACTGCAGATTTTCTGTGGTAGCGGGGGCAGGATTTGAACCTGCGACCTTCGGGTTATGAGCCCGACGAGCTGCCAGACTGCTCCACCCCGCAGCAGAAGCGGAATTGTAAGGGAGTTTTCACCCCCGCGCAACCCCTCTTGAAACATATCACCGCGCAGACCGACTACGCAGCGCCAAACCAACCTCATCCACCCACGGCCCACATTCGCCGCAGCCGGTTCGATCGCATCCCCCGCCCCCGCGGCATGGGCCGCCGAAGCGCGATCCAATCCTCATCCCTCGCGCCGCCAACCACTCCACCGCCGGATCATGCCCTGGACCTGCAACGAAAAAAGCGACCCCGTTGCCGGGATCGCTTGATTCGTCCACTGCCTCCGACTTTCGCCGGAGCTATATGGTAGCGGGGGCAGGATTTGAACCTGCGACCTTCGGGTTATGAGCCCGACGAGCTGCCAGACTGCTCCACCCCGCAGCAGAAGCGGATGAGTCGATGTACCAACCAGCGGCGGGTACGCTTGCAACGATCTTCTGGCGAAACCGCTGCATCAACAACTCAGGAAACGAATATTACACTAATTGCGCAGTTTTGTATCGTTTTTTACGCAAGATGTGCAAATGCCTGCTGGCACCACACCATGATCGGGTTCCACGACAGGCCCAAGGCCAGCAGCGCCAGGGCATTCACGCCCAGCACCACGCCCAGCACGCGGTCGTTGTTGGCCGGCAGCGGCTCGCCCACCGGCTCATCGAAGTACATCACCTTGATCACGCGCAGGTAGTAGAAGCAGCCGACCACCGCGCACAGCACGCCCAGGATCGCCAGCCACAGCATGCCGCCGTTGATCGCCGCGCCCAGCACCGCCAGCTTGGTCCAGAAGCCCAGGAACGGCGGGATACCGGCCATCGAGGCCATGATGCACAGCACCAGCCCGGCCATCCAGGGATTGCGTGCGTTCAGGCCCTTGAAGTCGTCGATGTTCTCCGCTTCGAAGCCGCTGCGCGACAGCGCGATGATCGCGCCGAAGCCTGCGGTGGACATGATCGCGTAGCTCAGCGCGTAGAACAGCGCGGCCGCGTACCCCTGCTCGCCACCGCCGGCAATGCCCAGCAACAGGAAGCCGATGTGCGACACCGTCGAGTAGGCCAGCATGCGCTTGAGGTTGGTCTGCGCGATGGCCATCAGGTTGCCGATCACCAGCGACAGCGATGCCAGGCCACCGATCAGGTACTTCCACTCGTCCGACAGCGGGCCCACGCCCACTTCCAGCAGGCGGTAAGCCATGCCGAAGGCGGCCAGCTTCGGCGCCGAGCTGATGAACAGCGCGATCGGCGCCGGGGCACCCTGGTACACGTCGGGCAGCCACATGTGGAACGGCGCGGCGCCCAGCTTGAAAGCCACGCCGGCGATCATGAACACCGCGCCGGTCAGCAGCAGCACCTTCTCTTCCGAATGCGGGATCGCCGCATGGATGACGTCCAGGTGCAGCGAACCGGTCGCGCCGTAGATCAGCGACATGCCATACAGCAGCAGGCCCGAGGCCAGCGAGCCGAGCACGATGTACTTCATCGCCGCTTCGGAGGCCAGACCGTTTTCACGGTTGCTGGCCACCAGCGCGTAGGAGCACAGCGCCAGCAGTTCCAGGCCCAGGTAGACCATCAGCAGGCTGCCGGCCGAGACCAGGATCATCATGCCGGCGGTGCCGAACAGGATCAGCACCGGGATCTCGCCCTGGTACAGCTTGCGCTCGCGCAGGTAGCTCCAGCCATAGACCAGGGTCAGGCCGCTGCACAGCACGATCACGGTCTTCATCACGTCGGCCGCGGTATCGCGGACGAACATGCCGTGGAAGACATCGCCCTGCCCGCCCACTCCCGTGGCGAGCATGAACAGCACCGCGGCCAGCGCGGCGACCGAGAGCAGATGGGTCCAGATCTTGTTCTTCTCACTGATGAACAGATCGAGGATCAACAGGGCGAACGCGCTGCCGATCAGCACCAGCTCGGGAGCGAGCGGCGGCAGGTCGGCGGCGGTCAGTGGCAACAGCGGCGAGGTGGTCATCATCAAATCCTGGAATCAATACTCTCGACGGCCCGATTACAGCAGCTTGCTGGATGCGATCTGCATCGCCAGCTTCGCGATCGAGGGCTCCATCAGGTCGGTCAGCGGCTTGGGGTACAGGCCCAGGGCAAGGGTGCCCACGGCAAATACACCCAGCACCAGCCACTCGCGACCGTTGATGTCCTTCAGCTCGGCGACATGGGCATTGGCCACTTCACCGAAGAACACGCGCTTGTACAGCCACAGCGTATAGGCCGCGGTGATGACCAGGGTCGTCGCCGCCCCCAGTGCCAGCGCCGGATGACGCTGGAAGCTGGCCATGATGATCATGAACTCACCGACGAAACCGCTGGTACCCGGCAGGCCCGCGTTGGCCATGAAGAACAGCATGGCGAAGGTGGCAAACCACGGCATCACGTTGACCACGCCGCCGTAATCGGCGATCCGGCGCGAATGCATGCGGTCGTACAGCACGCCGACACAGGAGAACATCGCACCGGACACGAAGCCGTGCGAGACCATCTGCACCATCGCGCCCTGCAGGCCCAGACGGGCCGCATCCAGGCTCTGCGCATCGCGCACCAGCCACAGGGCGATGAAGGTACCCAGGGTGACAAAGCCCATGTGCGCGATCGACGAATAGGCGATCAGCTTCTTCATGTCGTCCTGGACCAGCGCGACCAGGCCGACGTAGATCACCGCGATCAGCGACAGGGTGATGACCAGCCACGCCCATTCCTGCGAGGCGTCCGGGACGATCGGCAGGTTGAAGCGCAGGAAGCCGTAGCCACCGATCTTCAGTGCGATCGCGGCCAGGATCACCGAACCGGCGGTGGGTGCCTCGACGTGGGCGTCCGGCAGCCAGGTGTGCACCGGGAACATCGGCACCTTCACCGCGAAGGCGATCAGGAAGGCGAAGAAGATCCAGGTCTGTTCCTTGCCCGACAGCTGCAGGGCGTACAGGTCGGCCAGCTGGAAGCTGCCGCCCTTGAGGTACAGGTAGATCAGCGCCACCAGCATCAGCACCGAGCCGAGGAAGGTGTACAGGAAGAACTTCAGCGCGGCGTAGATGCGACGCGGGCCGCCCCAGACACCGATGATCAGGAACATCGGGATCAGCATCGCCTCGAAGAACACGTAGAACAGCATCGCGTCGGTGGCGGCGAAGATACCGACGGTGACGCCTTCCAGGATCAGGAAGGCGGCCACGTACTGGTTGACGCGCTTGTCGATCGCGCTCCAGGCGCCGATCAGCGCCAGCACCGACACCAGCGTGGTGAGCAGGATCAACGCGATCGCAATGCCGTCCACGCCCAGGTTGTAGCCGATGTCGTAGGCGGGGATCCAGGCGCGGGTCTCGACGAACTGCAGCGCGTCGTTCCCCACGTCGTAGCCGCTGAGCAGCGACAGGCTGGCCACGAAGGTCAGCACCGCTACGCCCAGCGACGCCCAGCGGGCGGTTCGGGCGTCACGGATGGCAAGGATCAAGGCACCGCCGAGGATCGGCAGCCAGATGAGAACACTGAGTAGAGGCCAGTTCGACACGTCTTCTTATTCCGTACAGGTCATCAACGCAGGTAATGCATCAGGACGCCCAGGAGGGCAATCAGGCCGATGATCATCGCGAAGGCGTAGTGATAGAGGAAACCGGATTGGGTGCGACGCAGCAGGTTGGCCGCCAGATCGATCAGGCGAGCCGAACCGTTGACCACCACACCATCGACCACGTTCGTGTCGATCGCGCGCGAAACCTTGCCCAGCTTGATGCCGCCACCGGCGAAGCCGCCGATCCAGAGCTTGTCGAAGCCGTACTTGTTCTCCAACACCGACACCAGCGGCGCGAAGGTCTTGCGGGCCTTGCCCGCCAGCTCCGGCTTCCACAGGTAGAACAGCACCGCCAGCAGGAAGCCGGCCACGGTCAGGAAGAAGGCCGGGGCCATCATGCCGTGCAGGGCGAACGCGACCGGACCGTGGAACTCTTCGGCCAGCGCACCAATGGTGTCGCGGGACGGGTTGTAGAAGTCCACGATGCCGGTGAAGAACGAATGCACCTGGCCCGGAACCGCGTGCTCGGCGTGGTGGCCGGCCCAGTCGGTGCCGTACAGCATCGGCCCGATGCTGAAGAAGCCGATCACGATCGAGGGGATCGCCAGCAGGATCAGCGGCAGGGTCACCACCCACGGGGTTTCGTGCGGCTCATGCGGACCGTGGCCATGGCCGTGGTCGTCATGGTGCGCGTCACCGTGGTGGGCGTCGGCAGCATGCGCGTCGGCGGCATGCGCGTCGGCATGATGGTCGTCATGGCCGTGGCCATGGGCGTCATGCGCGTCGCGGAAGCGTTCCTTGCCATGGAAGGTGAGGAACAGCAGGCGGAAGCTGTAGAAGCTGGTCACGATGACACCGCCCAGCACGGCCCAGTAGCCGTAGGTGGCCACCCAGCTGTGCGACACGTGCGCGTGGTGCTGCGCCGCCTCGATGATGGTGTCCTTGGAGTAGAAGCCGGCGAAGAACGGCGTGCCGACCAGGGCCAGCGTACCGATCCACATGGTGATGAAGGTGATCGGCATGTACTTGCGCAGGCCGCCCATCTTGCGCATGTCCTGCTCGTGATGCATCGCGATGATGACCGAGCCGGCGCCCAGGAACAGCAGGGCCTTGAAGAAGGCGTGGGTCATCAGGTGGAACACGGCCGCCGAGTAGGCCGACACACCCAGCGCCACGGTCATGTAACCCAGCTGGGACAGCGTGGAGTACGCGACGACGCGCTTGATGTCGTTCTGCACGATGCCGATCAGGCCGGTGAAGAACGCGGTGGTGGCGCCGATGAACAGCACGAAGTTCAGCGCGGTCTGCGACAGCTCGAACAGCGGCGACATGCGGGTGACCATGAAGATGCCCGCGGTGACCATGGTCGCGGCGTGGATCAGTGCCGAGATCGGGGTCGGGCCTTCCATCGAGTCCGGCAGCCACACATGCAGCGGGACCTGGGCCGACTTGCCCATGGCGCCGATGAACAGGCAGATGCAGATCAGCGTGGCCATCGACCAGATGACCGGCGTGCTCAGCAGGTTGAACGTGGTCCCGAACAGGGTGATCGCGCCCGACCAGACCTGCAGCTGCGCTTCCGGATGGGCCAGGATCGGCGCATTGGCGAACACGGTGGCGTAGTCCAGGGTGCCGAACACCCAGAGCACGCCGGCGATGCCGAGGATGAAGCCGAAGTCGCCGACGCGGTTGACCAGGAACGCCTTCATGTTGGCGAAGATCGCGGTCGGACGCTTGAACCAGAAACCGATCAGCAGGTAGGACACCAGGCCCACCGCTTCCCAGCCGAAGAACAGCTGCAGGAAGTTGTTGCTCATCACCAGGGTGAGCATGGAGAAGGTGAACAGCGAAATGTAGCTGAAGAACCGCTGGTAGCCCGGGTCATCCTGCATGTAGCCGATGGTGTACACGTGCACCAGGAACGACACGAAGGTGACCACGACCATCATCATGGCCGTCAGCTTGTCGATCATGAAACCGACGTGGGCCGAGTACTGGCCGACTTCGAAGAACGTGTAGATGTTCTCGTTGTACGGCTGCGCCCCGCCCCACAGCAGCATGTACAGCACGTAGCTGGACATGATGCAGCTGGCGCCGACGCCCAGGATGGTGACTGTCTGCGCGCCGATGCGACCGACCTGCCGGCCGAACAGGCCGGCGATGATGCTGCCGACCAGCGGTGCAAGCACCACTGCGATCAACAGACTCTTGGAGAGAGTGATTTCCATCTACGGATCAGCCCTTCAGCGAATCGACTTCGCCGACATTGATGGTGCGGCGGTTACGGAACAGGGTTACCAGGATCGCGAGGCCGATGGCGGCCTCGGCCGCGGCCACGGTCAGGATGAAGAAGACGAACAGCTGTCCGGCCGTATCACCCAGTTCACGCGAGAACCCGACGAAATTGATGTTGACCGACAGCAGCATCAGCTCGACCGACATCAGCAGCACGATGATGTTCTTGCGGTTGAGGAAGATGCCGGCGAGGCTGATGCAGAACAGCAGCGCGCCCAACGCCAGGATATGGCCGAGGGTGATCATGGCGTTGCCTCCTCGTCGCTGGACGGCTTGGTGTTGGTGTGGACCACCGGGGTGGCGACATCCATCTTGACGATGCGCAGGCGGTCGCTGCCCTTGACCATGGTCTGCTCGGTCGGGTTCTGGGTCTTCAGGCCGGTGCGGCGACGCAGGGTCAGCATCACGGCGGCGACCACGGCCACGGTCAGGATCACGGCGGCGAACTCGAACGGCAGCAGGTACTCGGTGAACAGGCTGCGCGCCAGCCAGGTGATGTTGGAGCTGTCGGCGGCCAGCGCAGCGGCGTTGTCGGCCGGGAACGGATTGACCGCCCTGCCCTTCACCCCGATCAGCACCAGCATCTGCACCAGCATGGTGATGGCGACCACCAGGCCGATCGGCAGGTATCGCACCCAGCCTTCGCGCAGGTTGGTGGCGTCGATGTCCAGCATCATCACCACGAACAGGAACAGCACCATGACCGCGCCCACGTACACCAGCACCAGCGCCACGCCGAGGAACTCAGCGCCGACCAGGATCCAGATGCAGGCCACGGAGAAGAAGGTCAGGATGAGGCACAACACGGCGTAGACCGGATTGCGCACGCTGATCACCGCCGCGGCGGAGATGCCCGCCACGATGGAGAAGACCCAGAAACTGATATTTACCCAATCCATCATTCGACCTCAGCGGAAAGCGGCATCGGCGGCGCGACGCTCGGCGATCTCGGCTTCAAGCCGATCACCGATGGCCAGCAGCTGCGGCTTGGTAACGATGTTCTCGCCACGATTCTCGAAGTGGTACTCGAGGATGTGGGTCTCCACGATCGAGTCCACCGGGCAGCTTTCTTCGCAGAAGCCGCAGAAGATGCACTTGAACAGATCGATGTCGTAACGGGTGGTACGACGGCTGCCGTCCTCGCGCTTGGCCGAGTCGATGGTGATGGCCAGTGCCGGGCAGACCGCTTCGCACAGCTTGCAGGCGATGCAGCGCTCTTCACCGTTGGGATACCGGCGCAGGGCGTGCAGGCCGCGGAAGCGCGGGGACTGCGGGAACTTCTCCATCGGGTACATCAGCGTGTACTTGGGCTTGAAGGCGTACTTCAGGGTCAGCCACAGACCGCCAAGCAGCTCGAGCAGCAGCAGGCTTTTGAAGTAATGGGTAATTCTGTTCATCACTTAGACGCCCTTCTGGATCACGCCGTAGAACACCATCAACGCCGTCACTGCAATCCACGCGATGGTGAGCGGGATGAAGACCTTCCAGCCCAGACGCATGATCTGGTCATAACGGAAGCGCGGGAAGCTGGCACGGAACCAGATGTAGGCGCTGGCGAAGAAGAACACCTTCAGCAGCAGCCACGGCCAGCCACCCTTCCAGATCCAGTCGATCCACGGAGAGATGTCCGCCGAGACCCAGCCCTGGATCGGGCTCAGCCAGCCGCCGAGGAAGAAGATCGAGATCAGGAAGCTGATCAGGATCATGTTGGCGTATTCGGCCAGGAAGAACAGCGCGAACGCACCACCGGAGTATTCGACCATGTGGCCGGCCACGATTTCCGACTCGCCTTCCACCACGTCGAACGGCGCGCGGTTGGTTTCGGCCACGCCGGACACCCAGTACACGACGAACAGCGGGAACAGCGGCAGCAGGAACCAGTCGAAGAAGCCGGAGCTGCCGGCCTGGGCCATCACGATGCTGCTCAGGTTCAGGCTGCCCGAGGCGATCATCACGCCGACCAGGGCAAAGCCCATGGCGATTTCGTAGCTGATCATCTGCGCCGAGGCGCGCATCGCACCCAGGAAGGCGTACTTGGAGTTGGAGGCCCAACCGGCCAGGATGATGCCGTACACGCCCAGCGAGGTCATCGCCAGCAGGTACAGCAGGCCGGCATTGGCGTTGGACAGCACGATCTTCGCATCGAAGGGAATCACCGACCAGGCCGCGAAGGCCGGGGCCAGGGTGATCAGCGGCGCAAGGATGAACATCGCCTTGTGCGAGCTGGCCGGCTGGATGATTTCCTTGAACAGCAGCTTGAAGACGTCGGCGAAGGCCTGGAAGATGCCCATGCCCACGTACATCGGGCCGTGGCGGACGTGCATCCAGCCGATCAGCTTGCGCTCCCAGACCACGAAGAAGGCCACCGAGATGATCACCGGCATGGCGATCACCAGGATCTTCAGGATGATCCAGAGCAGCGCACCGATCTCGCCCAGCGACAGCAGCCACTGGTGCAGCGGGTCGACCGCGTTCAACAGCAATTCGTTCATGCAGCCACCACCGTTACGCGTGCGGCACCCAGCGGCGCGGTTGCACCGTGGCCCGATTCAATCCAGACCGCACCCGCGGCGACGCGGGCGTCGACCACCACCGGCAGCGTGGCGCGACCGGCGTCGGTGCCGACCTTGGCCATCTGCCCTTCCGCCAACTGCAGGCGGGCGGCATCGTCGGCATTGAGCACGATGCGCGGGGCATTGTTGAGCGGATGCGACTGCAGCGCCTGGGCGCGACGGACCACCGCATCGGTGCGGTAGATCGCAGCGGTCGAGGCCACTTCCAGGCCCTCGCCCGCCACCGGCGTCGCCGGCGAAGACGCAACGCTGACGCTTACCGGGGCCAGGCTGGCGCGCAGGCCGGCCAGGTCGGTGAACTCGAAACCGGCCAGGGCCAGCTCGCCGCCCAGTGCACGCAGCACGCGCCAGCCCTCACGCGCCTCGCCCGGCAGCTTGCCGCCGGCACGGGCCGACTGCTCGCGACCATCGAGGTTGGTCAGGGTGGCATCCACTTCCGGCAGTGCGCCGATCGGCAGGATCACGTCGGCGACGTCGCGGGTGGAAGCGCAGGCGAACTGGCTGAAGGCCACCACTTGGGCGCCGGCCAGTGCCTTGCGGGCAGCGGCGGCGTCGGCGAAGTCCAGGCCCGGCTCGATGCCGTACAGGGCATAGGCCTTGCGCGGCTGCGCCAGCATGGCGTTGACGTCCTTGCCGGCCGGCAGCACGCCGGCGCGGGACAGGCCGACCGCGTTGGCACCCTGCGGGATGCGGCACAGCCTGGCACCGGTGGCGGCGGCGAAATCACGCGCGGCGGCGCGGATCGCGGCGGCCTGCGGATGGTTTTCGGCGATCGCGCCGACGATCAGCACGGCGTTGTTGGCAGCCTTGACCGCATCGCGCAGTTCGGCGTTGCCCAGCGCCTCGACGAACTTCGACGGCGCGACGATCTGCTTGCCGGCCAGCTTGAAGGCGAAGTCGAAATCGACCGGGTTGACCGCGTGGATCCGGGCGTTGCGCGTGGTCTGTGCCTTGCGCAGGCGGGCATGCAGCAGCGGCAGCTCGTGGCGGATGTTGCTGCCGAGCACCACGATGCTGTCCGCGCCTTCGATCTCGGCCAGCGGCAGGCCGAAGACCTCGGCGGTGGCAGCGTCGGAGAAATCGCGGTTGTTGATGCGGTGGTCGATGTTGCTCGAGCCCAGGCCGGTGGCCAGGCGGGCCAGCAGCGCGCCCTCCTCGTTGGAGGTGGACGGATGCACCAGCACGCCCAGGTGGTCGCCCTGGTTGGCCTTGAGGATCTCGCTGGCCGCCGCCAGGCCTTCGGCCCAGCTCACTTCCTTCCACTCGCCGTTGACCTTGCGCAGCGGCTTGACCGCACGGTCGTCGCTGTACAGGCCCTGGTGCGAGTAGCGGTCACGATCGGACAGCCAGCATTCGTTGACCGACTCGTTGTCGCGCGGCACCGCGCGCAGCACTTCGCCGCGACGCACGTGCAGGAACAGGTTCGAACCCATGGCGTCGTGATAGCCCAGCGATTCGCGCGCGGTCAGTTCCCACGGACGGGCGCGGAACTGGAACACCTTGTTGGTCAGCGCGCCGACCGGGCACACGTCGACGACGTTGCCGGACAGCTCGGTGGTCAGCGGCTTGCCGTCGTAGGTGCCGATCTGCAGGTTCTCACCGCGGTACATGCCACCCAGTTCGTAGGTACCGGCGACGTCGGCGGTGAAGCGGACGCAACGGGTGCACTGGATGCAGCGGGTCATCTCGGTGGCGACCAGCGGACCGATGTCCTCGTCGGGCACCACGCGCTTGCGCTCGTTGAAGCGGCTGACCGAACGGCCATAGCCCAGCGAGACGTCCTGCAGTTCGCACTCGCCGCCCTGATCGCAGATCGGGCAGTCCAGCGGGTGGTTGATCAGCAGGAATTCCATCACCGAGCGCTGGAACTTCAGCGCCTTTTCACTGCGGGTGGCGACCTTCATGCCATCCATCACCGGCGTGGCGCAGGCCGGCGCCGGCTTGGGCGACTTTTCCACGTCGACCAGGCACATGCGGCAGTTGGCCGCGATCGGCAGCTTCTCGTGGTAGCAGAAGCGCGGGATCGGGATGCCGGCCTTGTCGGCGGCCTGGATGATCATCGAGCCCTTGGGCACGACCAGCGACTGGCCGTCGATCTCGACGGTGACGTGGTCCGGTGGCACGCTCGGATTTACGGGTTGCGCGCTCATGCAGCGGCTGCCTCCACCTTCTTGCCGTCAACCATCGAATGACCGTTGACGATGTAATACTCGAATTCGTCCCAGAACTGGCGCAGGAAGCCCTGGATGGGCCATGCCGCCGCTTCACCGAACGCGCAGATGGTGTGGCCTTCGATCTGGCCGGCCACCGTCTTCAACTGGTGCAGGTCTTCCATGGTCGCCTTGCCGGCGACGATGCGCTCGAGCACGCGGTGCATCCAGCCGGTGCCTTCACGGCACGGGGTGCACTGGCCACAGGATTCCTTGTGGAAGAACTGGCTGATGCGGCAGGCGAACTTGACGCAGCACACGCTGTCATCGAGCACCACGATGGCACCCGAACCCAGGCCGGTGCCCAGGGCACGCAGGGTGTCGTAGTCCATCTGCAGGCCCTTGAGTTCCTCGGCCTTCAGCACCGGCATCGAGACGCCGCCCGGGACCGCGCCCTTCAGCGTGCGGCCCGGCTTAAGGCCGCCGGCCATTTCCAGCAGTTCGTCGAAGGTGGTGCCCAGCGGCACTTCGAAGTTGCCGCCCTTCTGCACGCAGCCGGAGACCGAGAAGATCTTCGGACCGCCGTTCTTGGTCAGGCTCAGGCCCTGGAACCATTCCGGGCCGTTGCGGATGATCGCCGGCACCGAGGCATAGGTCTCGGTGTTGTTGATCGTCGACGGCTTGCCGTACAGGCCGAAGTTGGCCGGGAACGGCGGCTTGTAGCGCGGCTGGCCCTTCTTGCCTTCCAGCGATTCCATCAGCGCGGTTTCTTCGCCGCAGATGTACGCGCCGGCGCCGAGCGCACCGTAGATATCGATGTCCACGCCACTGCCGAGGATGTCCTTGCCCAGCCAGCCATTGGCATAGGCATCGGCCAGGGCCTGCTCGAAGTTCTCGAACGGCTCGTGGTGGAACTCACCGCGCAGGTAGTTGTAGCCCACGGTCGAGCCGGTGGCGTAGCAGGCGATCGCCATGCCTTCCACGACCGAATGCGGGTTGTAGCGCAGGATGTCGCGATCCTTGCAGGTGCCCGGCTCGGATTCGTCCGAGTTGCAGAGGATGTACTTCTGCATGTTGCCCTTCGGCATGAAGGACCACTTCAGGCCGGTCGGGAACCCGGCGCCACCGCGGCCGCGCAGGTTGGACTGCTTGACCATCTCGATGACCTGCTCCGGCGAGATCTTCTCTTCGAGGATCTTGCGCAGGGCGGCGTAACCACCGGTCTTGAGGTAGTTTTCGTACGACCACGGGGTGTCGTAGTGCAAGGTGGTGTAGACCACCTGGTGCGGCAACGGTGCGGGACCGACCGGACCACTGGGTGCGTGATGATGTGCCATGTCTTACTCCAACCCGTCCAGCAGCTCGTCGACTTTCTCGACGGTCAGGCGCTCGTGGTAATGGCCATTGATGACCATCATCGGCGCACCGGCGCAACCGGCCAGGCATTCTTCTTCACGCTTGAGGTAGACGCGGCCGTCGGCGGTGGACTGGCCGGTCTTGCAGCCGAGCTTCTTCTCGGCGTGCGCGACCAGGTCCTCGGCACCGTTCAACCAGCAGCTGATGTTGGTGCAGAAGGCGACGTTGTGGCGACCGACCTTCTCCAGCTCGAACATCGAGTAGAAGCTGGCCACTTCGTAGGCCCACACCGGCGGCAGGTCCAGGTACTTGGCCACGCCGGCGATCAGTTCGTCGGTCAGCCAGCCCTGGTTCTGTTCCTGCGCGGCGTGCAGGCCCTGCAGCACGGCCGAACGCTTGCGATCCGGCGGGAACTTGGCCAGCCAGTGATCGATGTGCGCACGGGTCTTGTCATTCAAGACCACCATCGGGTCGACGTCGCGCGCCGCCTCGAAATTACCTGTCGCCTTCATCGGCCGACCTCAGCGAATACGAAATCGTTAAAAACCAGAACCTGCAGCGCCGGCAGCAGCCGGCGGGTGTCAGGCATCGTGCATGCGGGCCGGATCACCGGTCGACCTCGCCGAACACCAGGTCGTAGGTGCCGATCATGGCCACCACGTCGGCGAGCATGTGCCCGCGCACGACCGAGTCGATCGAGGACAGATGGGCAAAGCCCGGCGCGCGCAGGTGCACGCGGAACGGCTTGTTGGCGCCATCGGACATCAGGTAGCAGCCGAACTCGCCCTTCGGCGCTTCGACCGCCGAATAGGTTTCGCCGGCCGGGACGCAGTAGCCTTCACTGAACAGCTTGAAGTGATGGATCAGCGCTTCCATGTCGTCCTTCATGTCTTCCCGGCTGGGCGGGGCGACCTTGAAGTTCTTGACCATCACCGGGCCCGGGTTGGCCTTCAGCCATGCCACGCACTGCTTGATGATGCGGTTGGATTCGCGCATCTCGGCCACGCGGACCAGGTAACGGTCGTAGCAGTCGCCTTCCTTGCCGAGCGGGATGTCGAAGTCCACGGCGTCGTACTTGGCGTACGGCTGCTTCTTGCGCAGGTCCCAGGCGATGCCCGAGCCGCGCAGCATCACGCCGGTCATGCCCCAGGCGTGCGCCAGTTCGGGGGTGACCACGCCGATGCCGACGGTACGCTGCTTCCAGATGCGGTTGTCGGTGAGCAGGGTTTCGTACTCATCCACGCGCTTGGGGAACTCGACGGTGAAGTTCTCCAGGAAGTCCAGCAGCGACCCTTCGCGCGAGGCGTTGAGGTTCTTCAGGGCATTGCCCTTGTGCCAGCGCGATTCCTTGTACTTGGGCATGCGGTCCGGCAGGTCGCGGTAGACGCCGCCCGGACGGTAGTACGCCGCGTGCATGCGCGCGCCGGAGACCGCTTCATAGCAGTCCATCAGCTCTTCGCGCTCGCGGAAGGCGTACAGCATGACCGCCATCGCGCCCAGATCGAGCGCGTTGGAGCCCAGCCACATCAGGTGGTTCAGGATGCGGGTGATTTCGTCGAACATGGTGCGGATGTACTGCGCACGCTCGGGCGCCTCGATCCCCATCAGGGTTTCGATCGCGCGCACGTAGGCGTGCTCGTTGCACATCATCGACACGTAATCCAGGCGATCCATGTAACCGATGGACTGGTTGAACGGCTTGGATTCGGCCAGCTTCTCGGTACCACGGTGCAGCAGGCCCACGTGGGGGTCGGCACGCATGATGGTTTCGCCGTCCATTTCCAGGATCAGGCGCAGCACACCGTGCGCGGCCGGATGCTGGGGACCGAAGTTCATGGTGTAGTTGCGGATCTCCTGGCGCAGTTCGGCCGGGTTGCTCGCAAATGCCTGGTGGGCTTGATGGAACTCACTCACTTGCTTGCCTCCGTCTGCGCGCTTTCGCCGGCAGCGGTCTGGAAACGGGCGTCGTCACGGATCACGCGCGGCACGCCGACGCGCGGCTCCACCGAGGTGACCGGCTCGTAGACCACGCGCTTCTTTTCTTCGTCATAGCGCACTTCGACGTTGCCGATCAGCGGGAAGTCCTTGCGGAACGGATGGCCGACGAAACCGTAGTCGGTCAGGATCCGGCGCAGGTCCGGGTGGCCCTGGAAGATCACGCCGTACAGGTCGAACGCTTCACGCTCGAACCAGTTCAGGCCCGGCCAGACGTCGGTCAGCGAAGCGACCACCGGCAGTTCCTCGTTCGGCGCAAAGCAACGGATGCGCATGGTGAGGTTGTGCTGGTAGGAGCGCAGCTGGGCGACCACGGCAAAACGCTGCAGCGGGATCGGCTGCGGCTGGGCGCCATCGCTGGTTTCGCGGGTGGGGAACTCGCCCCAGGCGAAACGACCGACGGACTTGCCCTCCACGCCACGACTGAAACCCTGGGACGACACATCGGCCGTATCCCATTCGTCACTGCCGTAGCCGAGGTAGTCCAGGCCGCACAGGTCCACGGCCTGCTCGAAACCGAATTCGTCGCGCAGCGCCACAGCCGTGGCATGCCAGTCAGCGGCGGGCACTTCCAGCGTCACTTCGCCGCGGGGTTCGACCACGAAGACCTGCGCACCATTGAAACGTGCGGAGAGTCGGTCGATGAAGGAAGGTGCTTGCTCTGCCATGGGGGCTTGGCGTGCTCTTGTCAGGAGGAATGTCAGCGGGCGATGGTCTGCGTACGCCAGATCTTCTTCTGCAGCTGCAGGATCCCGTACACCAGCGCTTCGGCGGTTGGCGGGCAGCCCGGGACGTAGACGTCCACCGGCACCACGCGGTCACAGCCACGAACCACTGCATAGGAGTAGTGGTAGTAGCCGCCACCGTTGGCGCAGCTGCCCATGGAGATGACCCACTTCGGATCCGGCATCTGGTCATAGACCTTGCGCAGGGCCGGGGCCATCTTGTTGACCAGGGTGCCGGCCACGATCATCACGTCGGACTGACGCGGCGACGGGCGGAACACCACCCCGTAACGGTCAAGGTCCAGGCGCGCGGCGCCGGCATGCATCATTTCGACCGCGCAGCAGGCCAGACCAAAGGTCATCGGCCACATCGAACCGGTACGGGCCCAGTTCAACAGCGCGTCGACGCTGGTGGTCAGGTAGCCCTTCTCCAGCAGCGGGTTGTCGCCCTCGGGGCGCAGGATGTCATCGACCCGCCCTTCCGGGACCGGGTTGTTCATCAGGCCGTCGAGCGTCTGAATCACTCCCATTCCAGCGCTCCCTTCTTCCAGACGTAAATGAAACCGAGGAAAAGCATGCCTACGAACAGGCCCATCGTGACCAGCGAACGTGCGCCCAGCTCCATGAAGACCTGGGTCCACGGCACGATGAAGATGATTTCCAAGTCAAATACGATGAACTGGATCGCGATCAGGTAGTAGCGCACATCGAACTTCATGCGCGCGTCCTCGAAAGCCTCGAAGCCGCATTCGTACGGCGAGAGCTTTTTCAGATCAGGACGTCGTGGACCGAGGAATCGGCCGACCAGCATCAGCGATACGCCGATACCGGTGGCAACGATCAGAAACAGCAGAGACGGCAAATATTCGGCCAGCACAGCGATTCTCTCTTGCCTCTGCCGCTGCGCCTGCAGGCGCTTTGGCATGGGGGAGTGGACGGATACCGCTACCTGGCGCTTTGCGCGCCAGACGAACCCGCTTACAAACAAAATGGTGCCCAAGAGGGGACTCGAACCCCTACGACTCTCGTCGCTACCACCTCAAGGTAGTGCGTCTACCAATTCCGCCACCTGGGCTTACGTTCGCAATGAGGGGTCTCCCTATCGGATTCCCTCAGTGCGCCGCATATTGTAACCGTCTTCAGCGAGTCTGGGTGCCTTCCGAAGGCTTTTCTTCACCAGATTTCGGAGTTTCCGCCTGAGCCGGCACAGTAGCCTGCGGAACCGGCTGCTGGACAGCGGTTTCCGGGGCCTTGGGCACGGCCGGCAGCTCACCTGCCGGGGCGACCGGCGCCGACGCGGCCGGAGCCGACATCAGGCCGAGGTCCTGGCCGGTGGCCGGACGCGAGCCATGGCTGGCGTACCAGGCCATGAAGAGGCTGATGCCGAAGAACACCACGGCCAGCCACTTGGTCGACTTGGACAGGAAGTTGGACGCGCCACGCGCGCCAAACACGGTCCCCGAGGCGCCGGCGCCGAAACCCGAGCCTGCGGCCGCACCGGAACCACGCTGCATCAGGATGAGCGCGATCATGGCCACCGACACCAGCACGTAGACCACATTGAGGATCAACATCAGCATTTCGAATCCGTCCTCGGACATGTCGTGCCGGCGCGACGCCGGCAACATTACTAATTAGCGCCCGGCCGCCGCATCGACGATGGCCAGGAAGTCCGCAGCGACCAACGAGGCGCCGCCTACCAGCCCACCATCGACATCGGGCTGCGTGAACAGTTCCCCAGCGTTGTCGGGCTTGACGCTGCCGCCATACAGGATCGGCAACGAATCAGCGATTCTAGCATCGAGCTTGGCCACTTCGCCACGGATGAAGGCATGGACCTGCTGGGCCTGCTCCTTGGAGGCGGTCCGGCCGGTGCCGATCGCCCAGACCGGCTCATAGGCGACCACGGCGTGCTGGAAGCCGGCCGCTCCGACCAGGTCGAGCACCGGGGCGAGCTGGGCGGCGATGACCTGCTCGGTCTGCCCCGCCTCGCGCTGCTCCAGGGTTTCCCCCACGCACAGCACCGGGACCAGGCCGGCATGGAGGGCGGCGGCGAACTTGCGGGCGACCAGTTCGCTGCTTTCATTATGGTACTGGCGGCGCTCGGAATGGCCGACCAGGCCATAGCGGGCACCCACTTCGGCCAGCATGGCAGCCGAGACCTCGCCGGTGTAGGCGCCCTTTTCGTTGGAGCTGACGTCCTGGGAGCCGAAGCCGATGGCGCGGCCCTCGAAGGCGTCCACCAGTTCCCCCAGGTAGGGCAAGGGGGGCAGGATCACCACGTCGACGCCGTCGCGCGGGAGGCTGGCGACCAGGTCGCTGACCAGGTCCGTGGCGAATTGGCGGCTGCCGTGCAGCTTCCAGTTACCGGCGACGATCTTGCGGCGCATGGCGGTGCTCCATTGGGTATCAGCCGGCCATGATAACGGATGCAACGAAATGGCGTTGGCGGGAAAACGCTTACATTTCAATTGGATATTTATTTTTCAGCGCAAGCCAAGAGCAAAGCAACGGCCAGGTCAGCGGCCCAGGTGCAGAGGTTGGGCAGGCGTGGGTGGGGGCGGGACGCGCCGTGCCCCTTTCCATGGGCCCGTGCTTTCCGACGCGGGATCTGTCGGGGGCGAGCGCTGCCGCGCCCAACCCGGGGCAGCCAATAACCGAATGCAGCCGGGCCAGCATGGCCTGGAGCCGGCCGGCAGCCGGCATTTACCAGGACGAGAAAGGCCGCCTTGCGGCGGCCTTCTCTTTTGTCCCGGGCGATCGCTTACTTCAGCTTGATCTCGCGCAGGCGCTCTTCCAGGAAGCCGTGGGCGGTGATCGGCTCGGGGTAGCGGCTCGGGTTTTCCGGGGTGATGCAGGTCGGCAGCACGTCGATCAGGTAATCCGGGTTCGGGTGCAGGAAGAACGGCACCGAGTAACGCGGCTGGCGGGCCTGCTCGCCCGGGGGGTTGACCACGCGGTGGATCGTGGACGGGTACACGTGGTTGGTCAGGCGCTGCAGCATGTCACCGATGTTGACCACGATCGTGTCCGCATCCGAGGTGAACGGCACCCACTTGCCGTCGTGGGCCTGCACTTCCAGCCCGGCGGCGCTGGCGCCCACCAGCAGGGTGATGAAGTTGATGTCGCCATGCGCGCCGGCGCGCACGTTGGGGATGTTCTCGGCGGTGATCGGCGGGTAGTGGATCGGGCGCAGGATCGAGTTGCCGTTGTTGGTCTTGTCGGCGAAGAAGTCCTCCGGCAGGCCGATGTGCAGCGCCAGCGCCGACAGCACCCTCGAACCCAGCGTGTCCAGCGCCTGGTACAGGCCGTAGCCGCGCTCGCGGAAGCCCGGGACCTCGCTCGGCCACAGGTTCGGGGCCATCACGTCACGGTACTTGGAGTCGTCCGGGATCTCGCGGCCGATGTGCCAGAACTCCTTCAGGTCGAAGTGCTGGGAGCCCTTGGCCGTCTCCACGCCGAAGGCGGTGTAGCCGCGCGCGCCGCCGCTGCCGGGCACGTGGTACGCGCGCTTGGTTTCCTCCGGCAGCGCGAAGAAGGCCTTGAAGACCTCGTAGGCGGCGTCGATGTCGGCCTGCGGAATGCCGTGGTTGCGGATGCCGGCGAATCCCCATTCGCGGTAGGCCGCGCCCAGTTCGGCGACGAACGCGTCGCGGTCACTGTCGAAACGGGTGATGTCGAGGGTCGGGATCTGGCTCACAGCGGTTCCTGGCTAGTTCGGGTGGGTCGCAGGCCACCACTGTGGCCCGGCTGAACATTGTGCCAGATCCGACCGCCGGGACCGCCGACACAAAGATACAAACCGATACAATGCGCGCGCCCTGCCCGCTTGGGAGGGTCACCGACGCAGCTGCCGCCGCCACGTCCCCTCCCCTCCTGCGCCGCCCGACCCGCTCCATGGACGCCCTTCCGCATTCTGTTTCCCCACCCGGCCCGACCGGATCGTTCCTGCCCACGCGCTGGCAGCGCCTGGCCTGGCTGACCCTGTTCACCGCAGTCAACGCCGTGGCCGCGATCGTGATCGCGCTGGGCAACATCCCCGTCGGCGACAACCCCGGCGGCCGACTCGGACTGGGTTACCTGGCCGTGGCCCTGCCCGGGCATTTCCTGGCCTTCGGCGCGCTGGTGTCGGCGCTGCCGCTGCTGCTGGGCCTGTGGCGGCCGGGCCCGCGCCTGCTGACCGTCGTTGCGGTGCTGCTGCAGGCCCTGTGGTTGTGCCTGCTGCTGGTGGATGCCAAGGTCTTCGCGCTGTACCGCTTCCACCTCAACGCGATGGTGGTGAACATGGTGTTCGGCGGCGCGCTGCAGGACCAGGTCGCCCTGTCCTGGCAGACCTGGGTGCAGTCGGCGGCCATCCTGGTGGTGGTGCTGCTGGCCGAGGGCCTGCTGGCATGGGCCTGCTGGCGCCTGCTGCCGGCCAGCGGACGGCGCCGCCCGGTGCTGGTCGCGTGGGCGGCCGGCCTGCTGCTGATGACCTGCGGGCAGGCGGCCACGGCCTATTACGACGCGCGCGGCGACCGTGCGGTGACCAGCCAATGGACCTACCTGCCGTGGGCCCAGCCGATCACCGCCAAGGGCCACATGCACCAGCTGGGGGTGCGCAGCCTGCCCCAGGCGAGCCTGCCCGACCCGCGCCACAGTCAATTGCAGTACCCGTTGCGGCCGCTGCGTTGCCAGAGCCACACCCAGCCCAACGTGCTGATGGTGGTGATGGAGTCGCTGCGCGCCGACGCCCTGGATGAGACCACCATGCCCAATGCCTGGGCGCTGGCCGGGCAGTCGGAGCGGTTCACCGGGCATTACAGCACCGGCAACGCCACCCGCTACGGGCTGTTCGGCCTGCTCTACGGCCTGCCCGGCGGGTATTGGGACAGCATGCTCAGCGAGCAGCGCGGTGCGCAGCTGTTCGACGTCCTGCGTCGGCAGGGCTACGACCTGCACCTGTATGGCAGCGCGCCGCTGCACAGCCCCGAGTTCGACCGCACCGCCTTCGCCCAGGTGCGCGCGCAGCTGCACACCGCGCCGTCGGCGTTGCCGGTGGCCGCGCGCGACCGCCACATCATCGATGCGCTGCGCGCGGACATCGCCGCGCCCGGCGACGGCCACTGGTTCGGTTTCGTCTTCCTCGACAGCACCCACGCGCCGTACCACCTGCCGGCGGACTACCCGCCGCTGGCCACGCCGATGGCCACCGACATCGACTTCCTGGCGCTGGGCAAGGACCACGTGGCCACGCCGGAGCGCAACCGCTACCGCACCGCGGTGCATTACGCCGACGGGTTGCTGGGCGAGCTGCTGCAGACCCTGCGCGACAGCGGCCAGGCCGACAACACCATCGTGCTGGTCACCGGCGACCATGCCGAGGAATTCAACGACCTGGGCCTGAACTACTGGGGCCACAACGGCAACTTCTCCGACTATCAGATGCACGTGCCGTTCGTGCTCCACTGGCCCGGCCGTGCCGCCGCCGCGCGCACCGGCAGCACCAGCCACGAGGACTGGGTGCCCACCCTGCTGCGTCACGGACTGGGCTGCGAGAACGCGCTGGCCGACTTCAGTACCGGCCGCGACCTGTTCGACCCGGCCCCGGCCGATCGTCCGCTGCTGGTGGAAAGCTGGTCCCAGCGCGGTATCCGCCACGGCCAGCACACCTATGTGTTCGACAAGTTCGGCAATGCCACCACGCTGGACCGCAACTACCTGCCGTTGCTCCACCAGCATCCCGACCCCGGCGCCGTGCGCGCGGCCTGGGACGCGCTGACCCATTTCCGCCGGCACTGACCCGGCCGCCCCCGCATGGACCGTTCATCGATGAACATTCCCTCCCCGCCCACGCCCGCCGCCGGTGTGCCGCTCAAGATCCTGCACACCGAAGCCGCCAAGGGATTCGGCGGCCAGGAGATCTACATCTATCGCCACATGCTGGCAATGCGCGACCGTGGCCACGACGTGTCGCTGCTGTGCCAGCCCGGCGCGCGCCTGGGCGAGATCGCGCGCGAGGCCGGGTTCACCGTGCATGACCTGAAGATGGGCGGCGTGCTGCGCCTGCTGCGCGGCATCGTGTCGGTGAAGCGGCTGGTGGCACGCCACGGCTTCGATGTGGTCAACACCACCAGCCGGCGCGACAGCCTGATCGCCGCGGCCGGCGCGCGGCTGGGCCGCACCCCGCTGGTGGTGCGCTCGCGCCACCTGATGAGCCCGGTGAACTCCTTGCTGACCTACACCGGCTTGCCGCACCGGGTGATGACGGTGAGCAGTTACGTCAAGCAGCTGCTGGTCAGCCGCGGGGTGGACGACGGCCGGATCGGCATCGTGCCGCCGATCGCGGTGCCACCGCAGTGGTCGCAGATCGACTGCGACGATCCGTGGCAATGCGTGCAGGACACGCGCGCGGACGTGCGCCGCGAGCTCGGCTTCGACGCGGCGCAGGTGGTGGTCGGCTGCGTGGCGGTGTTGCGCGAGCCCAAGGGCCACGTGGACCTGCTGCATGCGATCGCGCCACTGTGCCGCCAGCACCCCAACCTGCACCTGGTGATCGTGGGCGACGGCCAGCCGGTGATGGACAAGCTGGTGGCGTTGCGCCGCGAGTTGGGCGTGGAGGCACAGGTGCACCTGCTCGGCTACCGGCTGGGGGCCTGCCGGTTGATGGCGGCGTTCGACATCTTCGCCCTGGCCACGCACAAGGAGGCGGCCGGCACGGTATTCCTGGAGGCGGCCCACGTAGGCGTGCCGATCGTGGCCACGCGGGTGGGCGGCGTACCGGAAATGGTGCTGGAAGGCAGCAATGCTATGCTCGCCCCGCTGGGCGATCGGGACGCCCTGACCGGTGCCTTGCAGGCGCTGGTCGAAAACCCCGAGCAACGCCAGCGCATGGGCCGCGCCGGCTGGGAATGGATGCGCACCGCGCAACGCTTCACCCCGTCGGGGCACACTGAAGCGACCGAACACTACTACCACCAGTGGTTGAAGGAACTGGGCCATGGCCAACGCTAGATCCGTGCCGGTATTGATGCACCACCATGTGAGCCCGTCGCCGGGCATGATCACGGTGTCGCCGGAGAACTTCGAAAGCCAGATCGCCTGGCTGGCCCGCAATGGCTGGACCTCGTTGACGCTGGCGCAGTACGCCGGGTTCCTGGCGGGCGCGCCGGTGCCACGCAGGTCGATCGTGATCACCTTCGATGACGGCTACCTGGACAACTGGGTCTACGCCCATCCGATCCTGCAGAAGTACGGGATGCACGCGGTGGTGTTCGTGGTCACCGGCTGGATGGGCGAAGGCCCGGTCCGCCCGCACGCCGGCCAGGCCGGTGCGACGCTGCCGCAGACGCCGGATCATCGCGGCTGCGAGGCGGCCATCCTGCGCGAGGATCGCGCCGACGATGTGATGATGCGCTGGAGCGAGGCACGCGCGATGATCGCCGCGGGCACCTTCGAGGTGCATTGCCACACGCATACGCATACGCGCTGGATGAAGCAGGACATCAGCCGCGAGCAGAAGCGCGAAGGCATCACGCGTGACCTGTCGATGGCGCGCCACGTGCTGGAGCAGCAGCTGGGCGAAGTCTCGGACACGCTGTGCTGGCCGTACGGGGATTTCGACGAGGACTACCTGCCGGTGGCACGCGCGCAGGGTTTCCGTTACCTGCACACCACGCACCCGTTCGGGCGCAACGTGGTGGGAGGCGATCCGGAGCACATCTACCGCTTTGCGATCCGCAACCGTCCGGCCAGCTGGCTGCGCAAGCGCATCGCCTGGAGCTACCACCCGCTGATCGGGCCGCTGTTCAATCGCTTCAAGGCCAGGCAGAAGAAGATGGTGCCGGGGCCGTAGGCCGCCAGTGCACGGCCCTTCCCGTTGGCGGTCGCGCAACGCGAATCGGTGCTGCGCACGGCGCCGGCGCAGGAGGCTCAGGGAATAAAAAAAACGCCCCGGACACCCGGGGCGTTTTTGTGTGTCGGCCCGCCTGACCGTGGTGCCAGGCTGGCGTCAGGCGGCAGCGGCCGCCTTGACCGCGCTGGACAGGCTGTCCAGCGTGGACTGCATCAGCTCGGCCGTATCGGCCTCGACGGTGACGCGCACCACCGGCTCGGTCCCGGACGGGCGCAGGAACGCGCGACCGCGCCCTTGAACCGCCTGCTGGGCGGCCACCAGCGCGGCCTGCACGGTCTCGGCCTGTACCGTCGCCTTGGCCGATACATCGCCCAGGCGCACGTTGACCGTTTTCTGCGGCACCTTGTGCAGGCCCTCCAGCGACTGGCGCAGGCTCCGGCCCTCACGGCGCAGCACTTCCAGCACCTGCAGCGCGCTCACGATCGCATCGCCGGTGGTGGCCCGGTCCAGGCACAGCAGGTGGCCAGACGCTTCGCCGCCAAGTACCCCGCCGCCTTCCACCAACGCCTGGTGCACGTAACGGTCGCCCACGTTGCTGCGCACGAACGGCAGTCCGATGCGCTGCAGTGCCTGCTCCAGACCGAAGTTGGTCATCAGCGTGCCCACCACCGGGCCGCGCAGGCGGCCGTTGCGCTGCCACGACGGCGCCAGCACATACAGCAGGTCGTCGCCGTCGACCGGGTTGCCCTGGTCGTCGGCCATCAGCACGCGGTCGCCGTCGCCGTCGAAGGCGATGCCCAGGTCCGCACCCACCTCACGCACCTTGGCGGCGAGATTGTCGATGTGCATCGAACCCACGCCGTCGTTGATGTTGACCCCGTTGGGCTCGGCACCGATGGTGACCACCTCCGCGCCCAGCTCGCGGAACAGCAGCGGGGCGATGTGGTAGGTGGCACCGTGCGCGCAGTCCAGCACGATCTTCAGGCCGCGCAGGTCGAACGCACGCGGCACGCTGGCCTTGCAGAACTCGATGTAGCGGCCCACTGCATCGCGCGCGCGCATCGCCTTGCCCAGCCGGTCCGACTCGGCGGTGGTGAAGGTGCCGTCCAGCGCGGCCTCCAGCGCCAGTTCGGTGGCATCGTCGAGCTTCTCGCCATCGGCGGAGAAGAACTTGATGCCGTTGTCGTAATGCGGGTTGTGCGAGGCACTGATGACGATGCCGGCATCGGCGCCCAGGGTGCGGGTCAGGAAGGCCACCGCCGGGGTCGGCATCGGGCCGAGCAGCTGCACATCCACGCCGCCGGCGACCAGGCCGGCTTCCAGCGCCGCTTCGAACATGTAGCCGGAGATGCGCGTGTCCTTGCCGATCACCACCACCGGGCGGTGCCCGGGACGGTGGCCGTTGCGCTCGCTCAGCACCCGGCCCAGTGCATTGCCCAGGCGCAGCACGAAGTCGGCCGAGATCACGCCCTGGCCGACCCGACCGCGGATGCCGTCGGTGCCGAAGTACTTGCGCGCCCCCATCAGGCGGCCTCGTCCGCAACCGGGGCCGGCTGACGGCCCAGCATGGCCAGCAGGTCGGCCAGGCGCTCGCGCAGCTCGCGGCGGTCGCAGATCTGGTCGATCGCACCGTGCTCGAGCAGGAACTCCGAGCGCTGGAAGCCTTCCGGCAGTTTCTCGCGCACGGTCTGCTCGATCACGCGCGGGCCGGCGAAGCCGATCAGCGCCTGCGGCTCGGCGATGTTGATGTCGCCCAGCATCGCAAACGACGCCGACACGCCGCCGGTGGTCGGATGGGTGAGCACCGAGATGTAGGGCAGCCCGGCCTCACGCAGCTTGCCGAGCGCGGCCGAGGTCTTGGCCATCTGCATCAGCGAGAACAGGCCCTCCTGCATGCGCGCGCCGCCACTGGCGGAGAAGCAGACGTAGGGGGCACCGATTTCGACGGCCTTTTCCGCAGCCAGCGAGAAACGCTCGCCGACCACCGAGCCCATCGAGCCGCCCATGAAGGCGAAATCGAAGGCCGAGGCCACCAGCGGACGGCCCTTGAGCAGGCCCTGCATGGCGATCAGCGCGTCGTACTCGCCGGTGTTCTTCTGCGAGGCCTTGATCCGCTCGCTGTACTTCTTCTGGTCCTTGAACTTGAGCAGGTCGGTCGGCCCCAGGCGCGCGGCGATCTCGGTGGTGCTGTCCGCATCGAACAGCGCCGCCAGGCGGGCGCGGGCGCGGATGGCCATGTGGTGGCCGCACTTGGGGCAGACTTCCAGGTTCTCTTCCAGCTCAGGACCGTACAGCGCGCTGCCGCAGTTGCTGCACTTCTCCCACAGGCCCTCGGGGACGCTGCGCTTCTTGCTGGGGACATTGTCGGTGCGGATGCCAGACGGCATCAACTTGCTGAGCCAACTCATGCGGGATGCTACTTCCGTTCAGGGCGGCCCGAAGGCCGCAAAGGCGGACAGTCTAGCTCAGGCCCTCCCCACCCGTGCACCCCCTGCCGGGCGCGACGGCGAACGGTAAAACCGTGCTGTGACGTATGTTTACGGGCCGGCGACGGCGCTCTCCGGCCGGGATTCCGATCCTCCCAAGGCAACGACCGCGCCTGGATCGCATCGTGGGAGGCAGGCCGGCAGCCGGGCCCGGGACAGGCACGCAAACCCGTCCATGGGGGCAGTTGGGCGCCATCCAGGGCGCCCAACGGGCGCGGGCGCCGCTGCCCGCCTGCCGCTGCACGGTTTCACGTATGCGGATCGGAGAGCGGGGGCGCCGCTTGATCAGGCCTTATCGAGCGCGGCACGCAATGGCGCGAGGAAGGTCCGGGCGGTAATGGCGGCCGTTGTAGCATCGGCCGCCTCACCCAGCGCGGCGACCAGCGCGCTACCCACCACCACGCCATCGGCTTCCACCGCCATGGCGGCGGCGCTGGCGGCGTCCTTGATGCCGAAGCCGGCCACGACGGGGACGGTGGAGCGGCTGCGCAGGTCGCGCAGGCGGGCGCTGGCGGCGCTGCTGTCCAGGCGTTCGGAGGCGCCGGTGACGCCGGCAAAGCTGACGTAGTACAGGTAGCCCTGGGCCATCGCGGCCAGGGTATCCAGGCGTGCATCGGCCGTGGTCGGCGAGGCCAGCAGGATCAAGGCCAGCCCGGCGGCGGTGAAGATGTCGCGGGTTTCAGCCGCCTCCTCCGGCGGCAGGTCGACCAGCAGCACCCCGTCCACGCCGGCGGCGATGGCCGCGGCGGCGAAACGCGCGGTGCCGTGGATCTCCACCGGGTTGAGGTAGCCCATCAACACCACCGGGGTGGTGGCGTCGTCACGGCGGAAGGCGGCTACGGCCTCGAGCACGTAGCGCAGCCCTGCCCCGCGCGCCAGGGCCCGTTCGGAACTGCGCTGGATGGTGGGGCCATCGGCCATCGGGTCGGAGAACGGCACGCCGAGCTCGATCACATCGGCCCCGGCCGCGGCCAGCGCGTGCATCACCGGCACGGTCGCCTCCAGGCCCGGATCGCCGGCGGTGATGAAGGGAATCAGCGCCTTGCGCTTGGTAGCGCGCAGGCGGGAAAAACAGGCATCGATACGGTCCACGGACATTTCAGGCACATCCTTCAATCAGTTCAACGGCGCCGCTGGCGCCCCAATACAACATCGACACCTTGCCCTCGAAGATCTCCAGCCGGATCGCCAGATCCGAGCCGGGGTCCTGCCAGGTGAGGTACTCGCCGGTTTCCGGGTCGTAGGCATGTGGCGTGCTGGTGCTGCCGCCGGGCAGCCGCTTGAGCGCCTCGGCGCGCGACATGCCCAGCCGCAGCCCGAACGGGCCGGCCTGGGTAATGGTTTCGTCCGAGCCATCCAGCAGGGTCAGGTCGAAGCGCTGCACGTGGTCGTCATCGACCATCATCGAGATGCCTTCGGGCAGGCTGCCGCGTTCGTAGTACTCGCAGCTGCCCAGCCGGCCGCCATCGCTGAGGCCGGCCGAGTGCCACTGCGCGTCGGCGTCGGCGGCGGTGAAACGCTGCCCGACCACCATGTCACCGGCATGGTCCAGGGCCACCGAGACCACCGCAGGGGCAGGCGCATCGCTTTCCTCCAGCACCGGCTCGGGATCATCCTGGATGGGACGATTGGCGATGTCATCATCGTTGCTCGCCGGCACCCGGGCCGGGGCGATCGCCGCCGGCGTCGCCGGCGCGGCCGCCAGGACGGGCGGATCCGGTGCGGCGCACCCGGTCAGGCCGACCACGATCAGCAGCGCACTTCCCTGGCGCAGCAGTGGATTCACAGGATCAGTCCCTCGCGCGCGGCGATGGTGTGCACGTCCTTGTCGCCCCGGCCGGACAGGTTGCACAGCACCAGCTTGTCGCTGGGCAGCTCGCGCGCCAGCTTGATCGCCTGGGCCACGGCGTGGCTGGACTCCAGCGCGGCCAGGATGCCTTCGCTGTGGGCCAGCTGGTGGAACGCGGCCAGCGCTTCGTCGTCGGTGATGCCCACGTACTCGGCGCGGCCGGCATCGGCCAGGAAGGCGTGCTCGGGACCGACGCCGGGGTAGTCCAGGCCGGCCGAGACCGAGTGCGTTTCGATGATCTGGCCGTCGTCATCGCAGATCACGTAGGTGCGGTTGCCGTGCAGCACGCCCGGGCGACCGGCGGCGATGGAGGCGGCATGGCGGCCGGTCTCGATGCCGTCGCCGGCCGCTTCGGCACCAACGATGCGCACGTCGCGATCATTGAGGAAGGCATGGAACAGGCCGATGGCATTGCTGCCGCCGCCCACGCAGGCGGTGATGGCATCGGGCAGGCGACCGTAATCGGTGAGCATCTGCGCACGCGCTTCGCGGCCGACGATGGCGTTGAAGTCGCGCACCATGCGCGGGTACGGGTCCGGGCCGGCCACGGTGCCGATGATGTAGAAGGTGTCGCGCACGTTGGTGACCCAGTCGCGCATGGCCTCGTTGAGCGCGTCCTTGAGCGTGGCCGAACCGGAGGTGACCGGCACCACGGTCGCGCCGAGCAGCTTCATGCGGTAGACGTTGATCTTCTGCCGCTCGATGTCGGTGGCGCCCATGTAGACCACGCATTCCAGTCCCAGCCGCGCGGCAACGGTGGCGCTGGCCACCCCGTGCTGGCCGGCACCGGTCTCGGCGATGATGCGCTTCTTGCCCATCCGCGCGGCCAGCAGGGCCTGGCCGATGGTGTTGTTGATCTTGTGCGCGCCGGTGTGGTTGAGGTCTTCGCGCTTGAGCAGGATCTGCGCGCCGCCGACCTGACGGCTCAGGCGTTCGGCGTGATAGATCGGACTGGGCCGGCCCACGTAATGGGTGAGGTCCTTGTCGTAGGCGGCGATGAAGGCCGGATCACGACGCGCCTGGTCGTAGGCGGCGGCCAGTTCCTGCAGCGGCCCGATCAGGGTTTCGGCCACGAAACTGCCGCCGTAGCGGCCGAAATGGCCGTTGGCGTCGGGGTAGGCGTGGAAATCGGTAATGGGGGGTGCGGACATGGTGCGACAGCCGGTGGAGACAGGCTGACAATTTAACGCACATGTCATGACAGTAATATCGATAATATCTGCACGGATTCGTCAGGAAAACTCACATGAGCACCCCCTCCCTGCCGCCCCTCAACGCGCTGCGCAGTTTCGAGGCCACCGCGCGCCTGGGCGGGGTTGGCCGCGCCGCGCAGGCCCTGCACGTCACCCATGGCGCGATCAGCCGGCAGCTGCGCGTGCTGGAAGAGCATCTGGGCGTGCCCCTGTTCGCGCGTGACGGCCGCGGCCTGCGCCTGACCCCGGCGGGGGCGACCCTGCAGCAGGCCTGTGCGGGGGCGTTCGGGCAGATCCGCGAGGCGGTGGCCACGCTGCAGCGGCAGCAACGTCCGGAGGCCCTGGTGCTGGGCTGCAGCGGCAGCATCCTGGCGCGCTGGATGATCCCCAGGCTGCAGGCCCTGCAGGCCGAGCTGCCGCAGGTGCCGCTGCACTGGTCGGCGCAGGACGGCAGTTTCACCGACGCCCAGCAGGCGCTGGACGCGGTGCTGCTGCTGGCACAGCCTCCGTGGCCGCGCGGCTGGCAGGTCCGCCCGCTGGCCGCGGAGCGGGTGGGCGTGGTGGTCAGCCCGCAGCACCCGGCCGCCGCGCGCCTGCGCCAGCACGCGCCGGCGGCGCTGCTCGGCGAGCCGCTGCTGCACACCACCTCGCGCCCGCAGGCCTGGCCGACCTGGGCGCGCACGCACGGCCTGGACCCGGCGCAGTTGCAGCTCGGCACCGGTTTCGAGCACCTGTACTACCTGCTCGAGGCGGCGGTGGCCGGGCTCGGCGTGGCGATCGCCCCGGAACCGCTGGTGGCCGACGAGCTCGCTGCCGGCCGCCTGTTGGCCCCGTGGGGGTTTGCCGCCACCGAGGGTTTCTGGGTACTGGCCACGCCCGACGGCACGCTCGACCCGCGGGTGGAAGCACTGGCCGAATGGCTGACCGCACAACTGCAACCGTAGATCCACGCCATGCGTGGATGCCTTTCCACGGAACCCCCACACACGCAAAAGCCCGTAGATCCACGCCATGCGTGGATGCCTTTCCGCGGAACCCCCACAGACGCAAATGCCCGTAGATCCACGCCATGCGTGGATGCCTTTTCGCGGAACCCCCACAAACGCAAAAGCCCGTAGATCCACGCCATGCGTGGATGCCTTTCCGCGGAACCCACACACACGCAAATACCCGTAGATCCACGCCATGCGTGGATGCTTTTCCAGGGAACCCCACAGACGCAAAAGCCCGTAGATCCACGCCATGCGTGGATGCCTTTCCGCGGCCCCCCCACAGACGCAAAAGCCCGTAGATCCACGCCATGCGTGGATGCCTTTTTGGCGGAACCCCCGCAGACGCAAAAGCCCGTAGATCCACGCCATGCGTGGATGCCGTACGCGGGTGAGGAAAGCATCCACGCATGGCGTGGATCTACGGCCATCGGCTCCAGGCGTGAGGGTAGTCGCCGATCGCGGCGCTCAGACCCGCACGCACGGGATTGGCGATGACGTAGCGGGCGGCGTGGAGGAGCGATTCGTCGTTGCGCAATGCATGGTCGTGATACCCGTGCTGCCACAGCTGCCCCTGCCGTTTCAATGTTCGGTTGAGCAGCCTGCTGCTGCGCGATTTCAGCAGCGCCATGCAAGCGGGCAGCGCGCTGCGCCGCAGTTCCATCAGCCAGTGGACGTGATCGGGCATGACCACCCAGGCCAGGCTGAAGCTGTATCCGCTGCGCTCGACGTAGCGCAGGGATTCCACCATCACGGCGACGTTGGCGGGATCCAGGAACAGGCGGCGGCGCCCGGCCACCACGATGGTGAGCAGGTAGACCGAACCCGGATGCGATTGGCGACCGTAGCGGAGGCGTGGACTGGCCATGGGGGGATGTTCTGTTTTCCCGCGATGGCGGTGCATCAGCCGTTTACTGCGTGGCGCGTGGGTGAGTGGGGCACTGTCGGGTGGGAGAGCATCCACGCGTGGCGTGGATCTACGGCTGCGGGTTGGTTGGGGTACCGGGAGAGCATCCACGCGTGGCGTGGATCTACGGCTGCGGGTTGGTTGGGGTCCCGGGAGAGCATCCACGCGTGGCGTGGATCTACGGGTGCGGGTTGGTTGGGGTCCCGGGAGAGCATCCACGCGTGGCGTGGATCTACGGTGCGGGTTGGTTGGGGTCGCGGGAGAGCATCCACGCGTGGCGTGGATCTACGGTGCGGATTGGTTGGGGTCCCGGGAGAGCATCCACGCGTGGCGTGGATCTACGCGCATATGTGTGCGTGTCGATCCACGCCGCTTCCAGGCGCGGCTGGATTCAGGTGGTGGGGGCGGCGAGGCGTTGCTGGACTTCTTCGCGCAGGCGGGCCAGTTGCACTTCGGCCTGCTGGCGCTGCTGCATGCCGTCGCGGTGGATGGTGCGCACTTCCTCGACGGTGGCGATGAGCTGTTCGTGGACGTGGCGCAGGGTGGCCACGTCGATGACGGCGCGCTGGTTGGCCTTGGCGGTGTCCACCGTGGTCTGGCGCAGGAGGTCGGCATTGCGCCGCATCAGGTCGTTGGTGGCATCGTCGATCGCGTTGGACAGCGCCACCGCGTTCTTCTGCTCGCTCAGCGAGAGCTGGATGGCGAACTGGCGCTTCCACGACGGGATGGTGATGTCGCGGACGGTGTTGAATTTTTCGATGAGCAGGATCGCGTTGGCCTGGATCAGGCGGATCATCGGCAGCGACTGGTCGGCCGCGTGCTGCATGACCACCAGGTCGCCGACGCGCTTGTCGAGCAGGCGGATGGCATTGTCCAGTTCGCCCTGGCGGATGCGCTGCTGCGGGTCCTCGGTGCCCTGCCCGGCCAGGTGCTCGCTGCGCAGCGAGGCCAGCCGGCGCTTGCCGGCGGCGATGTGCAGGCCGAGCGCGTGACGTTCCTCGCGGACGATGTCGTGCATGCGGTCGAACTCGACCACGCGCTGGCCCATCAGGGTCTGCTGGCTGCCCACGTCGCCCATCAACTGCTCGATCTGGCGGTTGGTGTCGCTGAACTTCTGGACCAGTTCGCCCTTGGAGGCGCGCAGCTTGTCGATCAGCCCACCGATCACCGGCACCCGGGAACGTTCGGCCAGGCCGTCCAGCTTGAGCGAGCGCGCGATGCGCACCACTTCGCCGAGTTTGTCGCCACTGGCGTCGAGGTCGCGGTTGCGCACCTGGTCAAGCAACTGACTGGAGAAGGCGGCGGTCTTGGCCGCAGCATCGCGCCCGAACACCTGCAGGTTGCCCGGACGGATGTCCTCCAGCCCACGTCCGATCTCGTCGATCCTGGGCAGGTCGTCACGGCCCAGCCCCAGCGCCTGCAGCGCACCGTCATCGATGACATCCACGCTGACCGCCACCGGAAGCGGCGCGTTCGACTGGGAGTCCTGGGTCATGGGTGATTCTCCATTCTGGAAGGTGGCCGGCGCGCCGGCACGGGGCGGTGTGTTCAAGGGAGTCTAGCCTGTGCCGAGGCGAGCTCGGCGCGGATCTGGGCCAGCAGCTGGGCGGCCTGGTCGTTCTGCCGTGCATGCGCGCCGGTGCTGCGGGCGCGGAGGGCCTGCTGCCATGCCGGCACCAACACCGCGGCGATGCGCTGGACGTGGTCCAGCAGCGCGCTGTCCTGGGCCTGCAGCAGCTGCGTCTGGCCGGCCTGGACGCGCTTGAGCGCGGCCAGCGTACGCAGGTGGGAGACGCGCTGCTGCAACACCGGCTGCGCGTCCGCGGGCAGCCCGGCCAACAGCGCATGGCCCGCCTCGGCCCATTGCTCCAACGCCTGCGCGGCGTGCAGTTCACCCGCGGCCACGTGCGCGCCGGCCGTCAGCGCCGCGCCAAGCCGCTGCGCATGCGCCTGTGCGTTGAGCAGCAGGACGCCGCATTGCGCCTGCAGCGCCTCGGCGTCGGCTTGGCGCTCCACGTCGCGCCCGAGCAGCCGCCCCCACCAGCCGGTCTGCCGGCGCAACCGCGCCGGGTCATCGGCCTGCAGTGCCAGCGCGAGCCGGGACAGCGCCTGGACCAGGGCGCTGCGCGGATCACCGTCGTACACCCCGTCGCCCGGCGCGGGCAGTGTCATCGCCTGCAACAGCACCTCGCCATACCGTGACAGCGCGGCCGCGTCGGCGGCGAGCGTGGTCGGCGGTGCCGGCAGCGCAGACGCGGTCATGCAGGCGCATCGCCTTCGCCGCGCTCCCACCGCGGCGGCAGGCTGGATTCGCCATAGAAGTGCCGCATCAGTGCTTCATCGAGGGCGCGCTCCTCCGGGGTGGCGGCACGTCGGGGACGCGCCCCGACCCGCGGCGCAGGCCCGTTCTCCATCTGCTGGCGCACCCACCCGGCCAACAGCGCCAGGGTTTCTCCGGTGCGCACCTGCTGCTGGTGTGAATCGCCAAGCAACTGCAGCAGCGGAGCCAGCCCGGCCTGCAGGCCAGTGGCGAGCGGTTCGGCCAGCGGCGGCGCGGCCAACGGCGGCGCCGCCGCGGCGGCAGCCTGCGACGGTTCGGCGCGGGCCGCCGACAGCCGCTCCAGCGCGGCCAGCAGGGCCGGCCACGGCGCAGCTTCGCGGGCGGGCGCCGGTGCCGGTGGCGGCAGCTGCAAGGCACTGGCGATATCGGCCAACTGCGCCACCACGCGCCCGCCCACGTCGCCCTCCTCGGCGCCCATGGCCTTGTTGCGCAGGAAATCGCGCTTGATCTGCTGCCAACGCGCCAGGTCCTCGCCCTGCAGCAGGTTGCGCAGTTCAGCCAGCTTGAGCAGGTTTTCCTCGGCCCCGGTGGTGAGCAGCTGCGCCTCGCCCTGGTAGTGGTCAGAGATCAGCTGCTGCAGCTCGGCGGCATTCATCACCGGCGAGATCTTCTCCGACAGCTTGTTCATGTTGCGGTAGCTGCCCTGCAGCCGGAACGGCGGCTCGGTACGGTAGCGATCATCCTGGGCGGCGCTGGCGATGTACTGCTGGTTGACCCGGTAGACCACGTCGCGCACCTGCAGCATGCGCTGCAGGGTGGCCACGATCTCGTTGACCTCCGCGCCGCTGTAGGCGTGGCTGAGGGCATTGGTGGAGACCTCCTTGCCCATCGCGCGGTCGACCAGCAGGTACAGGTCAGCCATGTCGCGGGTGGCCAGCGGCGCCAGCACCGGGTTGGAGGTCAGGCTGTTTTCGATATAGCTCAGGGTGAAGGCGTCTTCCATTCCGCCGAGCACGTCGCCGAGGTTGTAGATGTCGGCGCGGTTGGCCAGCATGTCCGGGATCTTGAACACTTCGCCGGACTCGGTGTACGGGTTGCCGGCCATGACCACGCAGAACTTCTTGCCGCGCATGTCATAGGTGCGGGTGCGCCCGCGCCATACGCCTTCGATGCGCCGGGTGCCGTCGCACAGCGAGATGAACTTCTGCAGGAACTCCGGATGGGTGTGCTGGATGTCATCGACGTACAACATGGTGTTGTTGCCCATCTCCAGCGCCAGGTTGAGCTTTTCCAGCTCCTGCCGCGAGGTGGCATCCGGGGCCTGGGCCGGGTCCAGCGAGCGCACTTCATGGCCGAGCGCCGGGCCATTGATCTTCATGAAGACCAGGCCGAGGCGGTGCGCCACGTATTCCATCAGCGTGGTTTTGCCATAGCCGGGGGGTGAGATCATCATCAGCAGGCCCATCAGGTCACTGCGCTTGTTCTCGCCCACCGTGCCCATCTGCTTGGCCAGGTTGTCGCCGATCACGCCCAGGTAGACGTCGTTGATCAGCTTGTTGCGCACGAACGAGGACAGCGGGCGCGCCTTGAACTCGGACAGGCGCAGGCTGTCGCGCTCGCGCGCGACGATGCGCTGGCGCACCGCCTGGTAGGCGTGGAAGGCCGGCACGAAGACCTCGCGGTGATGCTGCAGGCGCGCCAGGAAATCATCCAGCGACAGGGCCAGGCGGCCCTGCTGCAGGCGCGGGTGCTCGCCGAGCAGGCCGTCGACGGTGACCAGCAGGACGGTGTCGCTGGCTCGGGTGCGCAGCGCGCGCTGTACCAGCAGCAGCGCGGCCGCCTCGTCGGCGTAACCGGCATGGTCGGCCAGCGCCGGGGTGCGGCACAACGCCCGCAGCCACTGCCCGGCCAGCGCCCAGCGCGCGGCCAGGCCGTCCTGCTCGCGCTGCAGCGCACGCTCCAGGCTCTCGCGCTGGCCGGCGGCCTGCAGCTGCTGGCCCAGCGTCTCGAGCAGGGCCAGTGCGTACCGGCTGCTGGCGAACGCCGGCTCACCACGCGACAGCTCATCGGCCAGATAGGCCGCCGCGGCGCGCTGGTCGGCCCCGGTAAACGGCAGCGCATGCGCGTCAGTGAACGCGGCCAGCGCCAGCGCCATCTCCGCGCGGAGCGCCTGTTGGCCTTCGTCGGAATCGAACAACCGCGCGATCGCGTCCGCACCGGCCTGCCGCGCCGGCCACTGCAGCACGTCCTCGCGACGCTGCTGCCCGGCCCAGAACAGCATCGCCAGCGCGCGTGCACGTGGGGCGTGCAGCAACGTGCCGGCGGCCTGCTGCAACGGCAGCAGCGCGCGCAGGATCAGGCTCGCGTCGTGGTCGTGGATACCGCGCTCATAGCCTTCGCGGTAGCGCGGCGCGGCAAAATCGCGCACGACGCGCTCCAGCGCATCCGGCGTGGCGGCGTCATGCTGAAGGGTGGCCAGGTCCAGTCCGTCACGGCCGTCCATCGCCGCGCGCAGCACGCTGCCGGCCAGGTATTCGCCGCGGTAGAGCGCGTCCGACTCCGAATCCAGGCTGAGCTGCCAGTACGGCTTGAGCGGGGCCAGCTCCGGGTCGTGCAGCGCCTCGAGGAAATCGGTGCCGGTCAGGTGGATGGCCAGTTCGTCGCCGCGCGGCAGGATGGTCAGGTCCAGCGCCTGGGTGTTGACGCTGAAGCGGTGGCGCGGGCCAAGCCGCACCACGTTGCCGCCGGACTCGAACAGGTCGCTGCGATCACGCAGCGCGCGCACGGCCTGGTCGCGTACGCCCTTCAGGCGCGATTCGATGTCGTCGGCCTTGACGCTGTCGCGCAGGCCGCGCAGGCGCTCGGCCAGTTCGCGCAGCTTGAGGATCAACGGGTCGCCGGCGAAGAAGGCGTTCAGCTCATCGGCATTGGCGAAGCGCTCGGTGCGTTTGGCCAGGCCATCGAGGATGCGGTTGGCCGCATCCAGTACCGAGCGCGCCTTGCGCTGACGCTCGTCCAGCAACGCCTGTTTGTGCGCCTCGAAGGCGTCGATCAGTTCCTCGCGCTTGGCCAGGATGTCGCCCAGGAACTGTTCGTGCTCACCGAACTGGCTCTCCAGTTCTTCCAGCTGTACCAGCAGGCGCGACATCTGCTCGTCGGCCCGCTCGGGGTCGGTGGCCATTGCCAGCGCGCTGGTGATGGCCTGGGAGAACAGCGCGAACTGCGCGGCGAACTGCGCCACCGCCTCGGCCGAGCCCAGCGTGCGGCGGCGCTGCTCGGCGCGCGCTCGGGTCTGGTTGAGCCGGGCGTAGATGGCCGAGATCGCTTCAACCACGCGGGTGCGCGCGGTGGCATCGTCGACCTTCAGCCCGGCCATCAGCTCGGACAACATGTCCAGGTCGGCCGACATCGAGCGCAGCCCGCCCAGTTGTTCGTCGAGCACGCGTGCGCTTTCGGCGCCCTGTGCGGCCTGGTCCAGCGCCTGCAGGCGCTCGCCCAGCGGGGTCAGCGCCGCGTCACCGGCCAGGAAGGCCCCGGTGGCCGCACCGATGCTCTCGTGGGCCTGCTGCATTGCCGCGGTCATCGCATCGATCAGGTCGGTGTCGATGTAGCGGTAATCGCGGATGGTGAGCAGGTGGCCGCGCTGGGCCGAAATCGCGTTGAGCGCCTCGACGAAGGACTGCACCTCCTTCCAGTTCTCCGGCTGCAGGCGCGCCAGCAGCGCCTTCTGCGTCGCCTGCGCCTGGGCCATGGCCTGCGCGGACTGGGCGCGGATGGACTGCACCTTTTCGTACTCGTCCAGCACCGACTCGCCGGTGCCGCTGATCTCGCGCAGCAGGCTGACCGCCCCGCCGCAGTGCGCGTCGTCCAGCCAGTGATGGGCGTCGAACAGGCGGCGGGTGTCCTGCACCAGCCGCTGGTAACGCTGCACCGAGACATCCTCGCCCTCGATGGTGCGGGCCAGGTCGAACAGGTTGGAGATGCCGCGGACCAGTTCGGCGTTGCCGATCCGGCCCATGAAGGTATTGCCCGGCGGCCGGCTGGCGGCGAACTCGTCGCTGCTGAACGGCGTCTGCCAGACCTGCATGGCATGGATGCGGGTGGGCTCGCTGCCCTCGGCATGGAAAAGCACCATGCGCCCGTCGTGCATGAACGCATAGCCGTGGCCGAACACCGGGTTCTGCAGCACGCGCTGGATGGTGTTGTAGACGAACAGCGCCGAACGGCCCCCTTCGCGCTCGTAGAAGATGTACAGCACGTCTTCGCCATTGGGCGAGCGGATGGCGCGCTTGAACTGCATCCCGTCCATCGCCGCGTCGAAGGCCTTGTGCTCGCCGCTCTGCAGGTAGTAGCCGCCCGGGAAGATGATGCCGTGGTCTTCGGGCAGCTGCACGCAGGCCTGCACGATCGCATCGTTGCGGGTGATGTTGCCGGTGAGCGTGTTGTAGATCAGCCCACGCCAGACGGTTTCGCGATACGGCAGCACCTTGAGCAGGATCAGCGAGCCGACCCGGGCAAAATCGAACTGCGCATCGTCCAGCGACTGGGTGCTGTCCTCGACCGGCTCGCTGTAGACGCCCTGCCCGCTCTCGGTGTTGTTCTCCACCTTGATGGTGAGGTCGCCGCCGGTGGTCTCCACGAACAGGGTGTCGAGGATGTTCAGGTGCGCGTGGCGGCCGGTGACGGCCATCTCGCGGGTGGCGCGGGTCCACTCGAAATCGAACGGTGGCGGCAGCGCGATGTCGCGCTCGCCACGGGCATCGAGGTAGGTGAGTTCGCCATCGCGGGCCAGCGCCCAGCGGAACACGCGGACATCGCTGCTGCGCTCGCCGATCTGGAAGGCGGCCAGCAGCTTGTCGCCGATCACGATCAGCTGCAGCAGGCGCGCATGCTTGTAGTAGGCATACAGTTCGCCGAAGTCATGCACGAAGCCCGGCTGGGCCAGGAAGCTGCCCTTGGCATCGACCGGCACCACGTCGTAGCCCTCGCTGGCCTGTACCAGACGGTAGAGGCCGAACACGTCCTCGACGCGGGTCTGGGTCTTGAGCCCGATGAAGACGTTGTAGCCGAACAGGAGCAGGTCCGGGCCGACCTGGACGATGTCGCGGCCCACGCAGTTGTTTTCGCTGCGGATGCGGAAGCGCCCGGTGACCTCCAGCCGACTGTCGCCGAACTCGGCCAGGCGCTGCCGGTTCAAGGCATCGGCGGCCGTGCGCAGGCGGCTGCCCTGCTCGCCCAGGCGGCGGCGCAGCACTTCATAGGCACCGCCCTGGGCGACGGCCTGGTCAACGCTGGCGGTGGCATCGGGCACGGACGGCTCGGGACGGTTGGCGGTATCGGACATCAGCTTCCTTCCGGCTCACGGACAACCGGCCGGGCGAGCCGGCCGGGAATGGCGTGGCGATGGCATCCCCGCCATCGCCAGGGGGCAAGGCGCGCCGCAGGGCAGCGCGCCAGGGGCTCAGCGGCTTTCGACCACCGCAGCGGTGACGGTGGTGACCGTCTCGTCGGTGTCTTCGCTGATCTGGCGCGGGGCCTGCGCACGCGCGCCGACGCCCAGGTAACGCTGCATCAGGTCCTGCACGATCGGGCTCTTGTCGGCCAGGCCTTCGATCGACTTGCCCAGCGAGACGGCCTTGATCAGGTTCTCGAACATGCCGCCGTCGCCGCCGACCAGGTCGATGTCGGCATTGCGCAGCGCGCTGGCGATGACGCCGGCGTTCTCGCGCGAGACTTCCTTGCCGGCTTCGATCGAGGCCAGGGCCTGCTTGAGGCTGTTGTCGAGCATCATGCGGAACTCTTCGTGGCCACGGGCGGTGTCGCTGAGCGAGGCGATCGCCTCGAACTTGCGGACCAGGCCTTCGGCTTCGGCGAGCAGTTTCTTCTGCACCACCCCGGCTTCGGCGCCGCCGACCGATTCGGTGGCGGTGGCACGCGCCCGGCCCATCTGCTCTTCACCGGTGGCCTGCGCCTGCAGGTTTTCGGCCAGCACGCGGGCTTCATTGGTGCCCTGCTTGAGGTTGGCCTCGGCCTTGGCCTCGATCACCCGGGCCTCGGCGATGCCGACCTTCTCGATCGCCAGCGCGGAGGCTTCACGCACCTGTGCCTCGGCCAGGCCAGGGGCGGCCTGTTCGGCGCGGGTACCATCGGCCAGCAGGCGCTTGGCGTCGGCCTGCTTGCCGGCAGCTTCGTGCTGGGCCTGGGCCAGCGTGGTGATCTCCACCGCGCGGTGCTTCGAGGCGGTTTCGGCCGCCTGTGCTTCCTTGACCTGGCGCACCAGCAGTTCCTGCGCCTTGGCTTCGGCTTCCAGGATCAGCACCTGCTTCTGGCGATCGGCCTCGGAGACCTCGCGCACTTCCTTGATGCGTTCTTCTTCCTGGGCCACGGTCTTGTCGATGGCGATGCGCTCGCGGGTGATGTTGGCCACGTCCATCTTGCCGGACTCGACCACCTTGTCGCGCTCCACGCCCTGCAGCTGCACTTCGCGCTGGGTGGTGACCTGCTCCAGCTGGCGCGCGCGCTCGACCCGTTCGGATTCGATGGCCACCGCGCGCTGGCGGTTCTGTTCGGCCACTTCGACTTCGCGCATGCGGTTCTGCTCGCGGATCTCGATCACTTCCTGCGCTTCGATGCGGGCCTGTTCGGAGAGCTGGCGCTGCTCTTCCTGGACCTTGGCGGTCTCGGCCTCTTCACGCGCACGGATGGTTTCGATCTCGCGCTTCTGGCGGGCTTCGGCTTCGGCCTGCTGGCGTTCCAGGGCCAGCAGCGCTTCACGCGCTTCGACGTTCTTCTTGGTGATGGCGAGCTTTTCGTTCTGCTCCAGCTCGTTGGTGACCACGTTGTGGGTCGCGGTCAGCTCGGTGATCTTGCGGATGCCCTGGGCATCGAGGATGTTGTTCTGGTCCAGCAGCAGCTTGGGGGTCTGCTCCAGGTAGTCGATGGCCACGTCTTCCAGCGCGTAACCGTTGAGGTCATTGCCGATCACCGCGATGATCTCGTCTCGGAATTCCTGGCGCTTCTCGAACAGTTCGGTGAATTCGAATTTCTTGCCGACCGTCTTCAGCGCCTCGGAGAACTTGGCGTTGAACAGCTCATCGACCGCATGCTTGTCCGAGGCACGGTCGGCGCCGATGGCCTTGGCCACGCGCAGTACATCGGCCTGGGTTTCGTTGACGCGCAGGTAGAAGGCCACGGCGATATCGGCGCGCATGTTGTCGCGGCAGATCAGGCCTTCCTTGCCGCGGCGGTCGATCTGCAGGGTGATCAGGCTGATCCGCATCAGCTCGGCGCGGTACAGCACCGGGATGATCAGCGCGCCGGTGAAGTGCACCTTGGGCTGGGAGCTCATGTCGTTGACGATCAGGGCCACGCCCTGGTCGACCTTGCGGTAGAAGGCCTTGAACAGGCCGGCGAGGCCGAGCAGGAAGACCAGCAGGATGCCTACCCCGATCAGGAACGGGGCCAAGGTCGCAAAACTCATCGATGGATCTCCTTATCGCCCGCAATCAGGCTGTCTTGGATGGAAAGCGCGGGGTGGTCGTTTGCACGCACCACCAGGTAATGGTTGTGTTCGGCGACGTAGTCCAGCAGGACCACGCGCTCGCCGCGCGCCAGGATCGCGCCGTCGCGCGTGCGCACCTGCAGGATCAGGCCGGCACCGCCGTCATCGACGGTGGCATGGCCGCTGGCCGCGCTGACCTGGGGCGAGGCGACCACGCCCACCCGGCCCAGCAGCGAGGCCTGCTCGACCGGGCGCAGGCGCAGCAGCAGGCGCCGGATCGGGCGCAGCACGATCACGCTCAGCGGCACGGCGGGAATCAACGCGAGCACGGCAGTGACACTGCCGGCCAGCCAACGCCCCGGGGCGGGCAGCGACTGCAGCAGGAACAGATGCACGAAGTAGGTGGCGGTCCAGCCGAAAAACGCCAGCAGCAGGATCACCAGCATCACCGGTGCGCCGCCCAGGCCCAGGCGCGAGAACATGCCGGAAATGCCGTGCAGGCCGTCATCGCCCAGATGCAGGTCCATGCCGTCGTGGACCATGCCGTCATCGACCACGCCGAACGCAGCCAGCATCCAGTACAGCACCGCGAACGCCAGCACGACGCTGTAAGGCAGCGTGGGAAACGTCAACGCGACATTGAGGAACTCGTTCATTCCGTGTCTTCCCTGCGATGGCGGCCGACCTTTCCCCCGGCGGCCTCCTGCGGGCACGCGCTCCGGCGTGCCCCGACTACGCGCCGTGCCGGCCGCGCCATGTCCTGTCGATGCTACGTGAAATTTGCAGCTACGCCCATAGCAGCGCCGCCGCGCCGGGCGCGGCGGGCATCGGGGGTGTCGGCAATGGCCGGCCCGGCCCCCTGCGGGGCCGCCGTGGATCAATCGGCTTCGTGGCAGTCGGCGCGGCGCACTTCTTCAACGAACTTGCGCATCTTGTAGCCGTCCTTGATGCCCGGCTCGGACTCGATCCCGCTGGACACGTCCACGCCCCACGGCAGGGTGGCCACGATCGCGTCGAACACATTGTCCGGGGTGATCCCGCCGGCCAGCAGGAACGGCCGATGCAGGCCGGTGGGCAGGCGGGTCCAGTCGAAGGCCACGCCGGTGCCGCCGCCGCCGCCGGGCGCATGGCTGTCGAACAGGAAGCCGGCCGCGCTGGGGTAACGCAGTTGCAGCTGGCGGGCGTTGACGTCGTCGCGCCCGCCCATCGCCACCGCCTTGAGGTAGGGCATGTTGAAGCTGCGGCAGAACGATTCGTCCTCCTCGCCATGGAACTGCAGCAGGGTCGGCCGCACCGTGCGCAACACTTCGCGGACTTCTTCCTTGCTGTTGTCACGGAACAGCGCGACCACGTCGACCATCGGCGCAATCGCCTGGCGCATCGCCCGGGCCTCGGCCGGGGCGACCCGGCGCTTGCTCTCGCGGGCGAAGATGAAGCCCACCGCGTCCACCCCCAGCTCCCCCGCCAGGCGCACGTCGCCGGCGCGGGTCATGCCGCAGAACTTGATACGGGTGCGATAGAAAGAGCGGCTCATAAAGTGACCTCGGCGGGCAGTTGCCAGTTGTCGGGGTACAAGGGTCCAACGAACACCAATCCCTGTGGCGGTGCGGTCGGCCCGGCCACGGTGCGGTCCTGGCCAGCCAGCAGCTCGGCCATCCACGACACCGGTTTGTCCCCGCACCCGACCAGGATCAGTGAACCGACGATATTGCGCACCATGTGATGAAGGAATGCATTGGCCTGAACACTGACCTCCACCACGTCGCCGTGGCGCTGCACGCCGATCGCCTGCAGCTCGCGGCGGGCATGCAGGGCCTCGCACTGGATGCTGCGGAACGCGCTGAAGTCATTCTCGCCCAGCAGCGCCTGCGCAGCCGCATCCATCCGGCCGGCATCGAGCGGGCGGCGCTCCCAGCTCAGGGTCTGCCGGTACAGCGCCGGGCGTACCTGGCGGTTGAGCAGCCGGTAGCGGTAGCGGCGGGCCCGGGCCGAGAACCGCGCATGGAAGTCCTCGGCCACCGGCACGCACCAGCGCACCGCGATCGACCGTGGCAGGCGCGTGGTGGTGCCCAGGGTCCAGCCGCGCGGGTCGCGGGCCACGTCGGTGTCGAAGTGGACCACCTGGCACTCGCCGTGCACGCCGGCGTCGGTACGCCCGGCGCAGGTGACCTGGATGGGCGCATCGGCCACCGACGACAGCGCCTCCTGCAGGCTGGCCTGCACGCTGGGGCAACCGCTTTCCCCCAGCTGCTGCCAGCCCTTGTACTCGCTGCCGTCGTATTCCACGCCCAGTGCGTAGCGCATGGTCAACCTCATTCAAGTCGGGAAAAACCGGCCAGGGCCGGTCATGGCGTCAGGCCGGATCGCGTTCGGACCAGACCGCCAGTTCGTTGCCACCGGGCTCGACGAACTGGAAGCGGCTGCCACCAGGGAAGGAGAACACCGGTTTGACCACGCGCCCGCCGTGGGCGGCGACCGCCTCGGCCATCGGCGCCAGCGCATCGGCGTAGATCACCAGCAGCGCCGCACCGGCCGCGCTGGTGCACGGCGTGCCCCGGAAGAACCCGCCCTGCAGGCGGCCATCGTCAAAGGCGGTGTAATCCGGGCCATAGTCGACGAACGACCAGCCGAACACGGCGCTGAAAAAGGCACGGCTGGCGGCCGGGTCCAGGGAGGCGAACTCCACGTAATCCAGTCGCCGCTCTCGGCCATCACGGGCAGGTGCGTTGCTCATCCCAGCCGCGCCAGCAGTTCGCGGGCCTCTGCCCGGCTGTGCGGGTCGGCGGCCTGGGCCACTTCCTGCAGCAGGTGGCGGGCGGTTTCGGCATCGCCCAGGTCCAGGTAGGCAATGGCCAGCTCCAACCGGTCGCGGCCGGCCGCCGGCACGACCGGGTCGGCGGCGGTCGCGGCCTCCTCGAGCGGGGTCGCCACAGCGTGGTCTTCTTCGGCGACGGCCTCCGGATCGGCCTGCGCGACGGCGCCGTCATCGGGGAACTCGAACACCCCGCGGAACGACGGCTGCGCCGCCGCTTCCAGAGCATGCGCGGGCGGCTGCTCAAAGGCAGCGGGCTGCTCGCTCGCGGCCGCCTCGGCGTCGCTGGATTCCCCCACCGGCGCCTCTTCGAGCGGCAGCGACGCCTCGCGCTGGCCCGGCTCGGGCTCCAGGCTGAACACCGGCTCGCGGCGCCCGGTGCCGTCGCGGGGTACCGCGTCGAGCACGTAATCCGGCGCCACGGCGTAATCCTCCTCCTGCCCGGCCGAGGCCGGGTCGAGCGGTTCCTGCTGGGCGGCCAGTTCGTCCACGTAATCGGCTGACGGCACCGCCGCGGCCAGGGCCGCCGCATCCAGGCCGTCGCGACGCAGCGGCGGCAGCGGGGAGGGTTTGCGCCGGCGGGCAACCGCCCAACCGGCCACCACCAGCAACAGCACCGCCAGCCCCAGCCAGTACCAGCCGGCCCCACCGCCATCGCGGCTGGCCGGCGCCTGGCCCAGGCGCTGCTGCGCGGCGGCCAGGTCGCTGTCCTTCATCGCGATCAGCGACTGCTGCTGTTTCTGCAGCTTTTCCAGTTCGGCCACGCGGCCGCGCAGCTCCTGGATCTCGGCGTCGCGGGTGGCGACGTCTTCCTTGGCCTGACGCAGTTGTTCGTTGCCCAGCATGTCACCCTCACTGCCGGCGGCGGTGCCGGTGGTTGTCCCTGCGTTGTTGTCGGTGGCGGCGACCGCCGGGGCGATCTCCAGGCGCGCACCGCTGGCTGCTGCGGCGGCGGCCGGGGCGGCCGCCGGTGCGGGGCTGGCCGCCACGCCGCTGCTGGCCGGTTGCGGAATGGCCGCGCGCGACTGCCGCCATTGCGCGGCATGCTCGCGCACGATCGCGGCCGCTTCGTTGGCATCGACCGGGGTGGCGTCGGCACCCGCGGGGCCGCGCAGCACCGCGCCCTGCTTGAGCAGGTTGACGTTGCCGCGGATGAAGGCGTCCGGGTTGGCGCGCAGCAGCGCGATCATCGCCTGGTTGCGGTTGATGCCCTGCTCGCGCGCCAGCGTGCCGGCAATCTGCGACAAGGTCTGGCCACGCTGCACGGTGATGCTGCCATCGGCCGCCACCCGGGCAGGTGCGGGCGCGACGGCCGGCGCCGGGGCCGGACGCGGAGCGGCGGCCCGTGCGGGCACCGGTGCGGTGCGCGAGGGGGTGTCGGGTGCCGACGTGGCCGCAGCGACCGGCGCCGGTGCCGGCTCGGGATCGCGCACGATGGCGTTGGACATCGCCCCGGCCGGGGCGACGATCTCCGGTTCGGCCACGGCCAGCGCGCTGTTGGGCGCATCGACCAGGGCCGAGTACTCACGGACCAGGCGGCCCTGGCCCCAATCGGCTTCGATCAGGAAATTGAGCGAGGGGGTGGTGACCGGGGCCTGGGTGCTGACCCGCACCACCGCCCTGCCCTGTGCATTGCGGGTGAGCTCGAACTGCAGCTCGCTGACCAGCCCGACCGGGCGCTCCAGCCCGACCCGGGCAAAGGTGACCGGCGAGGCCAGCGCCACGCGCAGGTTCTGCAGTTCGGCCGGATCGGCGGAAATGACCGGAATTTCGGCCAGCAAAGGCTGGCCGGGCTTGGACAGCACCCGGATATCGCCCAGGCCCAGGGCCATGGCGGAGCTGCTGACCAGGGCCAGCACCAGCGTGGAGACATACTTGAGCGGGCGCAGAGCGCCCGGAGCCCGGTTCTTCATGGCGGCCAATATAACGGCTCCCCCCGTGATCGGCGATGTTTTGTAGCGCAGGCGCCGGCGGCATCCCCATGCCACCGGCGCGGTGCGATCAGCCTTCGGCGGCGACCAGTTCGGCCAACTGCACCGCATTGAGCGCGGCACCCTTGCGGATGTTGTCCGAGACGATCCACAGGTTCAGGCCACGCGGGTGCGAGAGGTCCTCGCGGATGCGGCCGACATACACCGCATCGTTGCCCGAGGCATGGGTGACCGGGGTCGGGTAACCGCCGGCTTCATGCTTGTCGACCACTTCCACGCCCGGCGAACGCGACAGCAGCTCGCGCGCGGCGTCCGGGGTGACCTTCTCGCGGGTTTCGATGGTGACCGCTTCGGAGTGGCCGTAGAACACCGGCACGCGCACGGCGGTGGGGTTCACCAGGATGCTGTCGTCGCCGAGGATCTTGCGGGTCTCCCAGACCAGCTTCATTTCTTCCTTGGTGAAGCCGTTGTCCTGGAAGTCGTCGATGTGCGGGATCAGGTTGAAGGCGATCTGCACCGGGAACCGCTGCGGGTCGATCTCCTGGAAGCTGAGCAGCTGGCCGGTCTGCTTGCCCAGTTCCTCCAGCGCCGAGCGACCACCGCCGGACACCGACTGGTAGGTGGCCACGTTGATCCGCTCGATGTGGTACTTGCGGTGCAGCGGGGCCAGCGCGACCAGCATCTGCATGGTCGAGCAGTTCGGGTTGGCGATGATGCCGCGCGGGCGGTTCTTCAGCGCGTCCGGGTTCACTTCGGAGACGACCAGCGGCACGTCATCGTCGTAGCGGAAGGCCGAAGAGTTGTCGATCACCACCGCACCGGCCGCGGCGAACCGGGGGCCGTACTCCTTGGAGACGCTGCCACCGGCGGAGAACAGCGCGATGTCCACGCCCTTGGGGTCGAAGTCGGCCAGGTCCTGGACCTTGATCTTTTCGCCGCGGTAGTCGATTTCACCGCCAGCCGAGCGCGAGGACGCGAGCAGGCTCAGCGAGGCGATCGGGAAGTCGCGCTCGGCAAGGATGGACAACATGGTTTCGCCAACGGCGCCGGTGGCACCGACGACAGCGACGTGGAAACGACGATCTGCATTGCTCATGGGGAACCTCGTGTTGGGTGTACCGACCCACGGTCGGTAGCTGCATTGCTTTGGGAATGTGCACCGACCCAGGGTCGGTACCTGCCGGACTGTTGAATGTGCGTGCCAACCAGCGGTTGCCACCTGCCACGCAGTGGGTTCGGGGAACCTCGCCTGTTGGCCGGGGCGCGGTTCCCTATCGTTTCGCGTCGTCGATTTTTTTGCCGCCCACCGTCGCGCCGCCGGTTTTCACGGCGGCCACCGCAGCGGCGTTGATGGCGCTCGGCGGGTGGCCGGCATCCGGCCCCTGGCCCAGCGCGGCGGTGAGGTTGTCCACTGCCAGCTGCACCATCGCCCGGCGCGTGGCCTGGCTGGCGCTGCCGATATGCGGGGTCAGCACGATGTTGCGCAGGGCCAGCAGCTCCGGGCGCACCGTGGGTTCGCCTTCGAAGACGTCCAGCCCGGCCGCAGCGAGGCGGCCGTTGGCCAGGGCGTCGGCCAGCGCCAGCTCGTCGACGATGCCGCCACGGGCGATGTTGACCAGGGTGGCGCCCGGCTTCATCTTCGCCAACGCAGCGGCATCGATGATGTGGTGCGAGGACGCGTTGTAAGGCAGCACCAGCACCAGGTGGTCCGCCTGCGCCAGCAGCGTGTCCAGGTCCACGTACTGCGCGCCGACCTCGGCCTCGGTCGCCTCGGGCAGGCGCGAGCGGTTGTGGTACAGCACGCGCATGCCGAAGCCGAGTGCGCCGCGGCGGGCGATGCCCTGCCCGATCCGCCCCATGCCGAGGATGCCCAGCGTGCTGCCGTGGATATCCGCGCCGAGCATGGTCTGGAACGACCACTGGCCCCACTGCCCATCACGCAGCCAGCGCTCGGCCTCGGTGACACGGCGGGCGGTCGCCATCAGCAGTGCGAAGCCGAGATCGGCGGTGGTTTCGGTAAGGACGTCCGGGGTGTTGCTGGCCAGGATGCCGGCCGCGCTGAGCGCCTCCACATCCAGGTTGTTGTAGCCCACGCCGACGTTGGCGATCGCGCGCAGCTGCGGGGCGCTGGCGATCTCGGCCGCGCCGATGCGCTCGTTGAGGGTGATCAGCGCGCCGTCGACGCCGGCCAGCCGTTCGGCCAGCTGCGCCGGCGTGTAGCGGGTGACCTGGTCGGTCATGTCCAGGTCGAAATGCTGCCCGAGCTGCGCGACGACATCGTCGAACAGGGGCTGGCTGACCCAGACCTTGGGGCGGCGATCAGCCATCGATGCTGCCCGGGATGCGCGGGGTGACCTGGCCCACGTCGCCACACTGGGCGCGATGGCGCAGCGCCTGGTCCATCAGCACCAGCGCCATCATCGCCTCGGCGATGGGGGTGGCGCGGATGCCCACGCACGGGTCGTGGCGGCCGGTGGTGATCACATCGACCGCGTTGCCCGCCGCATCCACCGTGGCACCGGGCAGGCGCAGGCTGGAGGTGGGCTTGAGCACGATCGAGGCGGTGACCTGCTGGCCGGTGGAGATGCCGCCGAGGATGCCGCCGGCGTGATTGCTGGCAAAGCCCTGCGGGGTGATCAGGTCGCGGTGTTCGGTACCGAGCTGGGCGGCGCTGGCGAAGCCGTCGCCGATCTCCACGCCCTTGACCGCGTTGATGCTCATCAGCGCGGCAGCCAGTTCGCCGTCAAGCTTGCCGTAGATGGGCTCGCCCCAGCCGGGCGGCACTCCGTCGGCCACGACGTTGACGCGCGCGCCGACCGAGTCACCGGACTTGCGCAGGGCGTCCATGTAGCTCTCCAGCGCGGGCACCTGCTCGGCGACCGGCCAGAAGAACGGGTTGTCCTCCACCGCCGACCAGTCATGCCCGGTGGGGGTGATCGCACCGAGCTGGGACAGGTAGCCGCGCACGGTCACGCCGAAGCGCTGCTGCAGCCACTTCTTGGCGATGACGCCGGCGGCCACGCGCATGGTGGTTTCGCGCGCGGACGAGCGGCCGCCACCGCGCGGGTCGCGGATGCCGTACTTCTGCCAGTAGCTGTAGTCGGCATGGCCCGGGCGGAACTGCTGGGCGATGGTGCTGTAGTCCTTGCTGCGCTGGTCGGTGTTGCGGATCAGCAGGGCAATGGGCGTACCGGTGGTGCGGCCTTCGTACACGCCGGACAGGATCTCGACCTCGTCGGCCTCGCGCCGCGCCGAGGTATGCCGGCTCTTGCCGGTGGCGCGGCGCTGCAGGTCATGGGCGAATTCGTCGGCGCTGATCTCCAGCCCCGGCGGGCAGCCATCGATCACACAGCCGATCGCCGGACCATGCGATTCGCCGAAGGTGGTGACGGTCAGCAGTCTGCCGAAGCTGTTGGCGCTCACGGGCGCTGTGCCGCCAGTTCGGTGATCCGCGCGCTGTGCGCGATCAGTTCACGGCATTCGACGGCGAAGATGCCCATCTGGCCGACCTTGAACTCGACCCAGGCAAAGTCGACTTCGGGCAGCAGCTTGATGAGGTGCTGCTCGGACTCGCCCACTTCGCAGATCAGCAGGCCATCCTCGCTGAGGTGCAGCGGGGCGTCGCGCAGGATCTTCAGGACCAGGTCCAGGCCGTCGTCGCCCGCCCGCAGGCCCATTTCCGGCTCATAGGAGTACTCCTTGGGCAGGGCATCGGTCTCGTCGTTGGTGACGTAGGGCGGGTTGGTGACGATGAGGTCGTAGTGGCGGCCGGTGAGACCGTTGAACAGGTCGGACTTGAGCAGGGTGACGTTGTGCGCCTGCAGGCGTTCCTTGTTCTCCTGCGCCAGGGCCAGGGCGTCGTCGCTGAGGTCCACGCCGTCCACTTCCCAGTTGGGGTAGTAGTGGCCCATGGCGATGGCGATGCAGCCCGAGCCGGTGCACAGGTCGAGGGCGCGATGGACGTCGCGGCCGGCCAGCCACGGCTCGAAGCCGGTTTCGATGAGTTCGGCGATGGGCGAGCGCGGCACCAGGGCGCGGCTGTCGCTCTTGAAGCTCAGGCCGGCAAACCACGCTTCGCCGGTAAGGTAGGCCGCCGGCAGGCGCTCGGTGATGCGGCGCTCGAACAGGGCCAGGACCTCGGCCTTCTCCGGGGTGGTGACCCGGGCCGCACCGTAGGCGGGGCCCAGGTCATGCGGCAGGTGCAGGCTGTGCAGGACCAGCTGGGTGGCTTCGTCCAGGGCATTGTCATAGCTGTGCCCGAAGGTGAGGCCTGCGGCATTGAAACGGCTGGTGCCGTAGCGGATCAGGTCGATGATCGTGTGGAGTTCGGCGGCCGTTTCGGCAGTCATGGCAAGGCAACAGACAAAGTGGCCCCCGATTATAGGCGACCCCATGCCCCCCGGCATCCGTTGCAGTGGAAAGTGGTTGTGTTGGGGTTGGAGGCCTGGAGCCAGGTCAAGGTCAAGGTCAAGGTCAAGGTCAACTTCAAGAGCAGCGCCGCTTTGTTTGCGGGCTGGGTCGGTGGGGGTGGGTTGGCAGGGCACGCTGCAAGTACGTCCGTGTAAGCTCCGTCGCCGCATCCATGCGGCTCAGGGCCCCGC
>RCUH01000371.1_pt1 | contig 50367 bp, 41 predicted proteins | sample 2166191 | NCBI WGS metagenome assembly RCUH01 (sample SAMN09932848, study PRJNA488358) | compost metagenome | feature: garden; material: soil; isolation source: compost soil in an enriched community after 214 h of incubation | place: Germany: Experimental Botanical Garden Goettingen | collected... | reverse complement strand
TTTTTTCCCAATTCTGTTGTTCGTAATATTAATGGGCTGCACAGAAAGCAACGAAATACCGAAAGAACAGTCGGTTTTGAAGAGCTATCTTGAGAATAAGGGTTTCGAGGTTATTTCTTATGAAGGACGTGCCTGGAGTTATGAACTGACAAAACAGAAAATCGTAACACTACCGTATATGATTTCTTGGGGGTTACAATCTGACGACCCATCCAAATATTTTGGCAAGACAGTACACATCGAAAAGTTCATCGTTAAACATCATCCGTTATCCCAAGGGAAAGTTGATGTTTATGTCTACGAAGTTAATGGTCAACCCCTAGGAGGAACTTCGTATCCACATGGCGATACATCAGTTGGTGGATATTGGTCCTTAGAAGGTAGAACGCTAGAGGAACTTCAGACTAAGTCCTTTCAAGATTGGCAAAGAGACTGGATTAACAAATATAGCAATTAAGCCACGATTGACCCGGTTCACCATTTATCCATCTGCCCACCCACCTAATTTCCTACATAGTCATCACTTCTTCATACCACACCCGCAAGCCGTCGCGAATCCCCTGAGTCAAGACTCGTAATTACCCATGATCAGGCCTATACTGGTAGTATTGTAATTAATCCTATATATACGTAAGAAAGGGGAGTGCGGCGATGCCACTTCTAGAAGTGAAGGAACAGGAGCTTATGCGCAAAACCCACACTCCAAGCGGCAGCGAAGCTGTCTTCTTCTATACCGCTCTATGCGGCACCTGCCAGCTAGGCGAACGGATGCTGGAAATTGTGCAGGTCGCTGATCCGTCTATCCAGATTAGTAAAATCAACATCAATTACGCCCCGGTACTGCGGGAACAATGGAGAATCTCTAGTGTTCCTTGTCTGGTTCTGCTTGAAGATGGAGAGCCTGTCCAGTTCGAGTACGCGATGCAGTCCGTGGATCATTTATATAAGCTCTTGCAGCATCATTTCCTTACCCAATAGAAAGGACCAGCACAATGAATTTTCAGCTGACACAGCGAATTATAAAATTGCTATGCGGGCCGGAATCCTTTGAGCAGGGTGAAGCCTATTACGAGGGGAGACGGGTCACTTTTCAGAATTATGATCCCGAATCCGGAAGATTCGCGGCCGCCGTCAACGGTAAAATTAGCTATAACGTCCAGGTCGATATCGACAGCAACAGTGATGTGGATGCCAAATGTACCTGTCCTGCTTATTATTCCAGCTTCCAGTACTGCAAGCATATTGCGGCAGTCCTGCTGAGTATCCATCAGACCGAGCATGGCAGTTACTCCCCGGTTCGTCCCAGTCTGTCCGGCGGCAGTCTGAATCACAGTATTACGGAGGAATCCGGGCAGAAAAAGCCCCTGCGCGTTTACCATTTCGAGGGCTCGGAGCACCTTGAAGCGCCCAAGGGTTCACACGGGGATTCCCGGCTGGCCGGGGAGCTGCTCGGATTATTCCGGGATAAGCCCGCGCGTCCTACCGCCACGCGCCTTTTTGATCCAAGAGAGCAGCTGGATGTGGAGTTCATCTGCCGGCCTTTTGCCTATGGTCATAATAAATATATGTTTGGGATCGAGATGAAGGTCGGGTCGAAGAGACTCTATATTGTCCAGAAAATCCGGGATTTCCTGGATCGCATCGAGCGGCGCGAAGCTATGATGTTCTCCAAGCATTTCAGCTATGTCCCAGAATTGCACAGCTTCGGTCCCGAGAATGATGCCGTGATTCAGCAGCTCATTAACATACACCAGCATGAGAAAATGTACCGCGAGACATTAAGCAGCTACTCGGCCTATACGAACAAGTCCAGCGGCGACCGCATGCTGCCTGTTCCGCCTTCCTTCTGGGAAGCTCTGTATCCCCTGCTTACAGCCGCTCCTTCGGTGAAGCTGATTCAGGAGGAACGAACATATGAAGGAATTCGCCTGTCGGAAGAAGGTCTGCCGCTGCGGTTCGAATTCGATCAAGCTGCGCGGGAAGGCTATCAACTGGACATTCAGGGTCTGGATGAGCTTACTGTGCTTGAATCCTATGGCATTGTCCTCTCCGAAGGAAAGCTGCTGAAGCTGCCTGCTGGGCGCTGCAAGCGGCTCCTTGAGCTGAAGCAGATGCTGGATACCTCGCGCGACTCCCGAATTCTGATCTCTACGCAGCAGATGGAACCTTTTATGGAAAGAGTCGTTCCCGGCCTAATGAAGCTTGGGGAGGTCCATATCGCGGAAGCGGTGTCGGACCGGATCATGAAGACCTCGCTCAAAGCCAAGCTGTATCTCGACCGGATTAGAGACAAGCTGCTCGCCGGCCTGGAGTTCCAGTATGGCGACATTGTCATTAACCCGCTGGAGACTGGGGGCTCACAGCGCGGGGAAGGCCGTATTCTTATGCGCGATGGAGAGAAGGAGCGGCAAATTCTGGACCTCATGGAACAAAGCGCCTTCGCGAAGAGCGACAGCGGCTATTTCATGGAGGACGAGGACGGGGAATATGAATTCCTGTATCATATTGTCCCGCAGTTAGAGAAGCTCGTGGACGTATTCGCCACTTCCGCAGTCAAAGTTAGAATCATGGCACCTTCCACCCCGCCCAAAATTCGTGCCGATATCGATGAACGCACCGATTGGCTGGAGTTCCGCTTCGATATGGAAGGAATTCCAGAGTCTGAAATCAGGAATCTGCTGAAGACGCTAGGCGAGAAACGTAAATATTACCGGATGCCTAATGGTTCCCTGATGCCGCTCGAAAGCGAAGAATTCCAACAAATTGTAAGACTGATTAATGAAGTCGGCATTCGTCTTAGCGATATCGAGGGATCCCAGGTCCGTGTGCCTGCTGTCCGGGGCCTTCATCTGTTGGATGCTCATGAACAGAGCAGCTCGCTAATTCTGGGTAAGTCCTTCCGGCGTCTCCTAGAGAATATGCGTAGTCCGGACAATCTGGAGTTCCCTGTTCCAGCTACGCTGGATAACGTCCTTCGGGATTACCAGAAATACGGTTACCAGTGGATGAAGACGCTCGCCCACTATCATTTCGGCGGAATTCTTGCCGATGATATGGGACTTGGCAAGACGCTGCAGGCGATTGCTTTTATCCTCTCGGTGCTGTCCGAGGCCCGAGGCCAAGGGCTACCGATTCTGGTCGTGGCTCCAGCCTCTCTCGTCTACAATTGGCGGAATGAGCTGGCCAAATTCGCCCCGGAGGTGCGGACAGTTATTGCCGATGGAAGCCCCAGCGAGCGAAGCCGGCTGCTCCGCCAGGGTTCTTCGGCGGAGGTCATCATTACTTCCTATCCGCTTCTTCGGAAGGATAAAGACCTGTATGCGGCAGAACCTTTCCATACCCTGATTATGGACGAGGCCCAAGCGTTCAAGAATCACGGTACGCTGACCGCGCAGTCTGTTAAATCGATCGAGGCCAAGCACCGCTTCGCCCTGACTGGGACGCCTGTCGAGAATGGGCTTGAAGAGCTGTGGTCTATCTTCAGCGCCGTATTCCCGGCCTTGTTCCCGAATCGTCAGGCATTTAATGACCTCCCCCGGGAGACCATAGCCAGACGGGTTCGTCCTTTTCTGTTAAGACGTCTGAAGTCGGATGTTCTGAAGGAGCTGCCTGAGAAAATCGAAACTGTGCAGGCCTCGGAGCTGCTGCCTGAGCAGAAAAAGCTGTATGCAGCTTACCTCGCTGAGCTTCAGGCGGAGACCCTTAAGCATCTTAAGGACGATGATCTGCAGAAACACCGGATCAAGATCCTCGCCGGGTTGACCCGGCTTCGCCAGCTCTGCTGCCACCCCGCGCTGTTCGTCGAAGGCTATAACGGCAGCTCTGCCAAGTTCGAACAGCTGCTGGAGATCATCGATGACTGCCGCAGTGCAGGCAAGCGGATGCTGATCTTCTCGCAGTTCACCCAGATGCTGGGCCTGATCCGGCGGGAGCTTGGTTATCAGGGTGTGCCGCATTTCTACCTGGACGGCCAGACTCCGGGCGCGGAGCGGGTCGAACTGTGCAGCCGGTTCAACGAAGGAGAAAGCGACCTGTTCCTGATCTCCCTCAAAGCCGGTGGAACCGGTCTAAACCTGACCGGAGCAGACACGGTCATCCTGTATGACCTCTGGTGGAATCCCGCTGTCGAGCAGCAGGCCGCTGATCGGGCACACCGGATTGGTCAGAAGAACGTTGTACAGGTCGTTCGCCTCGTCACCGAAGGTACGGTAGAGGATAAAATGTACGAGCTTCAACAGAAGAAGAAGAATCTGATTGAAGAAGTCATTCAGCCGGGGCAGGAGTCGTTATCCTCCCTATCCGAGCAGGATATCCGGGAGATTCTGAGTATAGAGCTGTAATCTAACCTGGTTATTATATTAGACAAAAAGCACCATCATCTCAGAAGTTACATTCCATTCCTGAGATGGCGGTGCTTTATTTGTGATGGGCAGAACGCCTTATGTCCCCAGAGATTAACCGGGCAAGAATGCCGGGTCAGGGTCAGGTCTAGGCGCCCTGATTTACCGGGATTACTTCCACTCCTAATCTACCTTCGCCCCGAAAGCCCGCATGAAGGAAACAGCCTGATTTCCATCCATTCGGGCCCCCTCCACGGAAAAAGATTGAAAATCGACCCCATCCATCTCCGCCCCGCGCAGATCGGCCCCCTTCAGCTTCGCCTTGGCGAATTGCGTTCGGGTCAGCTCCGCATTTCTGAGATCCGCCTTCTCCAGATTCGCACCTGTGAGGTCGGCTTCAATCAGGCGAATGCCCCGCAGGTCCTGCTTGGTCAGACCGGCAAATCTGAGATTGGTATAGGACCAGTCTCCTTTATAGATCGTGATTCCATCCAGCTGGGCTTTGGTGAAGTCGGAGCCCGTCATTTTACACTCGTTGAATTTCGATACAAACAGGTTGGCATCATGGAAGATGCAGTTCTCAAATGCCGACTCCGTATGGATCGACGCATTCAGATGCGCGGCGGTGAAGTCACATTCAATAAAACGGCAGGCCGCCGTAGTCACCTCCTCTAACGAGGTACCGATGAACCGGCAGCGCACGAACGTACACCGGGTCAGCTCCCCGTCTCGTTGGTCCGTCCGGCTGAAGTCTACTTCATTAAATTGTTGATCGATATATTGATACATCTTTGCCCTCCCGTCTCTTAAATGTCCATGTAGATAGCGTACCTGCACCCGTTGATCCCTGGGTAATCGGTTCAACAAAATAAAAACGCACTTCTGCCACAAACGGCAAATGTGCGTTAGATCAAAAGGACCCGCGAACAATCAACTCCGCCGGAAGCCGATACTCCTGAATTTTCTTCTTGGGATTCTGTATCCGGCTCATCATAATTTCAGCTGCTCTCTTCCCCAGCTCGAAGGATTGCTGTCTGATAACAGACAGCGGAGGGTCCATAACTTCTGTCCACTCATAGTCGTCAAATACGATTAAGCCCAGCTGCTGCGGTATCTGCAGGTGCGCATCCCGTACGTATTTAATTATACCTTTGCCCATCATATTATTCGCGGCAAGAATGGCATCAACCTTGGACTCGGCAATCATTCTTTGGGAGAACAGGTAACCGTTCTCACTTGTTCCTTCACCAATCATAACAATCGACTCATCATAGGGGATCAAGCAATCCGCCAGGGCTCTTTTATATCCCTCCATACGTTCATCGACAGAGGTTAACCCTAATTGTTCAGAGATGAAACCAATTTTGTGATAACCCTTCTCCACCAATGCCTTGACTCCATTATAAGTACCTTCAACACTATCCGATACGACGGAATCCCCGAGCTTGTTCTTCCCCTTCAATTTGCGGTCCACGAACACAATGGGATAATCCCCGAACAGGCCTTCTTTATCTAAATAAGAAACACCCTCTGTCGGTGCAAGGATCAACCCGTCAATATTCTGCGTATTGAACATCTTGATACAGCGGATTTCTTCTTCGATATTCTCCTGCGAATTGCTAAGCAGCAAATGATAGCCTGAGCTTCTGAGCACACTTTCGATTCCATTCGCAATCGACATGAAGAAATGGTTCGAATTATCGCTATTCTGGATCGGTACGATCAGGCCGATAATAAATGATTTCTTACTGCGCAAGGACCTTGCCACCGGATTAGGAATATATTTCAGTTCCTCCATCGCTAGCTGAACCTTCGTCTCCACTTCCTTTGAGACGTATCTTGTCTTGTTAATGACATGAGAAACGGTTGCCGTGGACACGCCTGCGTGCTTCGCTACATCTTTGATACGGACAGCCATACAAATAACCTCATTTTAGAGTGCTTATTACTAACATTACTAACATTACTGCGAGATATTACAACTGTCAACTTAGCCCACATCACACGCAGCAAGGCAGAGTAACACCCATCTTGAGTCGTCAAAAATAATATGACATAATACAAAGACCGTATAGTGGCGACCATACGTGACCCTCTATACGCCCGAATCAGCCGGGAGTGAAGCCGGACGATATCTATTTAGCCGTAGATCGTTCGAATTCACTCTCTTTTTTTATACTAGAATGAACCCCTGACAACCAGCTCCGCATCGAACATATGCCCCTGGGTTTCCAGATTGTCATTCTTTATGCGGCTGAGCAGCATTTCCGCAGCTTTAATCCCAAGTTCATTAGAAGGCTGCCTGATTACGGATAAGGCCGGGGAGACAAACTCAGTCCATTCATAATCGTCAAATCCAATAAGCGCAATATCATCTGGAACCTTGATCTGATTCTCCTTCAGATATTTCAACGCCCCTCTGCTCATGGCATTGTTAGCGATGAAGAGCGCAGTTACACGGCTCTCCTTAAGCAGCTGCCCGGTCAGCTCATACCCGCTCTCCAAGCTCATATCCCCTATCCTGACCAGAGATTCACAATAAGCGATGCCGTATTGACTCAGCGCCCGGCGGTAGCCTTCCATCCTCTCTCTGCTGGTGGAAATATCCATGAGACCGGCAATACAACCGATTCTGCGGTGTCCTTTGTCCAGAAGGGCGGCCACCGCACGGTAAGCCCCCTTCATCCCATCGACCAGAACCCAGTCCCCGACAAGTGCGGAAGGCTTACGGTCGATAAAAACAACCGGATAATCACCGAATAGTTCCTCATTTCCGCTGCAAAGGCCACAGGTAGGCGCAATAATCAACCCGTCAATACGCTGTGTATTGAACATTTGAATCCGCTTGATCTCCTCCACCGGATCCTCCTGCGAATTGCTGAGCAGCAAGTGATAGCCAGAGCTCTTCAGCACACTTTCGATGCCATTCGCTACAGAAAGGTAAAAGTTATCGGCGTTATCGCGGGTCTTAATCGGAACAATCAGCCCAATGGTATTGCTCTTCCGGCTTCGGAGCGAACGGGCCACAGGATTCGGCATATATCCCAGCCTGTTCATGGCCTCAGTCACTCTTTGCTTCATTTCAACGGACACATACCTTGTGTTATTGATCACATTTGACACTGTAGCCGTAGAAACACCCGCTTCAATCGCAACATCACTGATTTTAACAGTCATTTTCTCCCCAGCCTCCCCTAACCGTTAACAAGCTACCGAACCTTTAATGAAAGGCTGCTGCAAGGATGTGTCTCCTGGCTAATTGCGAAGCTTATCAAGCAGAACGGCAATAACAATAACAATTCCTTTCACGATCATTTGCCAGTAGAAATCGACATCCAGCAGAGTTAGCCCATTGCTGAGGACAGCCATAATTAATACGCCGATAATGGTACCCTGAATTTTGCCGACACCGCCAACGAAGCTTGTTCCTCCCAGAATAACAGCCGCGATGGCATCAAGTTCAAAGCTGATCCCCGCATTCGGCTGACCGGAGATGACGCGTCCGGCCATAACCACACCTGCAATCCCTGCCATAAGACCGCTGATCGAGTATACGTTGATTAACGTTCTCTCTACCTTGATGCCCGTAAGGCGGGCGGCTTCCTCATTGCCGCCAATCGCATACAAATGACGGCCGAACATCGTATACTTCAGAACAAAGAACATAATGACATAGACGACAGCCATGATGTAAATGGGAGTTGGCACTCCAAGCATGGAGCCAGCCCCGAAGAAGATGAAAAATTTATTCGTCAAGACCAGCGGCAGCCCGCCGCTGATAACAAAGGCAATCCCTCTCAAATAAGTCATACTGCCAAGCGTAACCACAAATGCAGGCAGCTTCGTGACCGCTGTAAAGTATCCATTAATAAAGCCAGCTATATATCCGACCGCTGCTCCTGTCAGCATGGCTAACACAGGAGGAATGCCCGCATTGGTCAGCATGACGGAAATAACACCGGATAGGGCCAGCGTAGACCCGACGGAGAGATCAATTCCGCCTGTTAGAATCACCACGGTCATCCCGGCAGCCAGAATCGCTGTAATGGATGATTGCTTCAGGATATTCAGGATATTGTGGACCTCTGTAAAATAGGGCGCGAACATGGCCATAATGGCGCAGAGCAGTATCAAAATAATGAGCATTCCAAGCTGATTCCAAACCGGCAGCACTTTTTGCTTGAACGTTAACGGATTCCTCGAGGTCAAAGGTGTATTTGTATTCATTTTTTTATCTCCCCTGTGGCATAGTACATGATTTTTTCTTGAGTAGCCTCTTCCCGGGACAGTTCAGCCTTCAGCTTGCCCTCGTGCATCACCAGGATCCGGTCGCTGACTGCCAGGATTTCCGGAAGCTCTGAAGACACCATCAGAACCGCCAGGCCTTTCTCCGCCAATTCGCAAATAATCTTATGAATTTCGGTTTTGGCTCCTACATCCACACCGCGGGTAGGCTCATCCAGCAGCAGGACCTTCGGTCCGATCGAGAGCCATCTGGCGATAACCACCTTCTGCTGATTCCCCCCGCTGAGACCCATTACATTCTGCTCCGGAGAGGCGGTGCGCACGCCTAAATCCTTAATGTACTTGTCAATTTCAGGATTCATCCGCTCATACTGCAGAACTCCCGCTTTCCGGTACGTATGCATTTGATTCATAATAATATTTTCTTTCACGGACAGATTTGGAAATAACCCTTGCTCTTTCCGGCTCTCCGGTACATGGGCGATCCCATGCTTCATCGCTTCAATCGGCGACTTAATCGTGACCCGCTGGCCGTCTAGCCGGATTTCTCCAGTAGTCATCTTGCTGATGCCGAATATCGTGCGGAACAGCTCCGTTCGGCCCGCACCGACCAATCCGGCCAGCCCAACGATCTCGCCGGGATAGATCTTGAGCGAGACCTTATCTACGAGGTCCTTATCCGACACGTTAATCAGTTCAAGAACCGGCTCTTTCTCCGAGAGGCTTGGCGGAGTGAATGTCTTCAGGAACAGGTCACTCAGTTCGCGGCCGACCATCTGTTTAACCAACAGTTCCGGATTCGTCTGACTGATCGGATGGCTTGAGATCCACTGGCCGTCACGAAGCACGGTACACCGGTCCGATATTCTGAAAATTTCATCCATGCGGTGAGAAATATAGACGATTGCAACGCCTCGTTGTCTCAGGTCCTCAATAATGACGAACAGCTTTTCAATTTCTTTGTCAGTCAGCGAAGCCGTAGGTTCATCCATAATTAATACTTCAGAGTTAAAAGAAAGCGCCCGCGCGATCTCTACAATCTGCTGCTGGGCGACGCTCAGTTCAGAGACCTTCGTTCTGGGATTTAGGCTGGAGCCTATGGATTCCAGAATCGTCTTGGCCTGCTTATGAATAACATCCCACTGAATGAGACCCAGCCGGTTTTTGGGGAATTTGGTTCCCATCAGAATGTTCTCCCCGATCGTAAGGTTCGGTGACAAGCTTATTTCCTGGTGGATAACACTTATTCCCTTCCCTCTAGCTTCCAAGGGATTATGCCAGACGGTCTCTTGACCTTGATATACGATCTTTCCGGAATCGGGACGATAGATCCCGGCCATAATTTTCATCAAGGTGGACTTGCCCGCGCCGTTCTCTCCCATTAAGGCGTGAACCTCGCCTTTGTATAAGTCCAGGTGAATATCACGCAGCACCTGCACACCTGAGAATGATTTATTTATCCCATCCATAGAGAGAACGATCTCATTTGAATGGGTGCCTTGCGGCTTCCGGTTGATTAGTGAATCCACTACGGTAGACACAGCCTATTCCTCCTCTTCAATCCCGTGTTGCTGCTCAACCTAAGTACATAAGAGCAGTTAGAGGAGATGGCTCCTTCTATCAGTAACACCATCTCCTCAGATATGAACTTAAGTAATTACAGTGGAACTACCAGCCTCTGTAGGAGCTCACATTGTCCTGTGTAATTTGCTCAACCGGAATGAGGATCTGTGGATCCACCTTTTCACCGCCAATAACTTTAATACCAATTTCAACTGCCTTCAGTACCATTTCGTTAGGGAACTGAGCCGAAGTTGCGGCAAAAGCCTTCTTCTCCTTCAGAGCCTCAACAGCTTCCGGCGCTCCATCCACGCTGGAGATAAAGAATTCGTCACCACGGCCCGCCTGTTCTGCAGCGATCTTCACACCTACGCCTTCTTGGTCGTTAATGGTGAATACGGCATCAATATTTTTGTTCGCCTGCAGGATGTTCTCCATCACACCCAGCGCCTTCTCACGGTTGCCTTCACCGTTTTGCTTGGCAATAACTTTAATATCCGGGAACCCTTTAATTCCATCTTCGAAGCCTTTAATACGATCCGTTACAGCCGATACGGGCGGACCGTCGATAATCACGATATTCCCTTTGCCCTTAAGCCGGTCTGTAAGATATTTGGCGGCCTGCTGTCCTGCCATGACGTTATCGGACATGACTACGGAATTAATGCCTCCCTCGGCAGAACCATCCACACAGATAACTGGAATTCCGGCATTCTTAGCTTCTTGTACAGCGGCCGCAATCCCTTTGGAGTCAAAAGGGCTAAGAAGAATCAGATCCATCTTTTTGGTGATGAAATCTTCAATTTGAGCCGTCTGCTTCGCCAGGTCTTGATCTGCACTTACCGTGGTAATATCGGCGTTATATTTGACAGCCGCTAGTTGTGCTCCTTTGGACATCGCAACGAAGAACGGGTTGCCTAGAGTTGGAACGGTCAAACCAATCTTGAGCTTTTTGCCAGTGGAAGCCGTGCCGGAAGTGGCCTTAGTATCCTGTGTCCCGTTGGCAGCCGTGTCCGTGCCGCTCGAACAAGCGGACATCAGGACTAGAAGAAATGCGGAAAGAATAATCATCAATGATTTTGATTTTTTCAAAAGTTATACCCCCAATTTATAGTGTGTTGTAGCTAATCATGGATTAGCTGGAATGCGACCATACTGTGACCCGTAAATCAGCCGTGAGTGAAGCCGGACGATATCTATTTAGCCGTAGATCGCCTCGGTTCGCTCTCCTTTGGTACTTTCATCATCCTCCTTTGAAAGAATATTGACCTATTCATGCCCCCTGGACTTCCAAAAAAACACCGCTTGTGACCACCTCCTTATCAGAATAACCGGGTAAGTACAGCGCTTACATTTTTGAATTTAAAAAATGTTCTTTTTTTTCTTCGTTCCCTTTTGCGTGGGCAAATTGATTGATTAAGCTCATTTGTGGTTGAGTGTAGTCATTTAATCGATTACTATGCTCATTTCGAATTATAATTTGCTCATTTTTGACTGTCAACCCAAAATATCCATTTCCCTATTTCTTTAGTTCATTCCATATAGCGACTTAATTCCTCGTTCATAAATTCACAAATTTCTTCCTGGCTTGGCATAGCAGGTATGGCTCCTTTTTTAGTTGTGGCCAGAGCCCCTACAGCATTTCCGTAACGAACCATTTCCACATAGTCCTCTTCACTTAGACTCGCTAAACGGCCGCCCTTTTCAAGCAGCTTGTTCAGAAAACCACCCAGAAAAGCATCACCTGCGCCCGTTGTATCTACCGTATGAACCTTATAAGCAGGAACAAAGGCACTATAATCGCTACTGTGGAAATAGCATCCTCTCTCACCCAGCGTTACCAGAATAACAGGCGTGCCATATTGCTCGTGCAGGCGTGCAGCGCCTTCCTCCAGTTCATTCGCGGACGTGAGAAACTGCATTTCTTCGAAAGAAAGTTTTACAATATCGGCATAACCCAGCCCCTTAGCAATAGCTTCCTTCGCAGACCGCTCATCGGTCCAAAGAGCCGGCCGGAGATTAGGATCGAACGAAATCAGCGCTCCATACTCCCGTGCCTGCCTGCAAGCCTCCAGCGTTGCCGTGGCAGCAGGCTCATGGGTCATGGAAATAGAGCCAAAATGAAAAATTCTAGCATTACGGAGCATCTCAGGATTGACCTCGGAACTCATCAGCTCGGTATCTGCGCCAGGGTTCCGGTAAAAACTGAAGCTTCGTTCACCCTCTTCATTCAAATGCACAAAAGCAAGCGTGGTCGAGGTATCAGATGAGAAGACAACACCGGATGTCTCAATTCCGTTTTGCCCCAGGCAGTCGGCTAGAAATCGGCCAAACTGATCCTGGCCCACTTTGCCAATAAAGGCCGTCTTCCTTCCCAGCCTGGACAGTGCAGTAAGCACATTGGCCGGCGCCCCTCCGGGGTTGCGCTCGAACAGCACATTTCCATTGTCAGACCATCCCGCTGGTGTAAAATCAATTAATACCTCTCCCAGTCCTACAACATCCCACACAACTTTATACCACCTTCCCTATCAGTTAATCGATTACGCAATCGATTAGTCAGATTATAATTACATATCTCCTTCCATGTCAATTAAATCCTTAATCTAAGTAATCGTTCAAAACAACCGTAGAAAATATGACAAAAAAAGACCTGGCCCTATAGGCCAAGCCGTTACACTGATATCAAACTTTAGTTTTTCATAATTTTCTGAAGTTTAGCTTCGAGAATGGCTTGGTTATCAAGTATATCCGAGAGTATTTCATAGAGAACCTGATTGGAGACTTCTGTAGTTCGTAAGCCCTGAAGGCGCCTCGATTGCCGAAGTCGGATCTCTTCAGACTTGATCCGCAAAGGATCCGCGGCAATATGGAAATGATTCGCACCAGGCATAGGCCTCTTGGCAGGGATCGTGGGTTCCACGTTAGATGGCGAAAGCTCTTCGGCCTGCTCTTCTATACGCGGCTTAGTTTCCGAGGAGATGTCCGCCTTTAGTGATTTGTCCTTCTTAGTTCCCACTCTTCACCACCACCTTCAGCTCGGAATTGCGGTCCAGCCCCAAGGTCCTGACACGGAACTCCCCCGACTCATCACTCGTAATCGTAATTTCAGCTACGCCTTCGGAAGACTTCACTTGCTGCTGTATTCCGCCAACTTCAACTAGAATGGGCTTGTTAAACTCTCGCAGGAGCTGATTCTTCCAGTCAAATACCGCAATCTGGAGGGTTAACACATCCTTCCCATCCCCGGTAATCATGGTCTTATCCGCTGTGATCTCCGAATGTACCCCCTCAAAGGCACCGTTAACATAACGGGTGAACATCAAGTTTGGATTCCTATAAAGCTCCTCATCAATCGGGACCAGCAGCTCCGACAAGACCTCCCCGGACAACTCACTTAGTCCTTCTACTCTTCCCTCAGCGTCTATTTGAGCATAATAGTTAGGCAAATTCGATAACCTCCCATGCGTATGTGTTGTATGCAAACGGGAAGCTGAGCGTGGATTGCACGGTCAGTTTGGTAGAGGACACCAGCTCAGCAACCAGATCCGTCTCTGTATATTCCAAACGGTCACTGCCCCATTCAGGTCTGGATTGAAATCCAGTAAAATGCACCTTGATAAATGTCTTGTTCATATCCACCGCATCGATAATAATTTCCCTGTAGTTGGTATATTCCCCAGTGCTGGTATCTGCACGGAGATATCCTCTTCCCCGCTGTACTTTCTTGATTCCCACACCTCTCCACCCCAATCCGTCGTTGAACTGAAAATTCCCGTTATCCACCCGCAGGGAAATCCCGTTCACCTTCTCGGCCTGCGGCAAGTCCCCCGATAATCTGGACTGGATCGAGGCATTCAGATAAATGGTTTTGTTCCCGTTGCGCTGGGCCAGAACTAACCGGTCCTTGTTGTCATAATTCCGCAGGCCTTCGGTCCACCGGCCGACCGAGGGCTGCACAGTAACCGCATGTTCATAAGGAATATCCACATAAAGATAACCCCAGTCAGGAATCTGATAAGTGCCGGCTTTTACGCGAAAATAAGTACCCGCAGGCCCATTCATCACGATGATTTCCTTCTCCAGTGTAAGTACTCCGGTCCCATTGTCGGTCACATTGCCTTCGGCCATAATACTCAGTCCCTGAAGCCTGGCATTCACTCCCCAAGGGCGTATGTCCTCAAGTGCATCCCCATCAGCCTGGCCATGATATCTGCTGTAGACAGCCAGACAGGAGATAACCGTTCTTGTGGATACAGCATGGGCCGTGACCGTCAGCCTTACATAGGTTGCATCCTGGCTCTGGTTGAACGGAATCATGCTAAACGGCTCATACATACCTCCTCCGAACGTGAATACCGGGGTCCAGGTCGCTGCATCGTTACTGACCTCGATCGTAAATCCTTTGGGCATAGTGCTCAGGTCCGAGCCAACCCAGGAGCCGAAGGACATGCCTTCTACCTGGATGTGCCTTTTACCAAGGAAGATTGTAATAGACTGGGGGAGAACGGCCTCCTTGGGAAGCGACCACAGATGATTATCCCCCTTGCTGCCCCACTGGAACGTATAGGGTGTCGTCGGAACCCCGGTAAGTTCACCTCCGGTTATGGTGACTGACTTGTATCTGGCTATGTTAGAACTAAGACCTCCTGAACGGAGATGCTGACGCTCAATTGAGCTTTTCGCGAGCTTGTCACCAAGAATGGCGCCAGCCGCTACTTTCTCACTGGTGACCGCTCCAGCTGCGATCCCTTCCTTGCCGATCTGGGGTGCATCACCCGGCTTCCCGGTATGACGGTGCCCCTTGGTATTATTGAACAAGGCATCGATAGCCTCGATATTCTCATTTTGTGCTAACCGCCTAACGGTATCTGCTGCTTCAAATGTCTTAAGCCCTGTTGGCAAATTACCCATCATTGTCACTCCCTTTCCTATGGCTTCCATACCTCTAACTGATCCCAATTCTTATGCAGCGCCTCCAATTCATCCCATGTGAGTTCAGCCTTATCCAGCTCTTCCCACCGCAGATATGTGAACTGGTAATTCACATTCAGATGGGCGGGTACAATCTCACGAACGGCCGCCTTAACATCGTCCAGGTTAGGCGGAATCCCTCTTCTTCCCATGAATGTGACAACCACTTCGTAGTCTGCAAAATTCTCCTTAACATCGACTTCCCCGTTCTGGAACGAATCGACTACATTCTTGATTACATCAACTGTAACCGTGCCTGAACCACGCAGCTTAGACTTAATCAAGGACCGACGTTGATCGGCTGGTTTGTTCTCCTGGACAGGGATGCCGCAAATTTCTTCCCACTTCGCCAGGCCCCAGGTGGCTGTGTCCACAAAGAACTGGTTAAGCACATCCTGCACCTGTTCATGATAATGGATCAATTCGGCGGATTCCCGCTGGAGCAGATGATTCACAATCCTGGAATCCGAATAATACTTTGGAAGATAATCCTGCATGTCTAGCTCAATATTACGTAACAATAAAATTCACCGCCCCGGGCACAGCAACCTGGTCTTCTTCGATATGAAGATTTCCGGGTTCACCATTGAGGGTCAAATCGTCAAAATCAATAACAGTCTCGATATTCAGCAGTAAGCCAAGTATCCGGTTATAGCGAACGGTGGACTCCTGAAAAGCCAGATCAGCCAAATATTCTGTCAGTTCCTTAAAAAACAATTCCTTAATCTCCGTAAGGGAGGCTCCGGCAGATATGGTTACCTTGGCGACTACCTCGATCGGAATCTCAACAGCAGATGAGACCGTAACCTTGGCTCCAACCGGTCTACGTTCTTCGACAGCTAGCCGCACATTCTCTATAATTGGAGACTTCGGTGCCCGCTTGTCGTCGGATAGAAGAGCAAGCTTCACCGTCCCGTTTCCCTTCCAGACGGGGAACACCTTCACATCCCCGACTCCCGGCACCTCAAGCGCCCATTGCCGGTAATGCCACACATTTCCGCTCGTCGCCGGTCTTCTCACTCGGTCCAGATAACGTCCCAGAAGCGATTCGTCCGATTCCAGATCGGCTCCATTTACAAAAACCTCGGCATTCGTTACATTCACGATTCCCGCAAGATTGCCCAGCACCAGCTTAATCTGGCGGGCAGCCACGTTGCCTCTGCTTCCTCCCAATACCGCTTCTGCGTGTACCTGCAGGGTACCCGATTGAATCTTCCCAGCTTCAGTAGTCACGAAATTCACGGCTTCCTCTTGATCGGTAGAGACCACCGTTCCCGCCGGAACTACGATATCGTTATCCCCACTGAACTCAACCATTCCCTGAGCTCTCACACTAGGACGCCGGGTAAGCCCGAATTCCTGGGCTCTAAGCTCCAAATATTCCGAGGGCTGCTGCGGACCGGCAAATCCAAATCGAAGTACATTGTCAAGTTCTATGTAGGCATGGGCCATTTCAATCGCCGCCGGTGAGAGCAGATCATAAGTGACCGCTCCTTGGCGCTTATCTATATCATCCGGGATCTGTGCAAGCATCCGCTGCAGAATGGCGGATTGAGTCTCCTTCTCATACATGGCTAAATCGTCACCTCCTGTTCGATCAGACCTTCACGTGTCTGCACCATAAAAGTCACATAGAGTTCATCCGCCCTGCGGACAACCTGGAAGCGGCTAACCCCCTCAATGCGGTCATCATAGCTCAGCGCCTCGGTAATTACTCTTGTAATCTCGCTCTTCAGGAGCTCTTGGGAAATATCCTGGCCCAGCAGACTATCCAGCTCACAGCCGTATTGACCGTTATAAATAAGGTACCGGTAACGGGCAGTAATAATCGCCTTACGGATAAATTGACGCAGGGCTTCCACCCCCTCAATCATTCGGCCCGTAATCTCTCCGGAGTCGAAATCGAGGGCATAGGTCCGCGAGGCTCGCGGCTGTGGCTTCAACAGAATAAATCTCTCTTCCTGCTTTCTTAACGGAGATAGAGCCATTAGTACATCACCGCCCGGTCCAAAATAATATAGAACTGCCCCTGCTGAATCCCGGCAACCAACACCCGATCATCCTTCTTCAATTCATCTACGAATTCCAACTCGGCTTCTTCGATGGTCTGATCAGCATCGGATAAGTCGAGGCTCGTGAATGACAAGGGATGGTCATGCGGCCCAGGGGGCATCTGGACCATAGTCACGCCCACCTTCAGCCCCGTCGGCGGAGCTGGGAGGGGCGGACTGCTAGCGGAGATCTTCGTTCCGCCGCTGCTCTTCAGATTGATCGTGCGCTTGTGCTTCGTGAGCGACTGCGCGACGATCAGGTCATCCTTTTCCAGTTCCACGTTCATATGATCCACCTTGATCTTGAGCTCTGGAGGCGGGCTCGTTACCGTCGCCAGCTCTATGGAGACATCCGAGTTATATCCGATCGCCCGGATTAACTGGACGAGCTGGCTTGCTCCAGAACCTTCAATTCTCTCCATATGTGCTAGGCCTCCTTAGACTCCTTGTATTCCATCTTGGGCAGTTCGTCCGTGGCCGACAGGGTCAGCGACATCTTGTGAGTCCCGCCCTCAAAAGAGTGATCGTCCGAAGACACATAATAGCCGCCTAGAATCCCGGTCATCGATTCTTTGACGTATACCGCTGAACCCGACACTACGTCATCGATGCCCAGACACTCGATGTGGGCCTCATCATCAATGGTGCCCATCTCCTTCAGCAGCTGCTTGGCACGCTGGTCCATTTGGGACTTGGTCATACTCTGATCCGGCTTCTCCACATGCTGCATCGTGCCGAAACGCCGGATTAGCTCGGCATCCTTGGCGCTTGCTGTCATTTCCTTCTTCTTATTGTCCCCGCCGGCTACCTTGATCTGCGTCTTCATCTCTTCAATGGATTGGGAGTAGCTGGCACCAAGTATGTTGACTCCGTTCTCCAGCACCCACTTTACTTCTTGTTCCTTACGGGGGAGCAGATGCAGCTTGCCTTCCCGGGAGGTCAGATAGAACTGCTCGCCTGTCTGCTTACGGGTCTCCGTGATGGCCATCACCATCATTTCGAATAAAGTCTTGTCACGAAATACGAGCTTCGGAAGCACAAATCCGGTATCCTTGATCTCTCCTGTATCTACAGCGAACTCGCTGCACAGCTTCTTGACTACAGCGGATGCCTTCATATTGCGAAAGATCTTCGTATCTTTGTTTTTCGTCAGATAAATATTCTCATCATAAGCCGTCAGCGACATTTGCCCCTCCGCATCGATCGAGTCTGCAAAAATAACGCCGCGAAACAGCTCCTTCTTCTCGCCCATCATCAGCCGCAGCTCATTTCCCTTCTCTGGCAGCTGAAGCCTGCTGCGCATATCGGCTGTATTCGACAGCTCAACGACCAGCTTACGGGATGCTTGCTTGCTGTCCCCGGACCAGCGAACTGACTTTACAATCGGGTCAAGGAAGGTCTGAACCCCTGATTCGATGTAGACAATACTCCAGTTCATGAAGGAATCACCAGCTTCTGACCCGGATAGATCGAATTCGGGTTCTTCCCGATCGTCAATTGATTCAAGCTGTAGATTTCGCTCCAGCGGTCACCCTTCCCGAGTGTCCGCTGGGCGATTTTCCACAGCGTGTCACCGGGAATAACAACATAAGCTTTAGGCGGAATTCTGGAGTCAGGCCGGGTATCTCCCTCTGCCACTACAGCGCTGCCAGACTCGCTCTTCTCGATCTGCCGGAACTGGACTTCTTCATACTGCTTCAGTTCAAGCTCATAATACACATCGCCAGGACTCCCAGCTCGCTCGCTATATTGGAACGATCTAATGGTCACCTGCTTCTTGATCTCAGTTCCCGTAATACTAAGGCGGATAGGTCTGCGTGCAGCCATCCAGCCTTCAATCAGCTCCACCGTCTTCCATGGACTCATAAGATCTTCATACTCACAATAGCCGGGATGATAGTCACGGGGAAAAAAAGAAGAGAACGAGTACATCTTGAGTTCGGCTTCCCCAATAATCGTGTACTCCCCAAGCTGGGTCACCTTCACATCCTCATAACCATGAGAACTCTTGACCGAGAGCTGCTCCGGGTTAACGGGCAGCCACAGCCATTCCTTCATATCGAGCGTAGATAACCAGAATTCCAGTGAAGCCATTATGCCATCAATCCTCCCGCACTTTTGATTTCACGGGCAAGAGCTCTTGCAATGGCATCAATATCGGAATCCTGACGGACATTGAACGTATTGCCAGTGATCGAAATGGAGCTGCCGCCAGATCCAGCAGCAGAGAATTCACGGTTCTCACTGGCTGTCATAATGCGCTCGCCCTTATGCAATCGGGCCTGCATGCCGTCATAAGGAACATAGTCCAGACCATGATAGCGATTCTGAAGCGGTGCACTGCCTGCGGTCGCCTGTGCCGCGGCATTCCCCTGCACCTGTACGGTCGCTGACAGATTCTTGTCACCGCCGAACAGGTCGCCGAAGAAGGAGGATACCGCCGTAGATACGGTCTCTACCAAATCCAGAATGGTCTGCATATGGTACTTGAACAGGTAGGCCAGCCCAGCAATCGCGGCACCCACCAGTGCGACCACAGCTATGATAGGCAGGAAAGGCGCAACCGCAGCCCAGCCCGCCACAGCCGAGGCCCACAAAGCTGGCGCGAACAAGCCGATTAACACGGCCGCCATGCCGGTGATGGCTGGAACAAGAATATCAGCCTGGTTCGTGATGAACTCAATCACGCTGACCATGGCTTCACCGAACGGCATCAGCGCCTCGCCAAGCGGGGCCAGGGCCAGGGTAATCCGGTTCTGAAGTGTGGCGAACCGGTCGCCAAAGCTCTCCACCGATTTGGAGTGCTTGAGTATGCCGCCCTCGGACGCGCCCATGGCGTCCGCTATTCCTTTGAACTCCACCTGACCGCCTCGAAGAGCGGTGACCAGGTCTCCGCTGACCTTGCTGCCGAAATTCTCGGTTGCTATTCTGGCGGCTTCGGCCTCCGTAGCGGCGCTGCGGATTTTATTCGCAACCTCAGTAATCCCGCCTGTAGGGAAGCCTTTCTTCATGGCATCTTCAATCGGGGTTATCCCTTCCTTCTGCCACTTCGCCATCAGTACCATCGTCTGGTCGAACCCGAGCCCCATCTGCTTCATAGGATCACTCGCCTGACCCATCCTCTTCATCAGATCACCCATAGAGACTTCTCCGGCACGGCTCGCCGCAAAGAACTTCTCCATCATCTGCTTGCTGTCATCCGTGGCAATTCCCCATACTCCCATCGCTTTGGCAGCGGAGTCCGCTGCCGCGGCACTGTCTGTACCGGTAAGGCGAGAGGCATCCAGCAGCGTCTTGGTCATATCCTCAAGCTTCTGCCCGGTCAGACCCGAATCGCGGTTCAGAATCCCCATCGCTTTGCCCACCTCGGTGAGGCTTTGCGGAACCTGTCCTCCCACTTTCTTGAAGGAGCCGACAAGCACATCCATATCCATAGCTGCTGCACCCGAGGATGAGCGAAGCACCCCAAAAGCTTCGCTGTATTTCTTGGCAGCTTCTATGGACTGATCCTTGACCAGGGTGAACAAGCTGCTGGCCGTCCCGGTAATCGCCGAGACCGCTCCCTTGTTCTTCTCCATGGAGACATGGATCGGGTCATCGCCCAGCGGCTTGCGCAGCCTTCTGTAGCCGCGCTGCAAAGCATTAGGCGGATTATCGAATTTGGTCTTGATCCGGTCACGAATGCTGACCGGCTGACGGGTGAACTGGCTCCTCAGCCGCTCCATCAGCCCCTTCTTCTCTGGGGCCGCCGCTGTACCCCCGCCGGGCTGCGCCGCTGCGGCCTGTGCCGCCTTGGCTGCGGCGCTAACCTTCTCCTTCGCTTCCTGCATCGCCTGCAGTCGTTCAAGCTTGCGCTTCGCCTTCCGGCCCTTCCCAGCTGCCGCCGCAGCAATAGCGGCTTTCATCGAAGCTGCTTCAATCGCCTCAGCCTGCTCCGCTGCGGCCTTGGCAGCTTTGGACGCTTCCTGCTTGGCTGCCTCGGCCCGGACGGCGTAGGCTTTCTTGACGGCATTCCTGCCGCCGCGCGCCATCTCCAGCTGCATGGCAGCCGCAAGGACAGGCCCTTTTGCGGCCTTCTGCCAGCCTTCACTGATCTTGCTGTACATGGCCGGTTTGGACAGATTCGCGGTCATTTGTGTTATTTTCTCAAGCAGCTTACTCAGCTTTTCCGCGCTGGATAGATTATTACTCAAGCCTCTTCACCTCCTCGCTGATCTGCTGGCTTGCTAGCCTCTGCGGGCGGCCTGCCTTTCTGCCTTCCGCGCCTTTTCTTCTTCCTCCAGTTGAAGCAGCATGGACGCGTACATGAAGCGCTTGGTTCCTTCATCCTTGTTGTACATCTCATCCGGCGGAATATGATGCCGCTGGAAGATTAGATGCACCAGGAAGGCCTCGCCGCCCGCCTTGATCAGTTTTTTATTTCTTCGTCATCATTGTCAAAGCCGCTGATCTCCAGAATCTCCGTGGACAACTTGGCAACCTCGCCAGCCAACAGCAGACCGAGAATCGCTTCTGTCGGTGTTCCGTACTTCTCAATCAGTTCCTTGGCGGTCCAATCGGGAATCAGACATGCCTTCTGGATCACAAGGGCACCGAACTGCTCTTCATCCAGCACTTTCTCCCTTTTCGGACCTTTGCCTGAATAATGCGTGCACTGCTCCTGAATCCGGTTGATGGTCTTGCCATCCAGAGCCTGGATTTGAAAGTCCACCCCAAGCCGCTTCATAGGAATATCCCTTTGGGGCTTGCTGTCAATGCTAAGCAGGGCGTGAAGCACCGCGCTCTGTCTTGTATCTGTAACTGCCATAATGTATACATCTCCTCGATATAGAATGGATGTGGCTTTATAAAAGAATGCGAAGGGCGGTCCTTGACCTTATTAGGGATATCGAGCCACCACCGCTTCGCTAATCTGAAGTGCATGCTGCTAGCTGTCTTTCGAAGAGAACAGCTTATTCGGCATGAATGACATCTAGAAGTTCATACCCGGTGAAGTTGAAGGGAAGCTCCTCTTCCACAAGCGAACCTACCTCAAAGTGCACGAGCGGGATTTTGTCGAACATAACCCCTTTAAGACGCACACGGTAAGCTCCGTAAGATTCAGGGTCTTCGAGCTTCAGAATCAATTCGGTGATGAATGTGCCCTTGGAGTCATCGGCCACCTGGCCGATGAGCTCTACGAATTCCGAAGTCATTTTATACCCGGAGATCGTACCCGTTCCGTTCAGTCCTGTTACTTTGTGCGCTGTCCAGCGGGTTCCGGACCGCTTGATCTCCTCTTTCGTTATTTCCACATTGGCTTCGGCCGTCTTGATATTGGTCAGCCACTGTCCGTTGTGATACACATATCCATAAGTTCCATTAATTACACGGGTTGCATCCAGCAAGACAAATCCCTCCTAATAATGTTCTGATGATTTGTAACTAACTTGGTATTAGACCTTGATGGTCAGGAAAATCCGCTCCATGCTGTCAATCTCTGTGAAGCTGATTAACAGGAAGACGCTGTCGCCTTCGGATTTGCGGTCAGGGTCAAGCCCGACCACAATATCTGTCAGCACATTGTTCAGTTCAAGGCGCTCCAGGTAAGCTTTGACGGCGGCAATCAGGGCCGCCTGGCCATCCGCATTGTTATCCAGCTTGCCTATGTAGGAATCCGCGGCAGCCTTTGGAATATCTGTAGCCACCGCCTGCCTTGCACGGATCGCACGGATTTTCTTTTTGCTCGTCACAAGCCCCTGCTCCACTTTCACTTTCTCCCCATCATGGACGAGCACCAGCGAGCCTTTCTTGAGTGCGTTATTAATCTCGCTATTCTTCAGCCGCTTCGTCACATCGGTTGCGCGTACTGGAGTATACGTAACGGACTTATTAATGCCCGTGCCGGCAATGAGGCCGGCAATGTACGGGGCATACTGGGCTGAGCTGTAAGCCTCCCCGTTAATTCTGGCGCCGGTAATCAGGTTAACCGCGTAATCATCGGTGAGCCGGTCTGTCCGCGCATTCCCGAGCTCAGGATTCAGATCCTCCTCAGCAGAACCCCCGAATACCGTCAGGAAGTGCTTCCCTTCCCCGCGGTTGCGGATACACCAGTTCCGAGTATTGTCCTGTTCCTCTGCCGTAAGTTCCCCCGGAAAGACAAACACATTAAAGCTGCGTGACTCGAATGCGTCCCTAAGTGCCAGGAAGACTTCAGCATCACTCTTGGCTTTAGCCGATGCTGCCGGAACGGTATAGACCAGGACTTCCTTGGCGCCGCCCTGCAGGATGAGGCGAATCGCTGTCACATTAGCCAGACCGAACAGATTGGCTGCCTCTACTTCTTTCTCAATCGTATAGAACTGACCGGACTCGGCCGTACCATACTGAAATAGCGGAAGTGCAACCGTACCTCGGGTTCCGCCTTTGATCTGAGCTGCGGCTGCCTCCACAAAATTAATATAAAGACCCGGCCGAACCGGCAGAGTAATTGGATCCCATGTTCCACCCATATTAATGACCACCTTTCAAATTGTATTCCGTTCTGACTTCCATCTGGTTCATCTTCGTGAACTCCTCGGTCGCCACCGGCTCCCGGTACTGCATTTGAAGGACCGCACTGCATCTCTGAAGGCCGCTCTCCATTTGGTCCGCTCCATCGAACGAGAAGGATTCCACCTTGAGCGCTCTTCCCGCAGCTAGACCCGGCGTGGGGCCTCGCTCATTCATAATGAACCGGCTTAATGCTTCCATACGGCTCACGGCCTGCTGTACATCTTCTCCATAACCGATTACGGTGTACTGCCGCTGCGTCCACGTCTGGGAGAGGCTTTCGCTGCGGCGGATATCCTGCTTCAGCATAATGACGAACTGGCCGTTCTTCCTCTCCACAGGGATAGGCTCCTGGTAGAAATGAATGAGCGAATCTGGAAATTTGGCTTTGATCATATCGGCAATACCCTTCACCTCCTCGGCAAGTGACACTAACTTCACCCCTTAAGAACTGTTCTCCGGCTGTCGCCGTACGCGTCAGGCGGACCCTTGCTTCCCCCTTTCAACCGTTCATACGGCCAAGGCTGCCGCCGCTGCAATACGAATTATAGAGGCCAATTTCCAGGTCTGGGGAGGATGAACTTTTTTCACCAGGGGTGATAACTTTTCACCCTATCGCGAAGCCTAGGCCTATTGTTATACTGAATGTAACTTGTAAGTATCTGGTAAGCAGCAGCTGGGAGGATTGTGGAGTGAGTGTAATCCGGATCATGCTTGTAGATGATGACCCGTTCTGGCGGGAGAATATCAGCGCGGATTTGGCAGACGAGCCCGATATTGAGGTAAAAGCCATTGCCGCAACAAAAAAAGAAGCCATTGATATGGCTTCCAAGTTTGAGATTGACATTATTCTGATGGATATTAATTTAAGTGAAAATAACCTGGACGGCCTGGAAGCCGTCGAACAGATTCTCCGTCTGCCCGGCAGAGAGCAGGTCAAGATCATCATGCTCACATCTATCACGGATGCTGAGGTCGTCATGAAATCGTTCCGGCTCGGCGCCCTGAATTATATTAACAAATCCAGTCTTCAGGATATGCTTCACGCTATCCGTGAAGCCCATCTTGGCCGGGCTGCAATTCATTCCGACGCTGCCCGTATTATGCGCAGTGAAGTTCAGCTGATGGAACTCACCTCTTCGGAACGTGAGGTGTTCGATCTACGTAAGAATGGACTTAGCAAACGCCAAATCTCGGAGCAGCTGCACAAATCGACGAACACGATCAAGTCACAGCTCAGGAGCATCAAGAATAAGCTGACTCATTTCAAGATGGATGGAGATGATCCAGACTGTTAACCTCCCGGGCCAGCTTGGCATCCTTAGCCAGCGGCTTGAACTTGAACGCGGGGAAGTGAAGCGTCAGCGTAACTCCCGCCCCGTACTCATTTACGGCTGCCATCATCTTGCCGCCGTGCTTTGACATGACACTAGAACAATAAGAAAGTCCAAGGCCGTAGTTAAGCGCATTCTTTTTGGTCGTGAAGAAGGGTTCAAAGATCTTGCTTAAATGCTCTTTGGGGATTCCGGCACCATTGTCCCTGACCTCTATCCTGAACTCTCTTCTGGTCATAGCGGTCTTTAGCGTAATTTCCCCTCCGCTCTCAGGCATGGCATCCAGGGCATTACGAATCAGATTCGACAGCGTCTCCCTAATGTGTACAGCATCGCACTTCAGTGTTCCCTCCGCTTCATACCTGGCAGATAGCTCCACTGGCCGGTTCTCCGTTAACGTTCTGGCCGAGTCCATAACCGATTCCACCAACGAACGAACGTCATGCAGATCTTCGTCAAGAACCACATCTTCTGCTTTCTCCTTAATTCGGTTCACCATGTGAAGCAGATGTCCGGTTAAGTTATGTACCTGATCAATCGTACTCGCTGCCTTCACGGACTGTCCGGACCGGATCAGGGTGCTGCATTTCTCTGCCAGATAGTCGATCTTCTGAATCTCATTCTTAATCGAATGATTCAGAATCGATACGCCCATTGTCAATGTCTTTATGGAATGGTCAAGCCGCTCACGCTCAATCCTCAGCTTAATGCCAAGGAAGCCGTTGCGAATGGAATACGTTAGGATCAATCCAACCGTTCCTAATATGGCAATGAAATTCGCCTGCCACATTCCGTTGCTATCCAGCTCGAACGACCACATGCCAAGCTTCAAGGAATCGAAGTTCACATAATCGGATGTAAATGCCCAGACCATCACTGTAGGAAAAATCAACATTGCCCGCCGCAGGCTCCGTCTCCGCTCCGGATTCATCTCTCTAAAATAGGCCAGATAATAGAAGACGCACCCCATCAGCACATAGGCACCATCCCACCACCTGAACCAAGATAAGCTGAAGCTGTTCCACGGCTCTGCAGTCAGATGGATGGCTAGCATAACTAACGGACCCGGAAGAACGGCGAGCGACAAGACCATCTTGAGGCGAGAGGATAACCCTTGATTCAACCACAACCCGCCCATGAAAAATACATACGGAAGCACGTAAAAGTAAATATGCATAGCAATTACCGTAGATGCATACAGAATCATACTTAGAACTGGATGAAGCCATTCGGCATCCTGGATCATGGGCATGATTGACAAATGCATGGCAAAGGCGAAGCTGGCTGAGCCTCCCAGCAGGATCGTCAATCCAAGCCATACGTTGCCCCTTGTTCTGGACAATAGAAAAATAATCCCGAGCGTCCACAGCGACAGAAACATAAGAACATAAATAATCCTCATTCGGCTCCCCCTAAGCCCCTTCCGCCTAGATTCATTAATTCCCTCATCATACAATATATCCCTTATTTAGTCAGCATTGATTTAACTTGTAAATTCGACACCATCTTGCGTGGATAACCCTCATTATGTAATCTTATTTCAAACCCAAAAAGGCCCCATGTCCTAGCGAACATGAGGCCTTCATTAATGTAACGGCTATGGCTGATTTAGAAGACAACCTCTTCTGTACGCATCAGCTCAGCGAACTGACTGCCAAGAACTGTATTATGATGATCAATGATCTGCTGGGCTGTTAGAATTTCTGAATCGAAGGTGCTGTGTCCGTCCGAGACTAGAACATTAGCATACCCGAGGCTGTAGGCAGCTCGGCAAGCCGATTCCACACAGTACTCCGTTTGTACTCCGGTAATGATCAGACGTGTGATACCAAGCTCTTTTAACTTCAAATGAAGCTCAGTCCCCAGAAAGGGATCCGCATGGTACTTAACCATAGTCAGATCCCCTTCCTGCGGGGCTATCTCGGGATGAATCTGCCATAATGGTTGTCCCAATCCGTGTGGAGACTCTCCGTCTTCAGTATGCTGCATATATATAATCGGCGATGCAGCCAAGCGGGCTTTCTGAATCAGAGATTGAATATGGTGAAGCAACTCCTCCCCCTGGTACAGCTCTTTTCCTCCATACTGAGCCCATATGAAGGGAGCTACCTGCACATCCACGATAAGCAGCGCACTTTTCTGTTGATTCATTCGGTTACCCTCCTTAATTGTTGTAGCCCCTGTCCCCAAAAGGCTGAAGTTCTTCCATCCACTTCTCCTTCATCTTCTTCAGCGTATCCTTCATATCCAGACGTACGCCTTCTTTTTCTTTCACCGTCTCAAGCACCTCAATCACGAAGTTCTCCTTGCCCATCTCGCTCCATTCCTGCTGAAGCTTCTTACACATATGAGAACCCATTTCGAGCGAGAACTCCTGGCCGTTAATGGATTTGAGGTTTGGCGTACTATCCACATAGATCTTACCGTTCTTCGTATTCTTAATCTGGTACACGCCTGCCTGAATCTTGACTTCTTTCGCCATCAGCTTCAGTTCTTGTTTTCGATCCACTGTATTCTCCTCCTGCTCTGTCGCCGGCCCGCCAAGCCAATACTCGCTTCCATCCGGCTGTCTGTTCATGAATCCATACTCAATCAAATAACGCCGCAGCAATGCGTAATCCTCAAAGGCTACGCTCAGAATTTCGTTAACTTCCTTCTCACTATAGATCCGATCTGGTTCAAATCGCTTGGACAATTCATTCAGGATAATCAGCTTCTGCTTCTCCCGCATGGAGAAGCTCTTCAGCGGGCCATCCGTTCCCGCAGGGAAATACTTGGCGAGAACTTTCTCCTTCTCGGTCTCTGTTATCCGGTAGCGATCATCCTTACTGCTGCCCTGAACCTTCAGCACGGCTGGAGCATGCTTATCCCTCGTTCTTAGAAGCTCCATAATGGCGAGGAAAACTCTGGCCTGCCGCTCCTTCTCCTTAAGTACGAACCTGTGGTTACGTACGGTCGAGGTGCTTCCAATCCCGAGTTCCTGCTGAACTTCCTTATCGCTCTTGCCCGCGTAGAATAACTTCAGCAAATTGCTTTGAATTTCGGATAACCCGGTAAAGCTTTTGTCCAGACTTATGAGATACTCGAAGGCAGAGCCATGCTTCTTCTCAATATGCAGACGAACATATTTCTCGGTCTCATACAGCACGTCATCTTCCGGGTAAATAATCCCTTTCTCAAAGCTTCGGCCGCAGCAGATACATATATAAAAGTCATCCTTCTCGATATAGCCCCGTTCCAGTTCCAATAAAGACGAGTTCCAAATCAGCTCCGAGTTCATAATTATCATTCCTCAATTCGTTTGCTTATTTATAGATATTTTATAATTATGTTTAGTTAATGTCAACACATACCAAAAAGGATCCATTAATAAGAAACTATGGATTTCTGTGCGGCGCTCCGCGAACGGATCGTTGCTCCCATCGCTGTTGTTTCCAGATTTTATTAGAAAGTATTTAGCGGTGTAAATCTGGAAACAAAGGCGACCGCTGGCGCTTTTCCGCAATCGTTCCGTTCACTCCGCTGCGATTCATCATGATCGGCACTTCTCACTTGTCTAGTACCAAGGAAGTCACCCTTTTACGTATGGAAATCGAAGTAACAGTAACACCCTCTAAGTACGCCAAACGGCAGGCCTCCGATAATCCGGTGGACCTGCCGTTTTTTTAGTTATGAGCCTAACTTGTATTAAAGGAATACCTCTTAAATTACTCCATCAGCTGTCCAAACACCAGCAGGCGCTTCAGAACCACGGACGCTTCCGCCCGGGTAGACGCGGCGCCCGGTCTGAACAGTCCGCCACTTCCCTGAAGAAGTCCGGCGCGAACAGCTGAATCCACCGACGGGGCTGCCCAAGGAGCTACTTTGGCTTGATCCTTAAAGATTGCAATCCCGCTTCCGCTATCTGCCGCCTGTCTGCCCAGCAAATTCATGGCAGATCCGAGCATCGCGGCCATTTCCTGTCGGGTAACCGGGGCATTAGGCTTGAACTGGTTAGCCCCCGTTCCTTTGATCAGACCGGATTGATAAGCCGATTCAATTGGAGCTGCGTACCAGGCCTCCGGCTTAACATCCACGAAGCTTGTCTGACTCTGTGTCATGTTCAGCCCTAGTGCACGTACCATTAATGTTGCAAATTCAGCCCGTGTAATCTGACGATTCGGCTCGAACTTGCTTGCAGATACACCTTTTACCAGAAGCTTGGAAGCGAGCAGTTCAACATCCGCTCTTGACCAGTGGCCGTTAAGATCACTGAAGCTTTTGCTGGCTGCAACAATTCCATACAGGCTGGTATGCGTAGTCAGAATTTGAACCGCATCATACCCGTCCTCCTTCACCCTTACAGCTGGGACAAAGAGAAGCTCCCCATCCGCGCCGAGGGTAACCGCAGTCCAGTTCTGCGTAATCCCTGCAGGAAGCCTTAGCGTACGAGCCGCATACTCCCGGCCAAAGTCTTGCAGCATTACTTTCTGAACACTGTTTGTCAAAGCTACCTCGAATCGGGCCGGCTGAAGCAGGTTGCCTGCTGCTAATTTGGAGACAGCCTGGCTCCACTTTACGTTCTCAGTTGAATCAGCCTTCTTGACCGTAATCTCGACTCTCCATCCTTCGGCTGAGCTTCCCGTCCGGGCAGTTACTACGCTCTGCTTAAGAACCGATAACGGCAGCGTAAAGCTTCCCGCACTTGTACTAAGCTCAATACCTGCACCCGGTATAGATGGGGCATTTCTCAGCTCATTTAGAGGATAAGTCACTTTCCATGAATCAGCTTCGTTGCCCAGTCTAATCAACCAGACTTTATCTGCTGACGACATCCGCTGAGCCGCACTGCTGACAGTATCTGCTGTCACGTCCAGCGTCGCTTCCTGCTGTCCACCCTGCTGGGTATTCTTCACTTCATCTGAAGCAGGTACATATTCAAAGCCTGATGCCGTATCCTTGAAGGAACCCTTTCCGTCTGCTCCATCAGCCGGAGGCACCGGAGTTGCTGGCACACCGCCACCTCCTCCTCCAGAACTGCCTCCGGAGCCGCCTCCGCTGCTGTCTGAGCTCCCGCCACTTGAGCCGCCTCCGCCGGTGTCTCCACCTCCATAGCTTCCACCACCAGAATACCCGCCGGAAGTGCCTCCACCACCGGAACTCCCACTCCCGCCATCACCAGATCCTGTCCCGCCAGATCCACCCGTGGGGTCTGCTGGGACAGTTACCGGATCAATAAAGTCGAGAGTGAAGAAGCCGGCTGTCGTCTCCGTAGTCACACCCGTAATGAATCCAGGCTTCACCTTCACTGTAACTACAGTATCGTCTGCATTCGTATGGCTGAGTGCCTTTCCCGTGAAGCGAATCAGCACAAGCTGATCACTGCTTCTCATGACTTCATAACCGAGACCGGCCGGAAGTCCTTCGAGCACTACGCCATTTGTCATATCCTGAACAAATGTCCCGTGATCTACATACAGAGACTGTGTCGCTGAAAGGGTGCCATCATTGCTCAAATCCTCCTGAACGACAGGACTCAGTACGGTGAGAACAGGTTCTCCCACATACTGTGCTGCCGTATGAACAGGCACCTCGGTAATACCTGTCTGGGTATTACCAGCCATATCCTTGGCCAGGAAATAAATAATGTAGTCCTGATCCGGACTGAGCTTGTCGAAATACAGGTCCGCCTCCTGGCCCGCTGATACATTAGAAGGCGCAAGCTGCTGCAGCGCTTCCGGGGTTGGCTTGGCCTGACCCGCAAGGACAGGCAGGGCATATACGGACGCATTCTCATCCGTCTTCACCAACATATGAAGGGAGTTATCCGTTACTACGCCTGCTTTTGGATAACCAATCGTAAATACTGGCGCTGTGGTATCTACAGGCTTAACCTGCTGCTTCGTCGCAAACGATACCTTCACCGGAACGCTGCTTACGTTCCCTGTCGTATCGTAGGCTGCCAGATAGACAGCGTAGGAGGTCTGCGGTTTCAGATTGCCGAAGGACAGCGTAAGATCCTGATAGGCAGTGGCTGTCTGTGAAGCAGACTGCTTAAGATCCGTCACGGTCGGGGCAGGGTCAGCAGCCGGCTGGACTTTCGCGTATACCTTGGACGCCTCATCTATATTCAGAACCACTTCGGCTGACACATCAGTCACCGTTCCTGTATGCGGATATCCCTGGGCAAAGGCCGGGGCCGCGGTATCCGCAGTCTGAATGCCTACCGAATTCCAGGCGCCTGTAACCGCCTGTATGATCTGTTGTCTAACATACTGATATTCAGGATGAGCCTTCACATAATTCTGTGCGGCACTCTCATAACCGTTCGCCGCATCCACAAAATTCGAGGTAGGCACAAGATAGTTCGTTAATACGTCATAAGCCATGGAGGCAACTGCATCCTTGGCGCCTGCTGTACCCAGCAGTGGCTCCAAATTGGCTACCATGAGGTAACCAGCATGATTGGGAATTCCGCTGTTCGTATGAACGCCTCCATTATCATGGGTACTGTCATTGGGGAGGTACACATACTTGCTCATCTGATCTGGCTGGGGGGAGAGCACGGTCGTATCGCCCGGATTCTTCATATTCCGCAGAGCCCGGTGATCCAGCCTTAAGTCTTCTCCAATTAACCACCACTTGGTATCGCTCGGGTCATAATTCGATTCAATTAATGCGCCCATTAGATCGGAGAAGGACTCATTCAGCGCGCCGGATTGATTCTGATACTCCAGATTCGCTGTCTTCTCGGTCACGCCATGCGTCATTTCATGAGCAACGACATCCAGTCCGCAGGACAAGCAATCAAATCCGCCCCTGGAGGACCCGCTTCCATCCCCGTACAGCATGTAACCCCCGAACCACGCCGCATTATCCCAGGCTCCACCTTGATTGGTGGCGCTCCATAGATCAGGAATGTGGACAATCGAGATGATAGAGCTGCCTTGGGCACTTATGCTGTTTCTCCCAAACTTGCCATAGTAATAGTCATAGACCTTACCGGCGTTGAAATGAGCGTCTACCGCTTGACGATCCGTAAAAGCCGTGGAGGAGCTTTCAATATTCTTATAGTAAATGCTGCCAGCACTATCCGTTCCGTTATAGGCATAAGTGAACACCCCGCGGTCGGTATCCGTGTACATCTGCCACATCGGCTTGGTGATATCCAGCAGCTGATATCTGCTCGTAGAAGGATCTTTATAAAGATTCAGCGATTTTGCACCGCCATTGAACCCTGTGCTGACACCAGTCGTCACATTGGACGGATTCATACTTCTTGCTTGATAGGAAGTGCTGTACTCATCAATAATAGATCCATTCTCGGCATCGACATATCCTGTCCATTTGCCAGGATGTGGAGTGAGATAGGTCACGCCTACCTCGTAGGCGAGCCGGTACCCTTGATCGCTGGGATAGATGATCAGCTTGGCTGTAGGTGCTGAGGTATTAAGTACCTGCTGACCGACATTCACAGGACTCCAGCTAATATTCGTCCCTTCCTGATCTTCAATCCACTGCTTGAGAATGGCCACAGCTTGACTGGAGCTGAGGGTTGCTGTGAGATTATCCGGCATAACTGCCGTTTCTGGTTCAGTACGGCTCGCAACCTCCTCAATCTGCTTGTTCTCGTCAAGGTGAACCCGCATGTACTTGCCGTATACCGGAATCCCTTGATACTGCTGCTGATACAGAAGATGGGTCTGATCGGTATCATCCTGCTTCTTATCAATGAGCTTCAGGTTCATTTGCGGATCCGTTAATCCGGTAAGTTCCTTATTCTCCTTCAAAAAATTCATCACCGAGCTGTCGCTTCCCAGACTAGGTGATGTTATATCTTTATAAAAGCGGGATTTGTCCTCAACCTGCTGCCCTTCATCCGTACTATTCTGGAAGGCAATCTGCTCATCCCCGGCAGATGCCTGGACGGTGCTTATCCCCCAAGCTCCATTCGAGATACAGACTGCGGATAGCATCACCATCATCATCCTAGTGAATTTGTTGCTCCTCAATGCCGCTCTACCTCCTCGTTCCCTGTTATATGTTAATAGACTATTTCAATCCGTCTTTTACTCTAATTCAATCCCGTCTCGACGGAATGAACTAGAGCTCCTTTTACTCTATTTCAATCCGTCTACTATACTATTATATCGAATTTGTAACCATTTTTTGTAGATTCTTCGACATAATTAATTATTTTTCGACACTATAAAAAATAGAAGAGCCCTCGGAATCGGCTAGACTCCCTCGGGCTCTTCTATGAATTGATTCTATTTATAAATTACGCTGCCTGTCTCTTTGAACTCCTTGGCCTTCAACTCCATGCCTTCCTGAATCGCAGCTTCACTCTCAAATCCATTCTCCTTCGAGTACTGGCGGATGTCATGCGAGATTCGCATACTACAGAACTTGGGTCCGCACATGGAGCAGAAGTGGGCCGTCTTGGCTCCCTCCGCAGGAAGAGTCTCATCATGATATTCCATTGCCCGCTCCGGATCGAGCGAGAGGTGGAACTGATCTCTCCAGCGGAATTCAAAGCGCGCTTTGGAGAGCGCATTATCCCGGTCCTGCGCGCCCGGATGTCCTTTGGCCAGGTCAGCGGCGTGAGCAGCTATTTTGTAGGTGATAACTCCCTCTCTTACATCCTCTTTATTCGGCAGACCGAGGTGCTCCTTCGGGGTTACATAGCACAGCATGGCAGTTCCGAACCATCCAATCATGGCGGCGCCGATAGCTGAAGTAATGTGATCATATCCTGGTGCAATATCTGTGGTCAGCGGTCCGAGCGTGTAGAATGGAGCCTCATCACAAATTTCAAGCTGCTTATCCATGTTCTCCTTGATCAGGTGCATCGGCACATGGCCCGGTCCTTCGATCATCACCTGCACATCATGCTTCCAGGCAATCTTCGTCAACTCCCCAAGTGTCTCAAGCTCCGCGAACTGTGCTTCATCATTCGCATCCGCAATGCTGCCCGGGCGAAGGCCGTCGCCAAGCGAGAAGGCGATATCATAAGCCTTCATAATCTCGCAGATTTCTTCAAAATGCGTATACAGGAAGTTCTCTTGATGGTGTGCCAGACACCAGGCCGCCATAATCGAGCCGCCGCGGGAGACAATTCCGGTCATGCGCTTCGCCGTAAGCGGGACATAGCGCAGCAGCACCCCAGCATGAATCGTGAAGTAATCTACCCCCTGCTCGGCCTGCTCGATGAGCGTATCGCGGTATACTTCCCAGTTCAGGTCCTCCGCCTTACCATTCACTTTCTCCAAGGCCTGATAGATCGGTACGGTTCCAATCGGAACCGGGGAGTTGCGGACGATCCACTCCCGGGTGGTATGAATGTTCTTGCCCGTAGACAGGTCCATAATCGTATCCGCGCCCCAGCGGGTTGCCCAGGTCATCTTCTCCACTTCCTCTTCAATGGAAGAGCCCACAGCCGAGTTCCCGATATTGGCATTAATCTTAACAAGGAAATTACGGCCAATAATCATCGGCTCGCTCTCCGGGTGATTGATATTACTAGGAATAATCGCTCTGCCGCGCGCCACTTCGTCACGAACGAACTCGGCAGACACGTTCTCACGGATCGCAATATACTCCATCTCCGGCGTGATGATCCCCTTACGTGCATAGTGCATCTGGGTTACATTATGGCCCGGCTTCGCCCGGAACGGACGTCTGCCTGAATCCGGGAACTGCTGTGTATTTGCCCTTGGATCATCAGTCAGATAGCCGTTATCCTCCGGCTTAATCTCTCTTCCTTCATACTCCTCCACATCCCCACGTTCCATAATCCAGGCACGGCGGCTCTCAGGGAGCCCCTTTGTAATATCGGTCTGGGCCTCGGCATCGGAATACAGGCCGCTTGTATCGTAGACGCGGACCGGTGCATTCTCATGACTGCCGTAGCTGTCTGAAGTGGGGCTAAGTGCAATCTCACGCATAGGCACACGGATATCCGGACGCGAGCCTTCTACATACACCTTGCGGCTGCCCGGCAGGGCAGAAGTTTGAAGCTGGATCGTTTCTTTGGTCATAACAAAAAAGCCTCCTCTTTGATATATCCGAGAAAGGCCAAGCGTGTAAATGGACATAACAAGACCTCTTTTCTATATAAAAAGGGTCTCTTGAAGCAGACAGACTTCGTCCATTTCAATTCCTCCGCTGGCATTACCCAGATCAGGTATAACGGTCGATAGTGGAATTCCTATCCTCTCAGCCCACAACCTTGAGCTCCCGCTTGATATGCAGTTGTCGCTACCATCTTAACCTAACCATGCTAGATTTACAATCTTTTGCTAACTCCATGCCGTCTTCTAACCTCTCTTCCCAGTGCTCTACTTATTGTATGTTTGGAAGAATAGAGGTATGCTAATAAGCTGAATAAAATATGTATTCGATCACGTTACAGTAGTTATAACTATTGATTTACATGTAAAAGCAGCTGCGTGAAAAATGTTCCTACAATCGCTGTTGCTCCCAGATTTCTTTATTGAATTTATTAGGTAGAAGTCCGGTCACAAAGAATATGCTTCTTAAGTTCAACTTATATAACGAATAAATGAAGGTGAATTTAATGGGTGAATCCATTTTCAATAAAATACCTTCGGGCGCGGCCCAGCAGCGCGTTCCCGAAGCCAGGATGGCTGCAGCCAGGACCAGCCGCGAGATTGTCGGCACAAGCGATCCAGATGCCGCTTATTTCCGTACGCTGGAGGCCAGCGGTATTCTGCTGAATACCTCGCAGATTGCAGCGGTGCGCCATTTCAAGGGACCGCTGCTTACTCTTGCTGGGGCCGGGTCCGGCAAAACTTCAGTCTTGATCTGCCGCACTGGCTACCTGCTCTCGGTAAGACGTGTAGATCCGCGGGAAATCCTGCTGCTTACCTTCTCCAGCAAGGCTGCCCAGGAGATGCGGGACCGGATTGCCGTTCTGCCCGGCATTCATCCACAGGATGTCCGCCTCCTGCAGGCGCGGACGTTCCACTCCTTCTTCCTGCAGCTGATTCGCAGGCAGGGCAATGAACTGGAGATCTGGAGCGAGACGCGCAGACAGCACATCCTGCTCAAGCAGATGATGCGGGAAATGGGCCTCCAGGATGCATATCAACCGGAGACGCTGCTGTCTATGCTCTCATCGTATAAAACCAATCTGATTGATATCCCCGATATGCCCGAAGACAGTGTGACCGAGCGGGAGACCAAACGGATTCTTCTACAGTATGAACAATGGAAACTCGATCATGAGAAGATGGATTTCGACGATGTTCTGATCCTGGCCTACCGATTGCTGAAGGGAAACCCTGCCCTGCTGCGCACGATTCAGGACCGCTTCCGTTATATTATGGTGGATGAATTCCAAGATACGAACCATCTGCAGTATGAGCTGGTGAAGATGATTGCCGCGCCGCAGGATCACCTCATGGTGGTTGGCGATGATGATCAGACGATTTATTCATTTAATGGGGCCCGCAGTGAGTATATTTTGGAGTTCGAAAAGACTTACCCTAAAGCCAAAGTCATTACGCTTGATATTAATTACCGCTCCGGCACGCGGATTGTCGGTCTTGGCAATGAAGTGATCCGGCACAATAAGCACCGGAGAAGCAAGACACTGGAGGCTGTAAGAACAGGAGCTTCAGGGCCGATGTACACGCGCCCGCTCACCAGTGACGAGGAAGCGCGGCTGGCACTGGACCGCATTGAGCATGAGGTCCGGGCCGGCAAACGGACTTACGGGGATTACGCCGTGCTCTACCGGGCATCCAGCAACAACCGGGCCATTCTGGAACAGCTAATGATACGTGAAATCCCTTATATTGAGTACGGGGATGGTCAGCTGCTCTATGAGAATGCCCTTGTTCTTCCGCTGGTGGACCACTTAAGACTTGGCCTCAACCGGCGCGACTTCACCGCTATGGAGAGTGTGCTGCCGACTCTCTATATCAACCGGGAACGGGGAATGTCCCATATTGTTCAGCAGGAATCGATCCGGGCCAAGAAAGGTCCGCTGGTTCATCTGCTCACTTTATCCGGACTTAAAGACTTCCAGTTAGCCAAGATCCAGGACCGGCTGGAGCTAATCCGCAGTCTATCGTCCATGAAACCTGCGGCTGCCGTCGCCCAGATGAGGGAGAAATTCTACAATGCTTATGTCGAAGCGGATGAGCGGAAGCTGCTGACCCAGCATAAGGAAATGATTAAAGAAATGCTGGACGAGCTGGAGGCTTCGGCTGAACGCTTTGATACGGTGGCGAGCTTCCTTGGATTCATCAGTGATGTGATCCAGAAGAGCCGGGAGCAGAGCAGCGACAAATCCCGGGAACAGGGGAACCGCGTTGCCCTGATGACCATTCACCGGTCCAAAGGACTCGAGTTCCCGGTCGTGATGCTGATCGGCGCCATTGAAGGCAGTCTGCCGCACAGCTCAGCGATCGAGGCCGACCGCATGAAGGACACCGCTTATCCCGAAGCGGGCGGTGCCTCCAAAGGGGCCGCCGCCTTGGAAGAGGAGCGACGGCTTGCTTACGTCGCGATCACCCGCGCCAAGGAGGAGCTGATCATCAGCTCCCCCGCAAGATACCGCGGCAAGAAAGCGGCAGTCTCCCGCTTTCTGCTCTCGGCCTTCGGCGGCGGGGCAGCCGAAGGCACGGTCACGTCTTCGAGCCTGCGAAGCGCTCGAAGTGAAGTGGCTGCGGGCTCAGGCCAGGCCCGCAGCGGGAGCCGGTCTTCGGGCGCTTCGCCCGCCCGAAGCGGCAGTTCAGCGGCGGCGACGCGAACGGAGAGCGTCGCCGCCTGGCTGTGCCAAGGTCCAGGCTGTATCGCCTGGACCCGGGTTGCGGCGAGGGAGCATGGCCTCGCCGCGAAGGTCTGCCCCCTGTGCGGGAAGCCCATGCACAGGGGCCGCAAGGACGTGCCGGTCTAACCGCGGCACGTCCACGCTTGCCTTGCCGGAAGGCTGCGCCGCTTCCGGCACCCTTCTTTAGACCAACATAAACCAAGCAGCCTCTCAACCGTGATATAAGATTGTTCGAGATTCTGAGGTGTTAGTGCTAACTGTGAAATTTTGATCCTACCCGCACCCTTTACATCCGTCAGATTCAATTCAGATACACTGTGATATTGCGCGGATTCAAACTAAACGTTGATCCGTTAAATTTTTACTAAAATCAAAGTAAAAATATTGAAAGTGGAATTCCCCCCCAATAAGGTGTCAGAGCGGTCACCTCGATGAAATAGCACGTGTTTAAATGTATTTAGGCAGATCTCTACACAAGTTGGATTATTGAGTTGGGAACTTATTTAAAATATCATCTACAAAAGTTTTAACTTGAGCAATTCAAAAGAAAAAAAACCGAATCCACAAATTTTGGATCCGGTTTTAAGTATAGCTATTCAATTTTGCGTCTCTTAAAGTTACTGAGCGTCTTGTGGGAGCGCGTATAGGTCATAAATTTTTTAACCATAAAGGTTTGATAAAGTAAGATCCCATGTATCACCAAATCCAGATAGTGTGACCGATGTAGTTACGCCAACTTTTGGCGCTAAAGCACCAGTTGCTGTTGGTAAGACACCTTTCCATGAAGTTGGTGATGTATATTGAAAAGTTAAATTAGTGGGATACTTAGTTTCGCTAACCTCAATTGGACTACCATCCTCTGAAAGTCCCTTTACTCCATAAATAACCTTTTGATTAGAAAGTGAAATGCCCGAAGCATACACTCCCCATCCGCCACTAACCGCTGCCGACTTCCAGTATTTCACTCCATGACTATCATAAACATAAGTAACGTAAATTGTTGATTCTGCTTTTACCGAAGAAGTTTTGTCCCATACACTGTTATACTTTGAGGTATCATAACTTGCTAGTGTTGTTAGAGCGTAAGTAGAAATGGTATTGTCAGTTGTTGTGTCCTTCTCTTCAGTCAATAATTGTGCCGTCTTATATTGTGTAACATATAGTAGCTTTTTTTTATTAAAAGAAGCAATTTCCTTTGTACTTACCTGATCTTCAAGAGGGAGATCAGAAATTTTGTTTTTTGCTCTATTAATCAATTCTATTGGGTCCTTAATTTCAATATTCTTTTTTAACAATTTAAGATGAGTTTCCGGAGGAGCTGCATTCACCACTGGAACAACTAATAAAAGTGCAATAAACGATGATAAGAACAAACTAAAAATTCGTTTATACATCCAAAAACCTCCTAAATTAGTATAATTTTACCACAAATAAATCTTACTAATATTTTTCCAACATGTCAAATAAAACTTATCTATTTAGTCGGTTTTAAACCCAAAAAAAGTATTGACTATAGAAAAGCCAAAAAGGACTGGAATAAGAATACTACTTTCGTTGTTATAAACCATTACAATATCTATTCCTAATAAATTAGGTAATCCCAAGTAAAATATTAGAAATGGATAAGCGGTAAATATAAAACTTAAAATAAGTATAACGAGCTGAGATGAATTGAATATAATTTTTTTTGGTATCCCCCTATACAAAGAAAAGTAAATACCGATAATGATGTTAGCTATTCCCCAAGGCCAAAATTCGTATGAAGCGTTAAATGTTTCATCAGACTTAGTATTGAAGTATTCCAAAGATTGGCTTGCTAAATATAAAATTAATATGAACCCAATAGTCCAAAAAAAGAAATATGCATATCGTTTGATCATCAGAACACCTCCAAATTTAAATCTAATTAACCCATACTCCTTTCATTTTTTGGAAATTTTAACATGGTTTACTTTTATTGTCTACATGAATATTTCTATGGAGCAGATTAGTCGATCAGATAAAACTATACATAGGCGGTGTTGAAATTAGACAGTCTGAATCAGAGGAGCAGATGCTGGTCTCTCGCTAAGATACCATTGAACTTGATTACGCTAAAAAGAAGCGAGGGTACTTATAATCCCTCGCTTCTTTTGTATATATAAATTTATATTCTTATAAAAGTAGATGGAGGGAGCTTAGTCCATTAGATACGCCCGTTCCCCTACTCTCATTCACCCCGCATACTTCTTCAGCACAATCACCGCATTGTGCCCGCCGAAGCCAAAGGAATTCGACAATCCGACCTCGAACGTTCCCGTCCGGGCCATATTCGGCACATAATCAAGGTCGCAGCCGTCACCCGGCTGATCCAGGTTGATTGTCGGCGGCACAATGCCTTCCCGAAGGCTCTGCACCAGAGCGATGGCTTCGGCACCGCCCGCAGCTCCGAACATGTGACCCAGCATGGATTTGTTGGCCGTGACCGGAACCCGGTAGGCATCCTCGCCCAGCAGCTTCTTGATCGCCATCGTCTCCGCGAGGTCGCCCACCTCCGTGCTGGTCGCATGGGCGCTAATCACATCGATGTCCTCCGGGGTTAGACCCGCCGACTTGACGGCGCTCTTCATCGCCAGGTAACCGCCGATGCCCTCTGGATGAGAAGCCACCATGTGGTAGGCATCCGAGCTTGCTCCGTACCCGATCACTTCCCCATAGATTTGAGCGCCGCGCTTCTGGGCATGGGTCAGGGATTCCAGCACAAGGATGCCCGCACCCTCTCCCATCACGAACCCATCCCGGTCAGCATCGAACGGCCGGCTGGCCTTTGCAGGCTCCTCATTTCGGACTGAGAGTGCCGTAGCATTTCCAAATCCGGCCAGGGCAATGGGATGCGCAGCGGCCTCCGTTCCCCCGGCAAAAATCACATCCGCGTCTCCGCTGCGAATCACGCGCCAAGCCTCACCGATCGCCGTATTCCCGATCGAACAAGCGGTGACCGGCGATAGCGTCGGTCCCATCGCGCCGAAATGAATGCTGATGAGCGCCGCAGCCATATTTGAGATCATCATCGGGACCAGGCTGGGACTGACTCTGCCCGGACCGCGATCCCGCAGAAGATCCACGTTGTTCACCAGTGTCTCAATCCCGCCAATGCCTGAGCCAACATATACCCCGAGGCGCTCACGGTCGATCTGATCCAACTTCAGGCCGGAATGCTCAAGCGCCTGTTCCGCTGCCGCAAGCCCAAGCTGGCTGAACCTGTCCATCTTGCGGGCTTCCTTGCGCCCCCATCTACCTTCGGGGTCAAGTCCCTTGACCAAGCCCGCAATCCGGGTCTTATATGCCGATACATCAAAGGTATCAATCGTACTAATGCCCGACTTTCCTTCCTTGAGACCGTTCCAGAACGTGTTCAGTTCATTACCAAGGGGCGATAGAATCCCCATTCCTGTAATCACTACTCTTTCCATCTTGGCACCTCTCCCTTACTAACCATTTATTATTTAAGCCCAAGGCCATGCGTAAAGAATGCTCATCGTGCTCATTTCACCTGGCCTGCGATCTTTCTATGCCGATACCGGCAATCACCAAAGTTCTTGTCTTTTATTTTAACCACCAATTATCCTATTACAAGTTTGTATTTATCCTAGTATAATTAACACTAGAATAAACCGTAAAGGACGATTGCCATGAAACCGGAAGCAAGACTCGAAGCCCTATCCGAATTTCTCAAAGCCCAGCGTTCGAAGCTCCACCCCCATACCGTAGGCCTTCCCCCCGGCACCCGGCGAAGAACTCCCGGACTCCGCAGGGAAGAAGTTGCAGCTCTCGCAGGGGTTAGCACGACTTGGTATACGTGGCTGGAACAGGGGCGGGATATCAAGGTGTCTCCCTCCGTTCTGGATGCCATTGCGGGGGCACTTCAGCTGAACACCGATGAGCGCAAATACTTATATGATCTGGCCCTGGAATCCGGCTCTCATACGAAGCCTACAGATGAAGAAGCGGGCACGGTCATTAGCCCTTCGCTCAGCAGGATTCTACAGGAGCTTAAATACTGTCCAACCATTATTTCTGACCGTAAGTGCCAAATTGTAGGCTGGAACGCTGCGGCCTCGCACGTATTCCTGGGTTTCGAACTGATTCCCGCACCCGAGCGGAATATGATCGAGCTATTGTTCAACAAGAAAGAGCTCCGCAGCCTGGCCGTGAACTGGGAGCACTTTGTCCGGGGATTCCTGTCCATCTTCCGCGCGTACTACGGACAGTATGTAGCTGACCCCTGGTATTCTAGTTTTATTGATAAGATGACCCATCAGTACCCGGACTTCCTGGAGCTTTGGAATGAAAGTGACGTCAGCTCCGCACCTGAGGTGATGATTGAGTTCCGGCATGCACGTGCCGGTAAAATGCTGTTCAACCTGACCTCCCTTCAGGTTCAGGGCGCCACCGATCTAAGGTGCAGCGTCTACACGCCGGTCCAGGATTCCAACACGGAGACCAAGCTCAGCAAGCTGATGAAGGGCAGTAATTGAAATTTTCAGAAATAAAAAAATAGTAGAAAAGTGCCGGTCCACATAGTAAAATATATCCATATTTGACTTACATCATAGTGTAACTAGAGTATTAAGACTAATAATTCAAACAGAGGGGTAATCAAGGTGCAAAAGTACAGAAAGAGAAATACACCTGCGTTCACATTTCTAGCTTATTTCACATTCTTTGCAGGTGTCGCATTATTCTTGATCGGGATTTACAATGCCGATATGCAGTTGAACGAAAAGGGATACTATATTGCAGTTATGATTCTGGTAGCCGTTGGTGCTATTCTGACTCAGAAAGTAACCAGAGATAACAGCGAAGATAATGAAATTATCGCTGAGCAGAACCGAAATATCACGCATACAAGCTAAAACATTTCAGCAAGAACAAGCTTAAGATCAGCATGACAAGACAGCCGTCACCCATGTATCTCACGTGGGGACGGCTGTTATTTTTCACCCTAGTTCTCACACTCTATACTTTCTTCCCACAATGCTGATCCCGTTCACTTCTGCTGCTTCTCCTGCTCTTCCAGATAGTCTCTGGTTCTTCGGAGATATTCCGGTGCATCCATCGGATCAGCCGCAATCATCTCAATGATGCACAGCTTGCCGGACGCCTCTGCTGCCTGAGCCTGCTCGATAGCGTCATCCAGCCCCCCGTTCGTCCGCACCCGGGCCGTGTAAGCCTCTCCGCCAAAGGCCTCAGCCAGCTTCGTATAAGACCACATTGGCACCTTATTGTATTGCTGCTGCTCTGTCTTCACATTCAAGTACTTCTCAATCGTGTAACCGTCATTATTCAGCACAAAAATAATCGGGTGACAGCCATTTGCCAGCATAGAGCTGATCTCCTGTACTGTCAGCTGCAGCGAACCGTCCCCGGTGAAGAGAAGCACTCGGCGGCCTGGCGCGGCAATGCAGGCGCCAAAGGCTGCCGGCGTAGCATATCCTATGCTCTCCCAGCCCGCTTGAGCGATATAATCCGCACCCTTCGGCAGTCTCATCTGGGAGATCCCGTTCATGAACGTTCCCGTCTCGGCCAGGGTAATATCCCCTTCCTTCAGCATCCGCTGAATCCGTGGATAATAAGTGTCGGCTATCAGGAGATCCTCCGCGGCGCCGGATACTGTATCCTGCTCATAAGGAAAGGAGATGCTCGGCAGCGCCTCAGCCTGCTTAAAGCCGGCCTTCATCAGTTCACGCAGCATATCCTCCGCCTTAATATTCATATATACGGCTTCTCCGATCTTGACGGACTCTGGCTGAATATTAATTGTTCTCATAAGATCAAGCTTGGCGGTGAAATTCGCTGTATTGCTGTCTGACCATATGAGTCCCGCAGCGATGACGCAATCTGCCTCTTCCACTATGGAGCTTACCTGCTGGCTGCCGAAGGCTCCCCCGTACATGCCTATGTAATGGGGGTGACGCTCATCGAACCCGCTTTTCCCCAGCGGCATTGAGGCCACCGGTACGTTCATACTCTCAGCAAGTTCACGAACCGGGTTCGCTAGTCCATGGCGCATGACCATAGAGTCGGACAGGATAACCACCCGCTTCGAGCTGCCAAGCAGCTGCTTCGCATGGTCCATAGCCGCTTTAAGCGACTGTGCACTCGTCTGCTGATCCTGGAGCTGAACACGCCGGGCCAGGATCGGCTTCACAACCAGATCTATGGCAACAACAAGATAGACCGGCTTTTTCTTGTGTTTGGCAATATGAAGGGCCGCGGGGATCTCGATGGCTGCATTCTCCGGCGTAATCTCAGCCGTGTAAGCTGTGATCGAGTCGTACATTTTCCGGAACACTTGGTAGTCCCCATCATGCAAAGTATGGTGCATCAGCTTATGTGCCTGCTGCACCATCGATTTGGGCGATCCGACAATATGAACGACCGGCACGTTCTCGCTGTAAGCGCCCGCAATCGCATTGCAGGCACTCATCTCCCCTACCCCAAAGGTGGTGATCAGAGCTGATATACCCTTAATCCGCGCATAGCTGTCTGCCGCATACCCGGCGTTCAATTCATTGCGCCCGTTCACAAACCGGATTCCATTATACCGTTCCAGCGTATCCAGCAGGGTGAAGTTATAGTCTCCGGGCACCCCGAATATTTCCGTGATCCCTTCGGCTCTCAAGCAGTCCAGCAAATACTGGCCCAGCGTGATATCTTTAGTCTGTTGTTCCTCTGTTCCTTGAATTATTCTGTTCATGTCAGGCATCCATATCTCTCCCTTCAACTTCTCTTGTCGTATGTAATTACCCTAACCCGCTCGAATTCCCTCATCGCAAGTAGCAGGGGTTACCTCTACAATCCAAACGGAGTAAAAACCATTATTACTGGTTATTACCAGTTGTTCCTTCTTTTATAAGGATTTATATTAGTAAAGGCCATTCAGCTACATGCTACATACTTCTTAAGGGGGAACTAATTTTGAAAAAGTGGCTATCTATTTGTCTGACCGTTGTTCTCATGACGGTTGCTATTCCATCTGCATTTGCTGCGGATTCAACAGAAGGCATCACTTTAGACTCGTATTTTCCTGTTGACGTGGAGGGACATTGGGCTTCTGACGTGCTGAACGACTTCGTTCAAGCAGGTGTTCTTAAAGGTTACGATGTCGATGGCGAGGTGTATTTGAAGCCGAATGATTCGGTAACACGCGCAGAGTTCGTCACTATTTTACTTAGAGCGGTTGATCCTGCCGCACCTGGGACACCTAAGGACAATACATTTACCGATGTGAAAAAGAGTGACTGGTACTACTCCACCGTGATCGAAGCAAACTCGCTTGGCATTGTTAATGGGGTGGATGCAACTCACTTTGCACCGAATGGAAAGATTACCAGAGCCGAAATCAGTGCTATTTTGTCCAGATTCTTCAATGCTACGGTTCAATTTAATGGATCGGCAGCCGCATTTAATGATATCTCCGGATACTGGGCAGAAGAGGATATTGAAAAACTGAGTAAAGCCGGAATTGCTAGTGGATATAAGGACGGAGGATTCCATCCGAAAGCTACAGCTACCCGGGCAGAAGCTGCCACATTCCTGAATCGTTCCATTCATCTGGAGTCCACGCAGATCCCAGAGGATAGCGTCTTAGTTGACTTGGTGAAGCAGTACAATCAGGAACAATATGATGCCTTCAAGAACGGGGCATTCGACCTGATGCAGAGCAGCATTGAGAGCCATGAGGTCGGTTTTTCCAAAGATCTCGAGCTGCTATCCGTGGAACAGTTGAAAGCTTATAAAGACATGGGGCTGACTATGGAAGTTACCATGAATGGTGAAATGAACGGACAAGTCACTTTCAAATCGGACCGGTATGCGATTGTCAAGATGACTGGCGGTACGATCGAAGTCAAAATTTCGCAGGGATCAAATTCTTATACTACATCCACGGCTGGGGATGATACGTACTATCTTCGCAAAACCCAGGATGGCTGGAAGATTTATAGTACAGCAAACGAATACAGCGAGACGGCACAATTTTAACCTGATAATTTCCACTTGACACCAATTCAGGTCTCTTGTATATTCAATGCAAACATATGTACTTACGTGGAAGCACCCGTAAGATTAGGCGAGACGCCTTTTCTTACGGGTGCTTTTTGGCGTGATCAGGCTCTGTTGGGCAGCTTTGTACCCGAGAGCCGCAGCTCTGTACCAGGAGACAGCAGTTCCCACCACAGAACAGAGGGCTCTCCATCACGCCCCACCGCTTAGGTACATCAATCTAAAGGAGGACTCACTTATGAACTTGAACAAATCAATGGCTGCCATCGTCCTGGCTGCTGTACTCGCCGCTTCGGTACCCTCATCTGTAATGGGATCAACCAGCCAGCTTACCGATTCTCTTAAGCTATCTGTGGAGAAGGCTGCCGCTTTGGCAGATGCACCGCTAAAGAGCCGGATTATCTCTTCTTTCAGTGAATTATCCTCATTGCTTACACAGGAATCCGCTCTCGATGGAACCATCAAGAACGTACATTATGGGAACGAAGAAGCGGTAATCGCCGTTCGCAAGCAGATCACGGTGATCGATGCGGACAAAGTCGCTCAGCTGGAGACGAAGCTCCAGATGACCAAGGACAAGTACAAGCCGATGTTCGTTCTCTACAGCTCCGTCAGCGGTACCAAATCTGCAACAGCCGAGATCCGGCTTGCTGTACAGCTCGCCAGGGAGGATATCAAGCTTAAGGAGAAGCAGCTGAAAGCCGCCAAAGATGAGAAGGCCAAGAAGATCAAGGACATACGCGTTATCCTTTCCGGCATAGATTCTGTTAAAGTGCAGATCAAATCAGCCAAAAGCGCCGTAGATATCCCCAAGAAGCGGTATTCTGCAGAATGGAGTGACTTCAAGCAGCTCCTGAAGAAGAAGGACGCCAAGCGAACAGCAGATTCTCTATCTGCCCTTGTCTCGCTAACCCGCCAGGTTATAGAGCAGAAGAAAGGGATTAACACTTTGGAGACGAAGATTAGCGGAATCATTGCCAAGGCGAAAGCACAAATTCCGGCGAAATAATTGCCTGGGTTCGTTCATTCCGCCCATCCGTATGCCAAAACATTTCACTTGTTTGTTTTTTGGAGCGATTTCGCCGAAGCCTGCGGAGAGACTAACGATTGCGGACAAGCGTTAGCGGTCGCCTTTGGTTTTGGATTTCATCCGCTTACACTCATTCCAGAAATCCAAAACCAACAGCGATGGGAGCAACGTTCGTTCTTGGAGCCCTTCGAACATAAACCGAACTCCTAATCAAAATCAGGGGCTGCCTTTTGGGACAACGCCTATCCCCCTATATCACATTCACATTCTGCTTATGACGAAACTCGGTTGGGGTTAACCCGAATTTCCGGCGGAATACCTGGGTGAAATGCCGCATGTCCTGGTATCCAATCCGCTCGGCAATCTCGGCCAGCCGCAGCTTCGGATTTAGCAGCAGCTTCTTCGCCTGCTCAAGACGCAGGGAGATTACGTAGTCCTTATAACCTTGCCCTGTCTTCAGCTTGAACAGCTGACTGAAGTATGCGGGATTCAGGTAGACGACGGAAGCCACACGCTCGAGAGAGAGCTCTTCATTATAGTGCTCTTTGATATATTCCAAAGCCTCGTCAATCGACTTTTCTCCACTTCCTTTAACCGGCTCAATGGACTGTACCGCTGATGCCTGTCTCATCTGCAAGACCAGTTGCGAGATGGTATTGAAATCCTTATTCAGTCCAGAGACCGCGATATGGAAAGAGATCTTCAAATAATGAGTTAAGTGTCCCTTAATCAAGCCCTTGAACACATCTAGGTCCTCGTTAAGTACAACAAGCCCCAGCAGGCAATTGGAATCAAAGCTTATGACAAACCCTTTACCGCTGGTATCAATCAGCTCAGACAGCACATTCTCGACGATGAAATGTTCAAGGGCGTGATGGGTCTCCGTCCCTTCGAGTTGGACCATTACCAAATAGAATTCAGAGTACTCCTGGGTAAAGGACTGCATATCCAGATTGCCCGTATCCAGTCCCGATGCCAATCGGCGAAGAATGCCTTCGTGAAGGAACTTGAGATTCTTGCGAAGCTTCTCTCCTTCTCTCAGGCGTTCACTATCCTGCCAAATTTCAGATTCCAAAGACTCCATTAGTTCAACCAGACGCTTCTTGCCAATCGGCTTAAGCAGATAATCCCGAGCACCCAATCTTACCGCCTCCTGGGCATAGGAGAACTCGGAATGCGCAGAGATCACGACCCACTTTACAAGCGGGTATCGGTGCTTGGAGATCTTCATAAATTCGAGTCCGTTCATCCCCGGCATCAATATATCGGTAAGCACAATATCAATCCGCTGACTCCCCATAATCTGAACAGCTTCTGTTGCCTGGGCAGCTAAATGAACGTTATAATCCGGACAGATCTGCTCAATCGTCCGTTTAATCCCCTCCCGAATTGCGCGCTCGTCATCCGCGATCAGGATATTCAGGGTGTTCATATTCTTCTCCTCCTTGGTTTTGCGGCAGTGGAATTACAATGGTCACCGTAGTTCCTTCCCCCGGTATACTGTAAATTCTCAGACCGTACTCCTCGCCGAACATAAGCTTCAGCCGCAGGTGCAAATTCTGCAGTCCGATTCCACCTGGTCCTTTACCTGATGGTCTCTTCTCATCCAACGAGGCGATAAGTCTCTCAAGATCAGTTGGCTCCATGCCGCAGCCGTTATCCGCAATCATGATATTAAGATTCTGACCGTCTTCTCTGGCCGTCACTCTGAGAATGCCCTGTCTGCTGCCTAGCGACTCCAGCCCATGCTTCACAGCATTCTCGATCACCGGCTGAAGTGTCATCTTCGGAATCCGAATATCCATCCACTGGTCATCGGTCTCTGTCTCCACCTTCAGCCTTCCATCCAGCCGGAACAGAATAATGTTCAGGTAATGACTGATCTGCTCAAATTCCTCCCGGAGGGTAACCTCGGCCCCCTCCTTCCAATGACTACTGTAGCGGAACATATGTGAAAGTGACAGAATGATCTCGCCCAGCTGTTCATCCCCGTCTCCCTTCTCATCGAGCATCCAATAGATCATATCCAGGGTATTGTAGAGGAAGTGCGGATTAACCTGAGACTGCAGGGCATGAAGCTCCGCATTCTTTTCACTGACAGACGAGATCTTCACCCGTTCAATCAGCTCACCGATCTGCCTCACCATCCGGTTAAAGGAGGCAACCAGAATGTTAATTTCCTGATAGGAAGTTACATTAAGCTCACCTCGGAAATTCCCCATTTCGACCTGCTTCATTTCCCGAATCAGCCGTTTTAGCGGGGATGAGAACGTCTTGGAGACGATAGAAGCAATCAGGGCCGAGACAATGATCAGTATAGAGATGACGATCAGCAAATACCGCTTCATCTGCATTAGCTCGACATTCAGGTCCTTATCCGGAGTAATACTGACGACCGACCAATCGGTAAAAGGCAGCCGGGATGCGATCAGTAAATGACCGTTATCCTGCTGTACCACCACATTCTTCTCATTTCCGAGGTCCGGTATCGGCACTTCGGGTTTGGGCTGCGGAGTAACGGACGTGGAGACCATCCGCCCTCCCTTGGAGACCACGTATACGCTGGAATGCTGCCCCAGCTTTAAGTTATCCAAAGCTGCAATAATGGGTTTGGGATTGGTCTCGTACAGCACAATGCCAATCCGTTTATGTTCATCCAGGTCAAAAATCTGACGTCCAAAAGCAAATACCGGCAGGCTCTGATTCTGATCAATCAGCGAGTGCGGAAATACGCCGAGCCAGACCATTTTCCCGGAGGACTCTTGAATTTGTTTGTACCATTCCTGCTCTCGGTAATGAGGATCTACCACATTGATATAGTTCCCGTAGTTATAAATTTTGCCTTTATCTGTGATCACGTGAATCCCGACCAGGTCATCCCGGGAGTAAAAGATGGCTCCAATCATATTGGTAATCGATTGTTCGGTAATATAGGCCATAGCCGGCTCAGTATAGTTCTCATTCAGCTTACGAACCATGTCGAAATTGTTGCTGAGTGTCTTCGACAGACTGTCATAGCCTTTATACAGCAAATCAAATAATCCGACGGTCTGTGACACATTCTTCTGCGCCAGATCACTGATCTTCTCGTGAAACTGCTCCGTATTGCGGTTGTAGTAAAGTAAGCTCACGATCAGTACAATCGCGGACATACAAAAAAGGAACAGCAGGAATAACCGATGGTTAATGGAATGAAAACCTCTTCTCAAAGGATTATCCCCCCTTCCATTCAGTAGTCCTGCTGTTCTTCTATTGACTTACACGTAAGGCAGCCGTATGAGATGTTCTTAAGGGTCGCTGTTGTTCCCAGTTTTCTCAATTAAATTAATAAGGTGGAAATCCGGTCACAAAGAATATGCTTCCGATGTAGCTTTCTTTCAGAAAGCTTGTAGGCGAACGCTTCGCTTCTCCAGAATCATGTCACACTCTTGCCTATGGGTAATTCTTAAATTGAACTTCTTCTAACTCCATTATA
>RCUH01000369.1_pt1 | contig 50606 bp, 41 predicted proteins | sample 2166191 | NCBI WGS metagenome assembly RCUH01 (sample SAMN09932848, study PRJNA488358) | compost metagenome | feature: garden; material: soil; isolation source: compost soil in an enriched community after 214 h of incubation | place: Germany: Experimental Botanical Garden Goettingen | collected... | reverse complement strand
GTCATCATGACGCGCACGCTGGCCAGCACGCCGCACATCCATTGCAGGTCGCGCTGCGGTTCCACACGCACAAGCTGCATCGGCACGATGCGGCGCACTTCGTCGCGCCACGCGTCGAAGAGGTGCCCGCTGTAGTAGTAGCCCAGCGCCGACTTTTCTTCCGTCAGTTTTTTGTGCAGGTCCCAGGGCGCGACCTTGGCCAGTTCGCCAGCCACCACGTCGCCGCTGTCGTCGCCGAACAGCGAGGACTGGTTGGCGCTGCGGGCCGCCTGTTCGGCCGCCTCCATGGCAGTGGGAACGGACGCCAGCATCGCGGCGCGGTTGGGTTCGATCGTGTCGAACGCGCCAGCCTTGATCAGGGCCTCGATGGTGCGGCGGTTGACCGCCTGCTTGCTGACCCGGCGGCAGAAGTCGAACAGGTTGAGGAATGGGCCGCCTTCCTTGCGCGCGCGCAGGATGTCTTCGACCGCGCCCTGCCCCGTGCCCTTGACCGCGCCCAGGCCGTAGCGCATCGTGCGCGGCGGCTTGCCCTTTTCGGTGTGTTTGTCGGCGACGGGCTCGAAGCGGTATCCCGAGTGGTTCACGTCGGGCGGCAGCACTTCGACGCCGTTGTCCTGGGCGTCGCGGCAGAAGATCTGGACCTTGTCCGTGTCGTCCATGTCGGAAGACATGGTGGCGGCCAGGAACTCGGTGGGATGGTAGGCCTTGAGCCAGGCCGTCTGGTAGGAGATCAGCGCGTATGCGGCCGAGTGCGACTTGTTGAAGCCGTACCCCGCGAACTTCTCCATCAGGTCGAACAGCTTGACCGCCAGGTTCGGATCATGGCCTTTTTCCTTGGCGCCCTGCTCGAACAACTCGCGGTGCTTGGCCATTTCTTCGGGCTTTTTCTTGCCCATGGCGCGGCGCAGCAGGTCGGCGCCGCCCAGCGAATAGCCCCCGATGATCTGGGAGATCAGCATCACCTGTTCCTGGTAGACGATGACCCCGTAGGTGCTCTTCAGCGTGCTTTCCAGGTCCGAGTGGAAGTAGTCCACTGCGGCGCGGCCGTGCTTGCGGTTGACGAAGTCGTCGACCATGCCCGATTCCAGCGGCCCCGGGCGGTACAGGGCCAGCATGGCGATGATGTCTTCGAAGGTGTTGGGCCGCAGCTTCTTCAACAGTTCCTTCATGCCGCGCGATTCGAGCTGGAACACGGCGGTGGTGTTGGCGTCGCACAGAATCTTGTAGGCGGCCGGATCGTCCAGGGCCAGCGCCATGACGTCGAAGTCGCGCTTGCCGTCGTTGAACTGGCGCACGTAACGCACCGCCCAGTCCAGGATGGTCAGGTTGCGCAGGCCCAGGAAGTCGAACTTCACCAGGCCGGCGGCCTCGACGTCGTCCTTGTCGAACTGCGAGACCGCGCTGTTCTCCTGCCCCGGCTGGCAATACAGCGGACAGAAGTCGGTGAGCTTGCCGGGCGCGATCAGCACACCGCCCGCGTGCATGCCGATGTTGCGGGTCAGGCCTTCGAGCGGCTTTGCCAGGTCGACCAGCGCGCGCACTTCCTCTTCCTGCTCGTAGCGGTCCTTGAAGGCGGGCTCGTCCTTCAGGGTGCGTTCCAGCGTCCAGGGATCCATCGGATTGAACGGGATCAGCTTGGACAGGCCATCGCAGAACATGTAGGGCATGTCCAGCACCCGGCCTGCATCGCGCACCACGGCCTTGGCGCCGAGCGTGCCGAAGGTGGCGATCTGGCTCACGGCGGCGCGGCCGTACTTTTCCTTGACGTAGTCGATGACCCGTTCGCGGTTGTCCTGGCAGAAGTCGATATCGAAGTCGGGCATGGAGACCCGCTCGGGATTCAGGAAGCGCTCGAACAGCAGGTCATAGCGGATCGGGTCCAGGTCGGTAATGCCCAGCGCATAGGCCACGAGCGAACCGGCGCCCGACCCGCGCCCCGGCCCCACCGGCACGCCGTTGTTCTTGCCCCAGTTGATGAAGTCCTGCACGATCAGGAAGTAGCCCGGGAAGCCCATCTGGATGATGGTCTTGCATTCCCAGCGCAAGCGTTCGTAGTACTGCTCGCGCTTGGACTCGCGTTCGGCGGGTTCCGGGAACAGGAACTCCATGCGTTTTTCTAGCCCCTCTTCCGACAACTGGACCAGGTAATCGTCCAGCGTCACGCCCTCGGGCGTGGGGAAGTTGGGCAGGCGCGGCTTGCCCAGCACGAGGCTGAGATTGCAGCGCTTGGCGATTTCCACAGTGTTAGCCAGCGCGGAAGGCACATCGGCGAAACGCCGGGCCATTTCCTCGGAGCTGAGCAGGTACTGTTCCTTGGTGAACCGGCGCACGCGGCGCGGATTGGCCAGGATCTCGCCTTCGGCGATGCAGACGCGGGCCTCGTGCGCCTGGAACTCGAATTCGTCCAGGAACTGCACCGGGTGCGTGGCCACGACCGGCAAGCCGGCCTCTCCCGCCAGCCGCATGGCGGCCTGGCAATAGGCTTCGTCGCCGTCCATGCCGGCCCGCTGCAGTTCAATGTAGTAGCTGCCCGGGAACATATGCGCCCATTGGCGCGCCAGCGCCAGCGCCGACACGGCATTGCCGGCGTCCAGCGCCTGCCCCACGTCGCCGCCCCGGCCGCCCGACAGGGCGATCAGGCCTTCCTGGCCCTGCAGCCATTCACGGCGGATTTCGGCGCGGCCCTTGCCCTGGTTCGTCAAGAATGATTTGGACAGCAACTCGCACAGGTTCAGGTAACCCTGATGGTTGCGCACCAGGAGCAGCAGGCGGAAAGGCTTGGCCAGATCCTCGTCGTTGGTGATCCAGACGTCGCAGCCCGCGACGGGCTTTACGCCGGCGCCGCGCGCTCCTTTGTAGAATTTGATCAGGCCGAACAGGTTCGACAGGTCGGTCAGCGCCACCGCGGGCTGGCCCAGCTTGGCGACGCGCTTGATGAGGTCGGGGATACGCACCGTGCCGTCCACGACCGAAAACTCGGAGTGAACGCGCAGATGAACAAATGGGGACGGGTTTATTGCGGCTTCGGACATTGCAGAATTGTACCCAGGGCCTGTTCTCGCTAGAAGTATCCATGCGTGGTCGCCCGCGGGCGGCGGCCGGGGTGCGGAACCACCGCGCCGCGGCGCTTGTGGGACAATACACGCTATCGGGGGCTACCTCGTATCAGGACAAGATTTACGTATGAAATGGTTAATTCCCGGGATCTGGTTTGCAGCCATCCTGTTCGCTCACCTGAGGGGCCGTGTCAGGCTGCCGCTGGGCCGGCAACTGTTGGACCACTCCGTGCTGCTGGCCCCCATCAACGCCTTCATGGTGCTGACGTCGCGGGTGCCTTCGACGCCCTATCTGACCACCAGCGAGATCGCCGAACTCAAGGTGCTGGACGAAAACTGGGAGACGATCCGCGAAGAAGCCATGCAAATGGCCGAAATGCAACGGATCAAAGCGGCCGATACCCACAATGACATCGGCTTCAATTCCTTTTTCAAATACGGCTGGAAGCGCTTCTACCTGAAGTGGTATGAGGCGCGCCACCCGTCGGCCGAGGAATTGTGCCCCAAGACGGTCGCCATCTTGAAGACCCTGCCCAAGGTCAAGGCCGCGATGTTCGCCGAGCTGCCCCCGGGCGGCCAGTTGAACCCTCACCGAGACCCCTTCGCGGGATCGCTGCGCTACCACCTGGGCCTCGTCACCCCGAACGACGACGGCTGCCACATCATCGTGGACGGCGAACATTACAGTTGGCGCGACGGCGAAAGCGTGGTGTTCGACGAAACCTACGTGCACGAGGCCTACAACAAGACGGCCGAGAACCGGATCATCCTGTTCTGCGACGTGGAGCGCCCGCTGAAATGGCGCTGGGCCGAAGGCTTCAACCGCTGGTTCGGCCGCGTCGTCATGTCCGCGGCCAGTTCGCCCAACGACGGCGGCGACCAGACCGGCGCCATCAACAAGCTGACCCACGCGCACTGGGTGATCGACGAGAAGCGCAAGGCCTTCAAGACCTGGAACCGCAATGTCTACAAGGCCACCAAGTATGGCCTGATCATTTTGGTAGTCGCCGGATTCCTGGCGCTGTAGCAAAACAGGCCGCGAACATCGCGGCCTGTTTTCTTTGCGCGCCGGGTCAGCGCTTGATCGATTCCCAGCTCTTCATCAGGCGTTTGACCGACACCGGCATCGGGGTTCGCAGTTCCTGCGCGAACAGGGCCACGCGCAGTTCCTCCAACAGCCATCTGAATTCATCCAGCCGGGGATCCGGCGCCCCCTTCAGGGCCGAGCGCGCTCGTTGATACTGCGTCACCAGCGGCGCCATTTCCGCCACCAGTTTCGCATCGCGCGCCGGATCGGCGCGCAGCTTGTCGATGCGCGCCACCGCCGCCTTCAGATAGCGGGGGTAGTGCGAAAGCTGCGCGTACGGCGTATCGCGGATGAACCACTTGGGCATCAGCGCGCCCAACTGCTGCTGCAGATCGGCATAGGCGGCGGCGTGGGGCTTGGCCTGCGGCAGCTTGCGCTGGACGGCGGCGTACTCGGCAAGCACGGCTCCGGCCAGTCTTGCCACCTCCTGGGCCAGCAGGCCCAGCCTGCCCTTGCCTTCGGCGCGCCTGGCCTCGAACTGCTGTTCGTTCACGGGCCACGGCTCGGCCAGGCAAGCCTGCCCGAGCGCGCAGTCGATGATCTGGTCCCGCAGTTCCTCCTGCGTGCCCAGCGTCATGTACAGCATGCTGATCTTGGTCAGGTCCGCCAGGTTCTTTTCCAGGAATTTCACCTGCTCGCGCAGCCCCAGCCGGAACAGCTTGAGCAGGCCCGCGCGGTGAGCTTTGCGTGCCTCGTCCGGGTCGTCGAAGACGTCCAGGTCGCAGTGCGCGCCGCGGTCGACCAGCGCCGGATAGCCGATGACGGACTGGCCGCGCCGCTTGATCTCCATGATCTCCGGCAGGGGGCCGAAGGACCAGGAGGTGAGGTTTTCGTGCGCGAGCGCCTGGGCGACCTGCGTGTCGGTGGCCGCCAACTGCTGGAACGTGGCCTGGGCCTGCTTGCCGAATTCGGCCCGCAACTGCGCCAGGTTGCGCCCGGCGGCCAGCATGCGGCCATGTTCGTCGACCACGCGGAAGTTCATGAACAAGTGGGCCGGCAGGGTCTCCAGCTTGAAGTCCGCCACCGCGGGCCGCACCTGCACCTGATCCCACATGTCGGCAATGATCGCGTCCACCAGCCCCTGCTGGGGATCGGCCTGCCGTTCAAACCAGCGGTCATAGAAGCCCGCCGCATAATCCGGCAGCGGCACGCAATGGCGGCGCAGCTTCTGCGGCAGGGACTTCAGCAGCAGGTGCACCTTTTCCTTCAGCATGCCGGGGACGAGCCACTCGCAGCGCGCCGGATCGATCTGGTTCAGGGCGAACAGCGGCACCGCCAGGGTGACACCGTCGCGCGGGGACCCCGGCTCGAAGTGGTAGTCCAGGGCCATCGACACGCCCTGCCATTCGACCTTCTTGGGAAAGACGTCGGTCGTGACGCCGGCGGCCTCGTGGCGCATCAGTTCGTCGCGGGTCAGCATCAGCTTGGCGGCCGACGCCTTGTCCAGCCCGTTGACCCACTTTTCCAGCGACGCCGTCTGCGAGATATCGGCCGGCAACTGGCGGTCATAGAACGCGTGGATCAGCTCGTCGTCCACCAGGATGTCCGGGCGGCGCGTCTGATGCTCCAGCTTTTCGATGCCCGCGATCAGCTTGCGGTTATGCGCCACGAATGCCAGGCGCGTATCGATTTCGCCGGGCACCAGCGCCTGACGGATGAAGAGCTCCCGTGCCTGCGTGGGGTTCACGCGGCCGTAGTGGATACGCCGGCCCGTGTATATGGTCAGCCCGTAAAGCGTGGCCCGTTCATTGGCCACGACCTGCCCGGCCTTCTTTTCCCAGCGCGGGTCGGACCAGTTCTTGCGGATCAGGTGGGCGCCCACCTTTTCCAGCCAGACGGGGTCGATGCGCGCCACGCAGCGCGCATACAGACGCGTGGTCTCGACCAGTTCGGCGGCCATGATCCAGCGGCCGGCTTTCTTCACCAGGCGCGAGCCCGGGTGGATGTGGAAGCGGATCTCGCGGGCCCCTTGGTAATGCCCGCCCTCGTCGCTCTTGAAGCCGATATTGCCCAGCAGGCCGGACAGCAGGGCCAGATGCAATTGCTCGTACGTGGCTTCGATCTGGTTGACGCGCCAGCCCTGTTCGCCCACCAGCGCTGCAAGCTGCGTATGCACGTCATGCCACTCGCGCAGGCGGATCGGCGACAGGAAGTTCTGCCGCAGCAGGCCCACCAGCTTGCGCTGGGATGCCTTGTGCTGCACCTGCTCGCCGTACCAGCGCCACAGTTTCAGGAAGGAGATGAACTCCGACTTGTCGTCGGCGAACTTGGCGTGCGCCGCCTCGGCGGCTTCGCGCTCCTGCATGGGGCGGTCGCGCGCATCCTGCACCGACAGGGCCGAGGCGATGATCAGCATTTCGGCCAGGCACTGGTGCTCGCGTGCCGCCAGGATCATCCGGCCGATGCGCGGGTCCACCGGCAGCTTGGCCAGTTCATGGCCGGTCTGCGTCAGCGCAAAGGCCGCGCCGGTGCGCGCGGCGTCCGCGTCGTCGTCAGACGTGGACACCAATTCGATCGCGCCCAGCTCCTGCAGCAGATGGTAGCCGTCGGCCACGGCGCGCCCGGGCGGCGCCTCGACGAAGGGGAACTGTTCGATATCGTCCAGCTTCAGCGATTTCATCCGCAGGATGACCGACGCCAACGACGAACGCAGCACTTCGGGGTCGGTGAAGGCCGCCCGGTTGTTGAAGTCCAGCTCGTCATAGAGCCGGATGCATACGCCCGGCCCCACCCGGCCGCAACGGCCGGCGCGCTGGTTGGCCGACGCCCGGCTGATGGGCTCGATGCGCAGCTGCTCGACTTTGTTGCGCCAGGAATAGCGCTTGATGCGCGCCAGCCCGCTGTCGACCACGAAGCGGATGCCAGGCACCGTCAGCGAGGTTTCCGCCACGTTGGTGGCCAGCACGATGCGCCGCGCGTTGCCGCGCGGATGAAAGATCTGTTCCTGTTCCGCCTGCGACAGCCGCGCGAACAGCGGCAGCACCTCGGTGCCGGCCGGATGGCGCTTGCGCAGCGCTTCGGCGGACTCGCGGATCTCGCGTTCGCCCGGCAGGAACACCAGCACGTCGCCCGGACCGTGCCGCGCGCATTCGTCCACGGCATCCACGATGGCGTCGATCAGATCACGTTCCTCGTCGCCCGACATGCGTTCGCGGTCGCGGCCAGTCTTGGCCGGCGGCGGCGCGCCCTCGTCGGCCGCCAGTTCCTCGCGCACGGGCCGGTAGCGGACTTCCACCGGGTACAAGCGGCCCGACACCTCGATGACGGGCGCGGGCTTGTCCTCGGACGCGGCAAAGTGCCTGGCGAAGCGGTCGGCGTCGATGGTGGCCGACGTGATGATCAGCTTCAGGTCCGGGCGCCGCGGCAGCAGCTGCTTCAGGTAGCCCAGCAGGAAATCGATGTTCAGGCTGCGCTCGTGCGCCTCGTCGATGATGATGGTGTCGTAGCGGCGCAGCAGCGGATCGCGCTGCGACTCGGCCAGCAGGATGCCGTCCGTCATCAGCTTGATGGACGCATTGGGCCCGGTGCGGTCGTTGAACCGCACCTGGTAGCCCACCACTTCGCCCATGGGCGTGTTCAGCTCTTCGGCGATGCGCTTGGCCACCGAGGTCGCCGCCAGCCGGCGCGGCTGGGTGTGGCCGATCATCTTCTGGCGGCCGCGCCCCAGTTCCAGGCAGATCTTCGGAAGCTGGGTGGTCTTGCCCGACCCCGTTTCACCGCTGACGATCACGACCTGATGGCCCGCGATGGCGCGCGCGATCTCCTGCCGCCGGGCGCTGACGGGCAGGTCTTCCGGGTAATTCACGACGGGAATGGGCCGCTCGGGACGCGCAGCGGGGCGGCTTTCGGACCGGGATCTTGCACGGCCCTCGTTTGCCGGCGCGTTCGCGTCCGGCTCCCGAGGGGCTTTCCGAGGGTCCGTGCGAGGGTCTTTCCGCGGCTCTTTGCGAGGCTCTTTGCGAGGTTCGTTCCGGAGTTCGTTCCCGGGCTCGTTCCCGGGTGCTTTCCCGGTCTCGTTCCGGTCTTTCCCGGGCTCGTTCCGGCCCTCGGCGTGCGGCACGGACTTTTTGGGCGCCCGCGGGCTGGAGGATTCAGGCATGTAGGATTTATCCAATTAGCCTGCCATTATAAATTTCCGGCGGACTTCGCGCGCGGAGCCGTCCGCGGGCGCCGCCAACCCGGCTTGCCGCCCCTTGCCCGGACCTACAGCAGTTTGCCGGGATTCATCAGATGATTCGGGTCCAGCGCCCGCTTGATCATGAGCATCAGGTCCATTTCGACGGGTGACTTGTAGCGCCGCAGCTCGTCGCGCCGCAATTGCCCGACTCCGTGCTCGGCGCTGATGCTGCCGCCACGCTGCGCCACCAGGTCGTGCACGCGGCGGTTCAGCGCCGCCGTCAGCCGGGCGTACTCCGCCGGCGCCACGTCCAGCGGCAACAACACGTTGTAGTGCAGGTTGCCGTCGCCGATATGGCCGAAATTCACGATGGGCAAGCCCGGAAAATCCGACACCAGCGCCAGATCCGCCTCTTCCACGAATGCGGCGAGCCGGGAGATGGGCAGCGCGATATCGTGCTTGACCGCTTTGCCGGCGCGCACCTGCGCCTGGGAAATGCCTTCGCGCAGCCGCCACATGGACTGGGCCTGCGCCTCGTTCATGGCGATCACGCAGTCCTGGATCAGCCCCTCTTCCAGCGCCGCGCCCAGCGAGGTCTCCAGCAGGGCGGACAATCCCGAGGGCTCCGTATCCGACAGTTCCAGCATCACGTAATACGGATGCCGCCCCGCCAGCGGACTGGCCGCGCCGCTGACGTGGGCCACCACCAGGTCCAGGCAGCGGGCCGACATCATCTCGAAGGCGGTCAGTCGTTCGCCGCAGGCGGCCTGCAGACGGGTCAGCAGCGCCACCACCTGCGCGGGCGTTTCGGCGCCGGCCCAGGCCGTGGCGCGGCCGGCGGGCGCGGGATACAGTTTCAGCACCACCCCCGTGATGATGCCCAATGTGCCTTCCGAGCCGATGAACAGGCTCTTCAGGTCATAGCCGGTGTTGTCCTTGCGCAAGCCGCGCAGGCCGTTCCAGACACGCCCGTCCGGCAACACCACTTCCAGCCCCAGCGCCAGATCCCGCGTGTTGCCATAGCGCAGCACGGCGGTGCCGCCGGCGTTGGTGGCGAGGTTGCCGCCGATGGTGCAGCTTCCTTCGGCGCCCAGGCTCAAGGGGAAGAACCGTCCCACGCCGCGCGCGGCCTCCTGCACATCAGCCAGCAGCACGCCGGCATCGGCGCACAGGGTGTTGCTGACCGGGTCCACCTCGCGGATGCGCTTCATGCGGTTCAGGCTCAGGATCACCTGAGCGCCGCTGGCATCCGGCGTGGCGCCGCCGCTCATGCCGGTGTTGCCGCCCTGCGGCACCACCGGGACCCGCGTCTGGTGACACAGGCGCATGACGGCGGACACCTCGGTGGCGTTGCGCGGACGCACCACCACGGGCGTGCTGCCCTGCCACTTGCCCAGCCAATCGCGCACGTAAGGCGCCTGGCCGTCGGCGTCCAGCACCAGCCCGGCATCGCCCACCAGGTGCGACAGCCGTTCGATCAGTTCGTGATGGCGCATGCTGGCCTCAGGCGCCATGCCAATTGAGCCGGATGCGGCCGATCGCCATGGCCGCCGCCGCCTGCGTGGGCTCCACCACCGGCAGGCCCAATTCGCCTTGCAGCCAGCCCCGGTAGGCCGCCATGCCCGCGCACCCCAGGACGAGCACGTCGGCCTGGTGCTCGTCGCGCAAACGCCGTCCCACCTGCAGCAGGCGTTCGCGTGTGCGCGACTGGTCGGACAATTCCACGACGCCCAGATCCAGCGGCAGTTCGGCCGCCACGCGAGCCGACAGGCCCGCCGCGCCGAACAGCCGCCCGTGGCGCGGCAGCGACTGACGCAGGATGGCGATCACGCCCACGCGCTGACCCAGGGTAAGCGCCGTCAGCATGCCGCATTCGCTGATACCCAGCACCGGCTTGGGCGTCGCCTCCCGCACGGCGTGCAGCCCGGGGTCGCTGAAGCAGGCGATGACATAGCCCGCCGCGGCCGCGCCATGCTTGGCGTCCAGCTCGCGCACAAGCCGCGCCAGCGGCAGCGTCACGCTTTCGACGTCCATCTGGGTCTGCACGCCGGCAGGCCCTTCGGCCAGCGTCAGGCACCGGATGCGCGGACCGCCCGCCATGCGCAGCGGCTCCAGGGCGGCGTCGAACGCGTCCGTCACGGCCTGCGTGGAATTGGGGTTGATGACAAAGAGGGTCTGTTCCATTCGTCCATCCTGGGCAAGATACGGCGCCAGTCTAGCTGCGCCGCCACATAAGCATGTATTGTCAATTTGTGCGTTGCCCTTAACCCTTTGTTATGCTTTTTTCCGTCAAGTCGGAGCGTGCGCGTCATGCAACTGAATCTGCGGCAAATCGAAGTATTCCGGGCGGTCATGACGACCGGCTCGATCAGCGGCGCGGCCAAGCTTCTGTTCGTTTCGCAGCCGGCGGTGAGCCGCCTCTTGTCGCACACGGAACAGCGGCTGGGGTTCGCGCTGTTCGAACGCATCAAGGGGCGGCTCTACCCCACGCCCGAATCGCGCCAGCTGTTCCGCGAAGTAGAGACCGTCTATGCCGGCGTGCGGCGCGTCGGTGAACTGGCGTCCGAACTGGCCGAGCGCCGCAGCGGCATTCTGCATCTGGTGTCCAGTCCCAGCATCGGCCATATGCTGATCCCGCTGACCATCGCGCGCTTCCGGGAAACGCATCCCGACGTGAAGATCACCTTCCAGCCGCTGACCCAGCAGCCGTTGACGCAGATGCTGCTGGACAATCGCGCCGAACTGGGCGTGGTGATTCTTCCGATCCAGCATCCGAACCTGCTGACCCAGGCCATCGGCCAGGCGCGGCTGGTCTGCATCTGTCCATACAACCATCCGCTGGCCCACCGGTCGTTGCTGTCGATCGCCGACCTGCTGCCTTATCCGCTGATTTCCTACGGCGGCGATACGCCGTTCGGCACGCTCGTGGAACAGATGTTCCTCGAGGCCGGCCAGACCCGCCGGCTGGCGGTGGAGGTGAGTTCGCCGCAGAACGCGTGTTCCCTGGTGCAGGCCGGCGCGGGGATTGCCATCGTGGACGAATTCTCGGTCAAGAGCCGCACGCAGGGAGACTTCGTGGTTCGTCCCATCGACCAGGCCAAGACGCTTACCGCCAGCCTGGTGCAGTCGCGCTTCGAGCCCCTGTCGCAACTGGCGCAGGCCTTCGTGGACGTGCTGCGCCACACCTTGCAGGACCAGGGTTTCGAGCTTGCCGCACCGGCTCTGGCAAACCCTGCCAAGGGTAAACCTTGACTTAACAGGCTGTTATACCAAAGCAATAAAAAAGCAAGTGGAGTTCTAAAACTTCCGCTTTAGGATGACATCCGAAACGTCGTTTCCGATTTCGGTTTTCACGCATCCTGACGGAGTAAAGATGGCAGCCTCCATCGACGCCCAAGGCGTCTTCACCATTTGTCCCACGCCCTTCGACGATGCCCTGAAGGTGGATACCGGCAGCATCCGCACGCTGGTCGACTTCCTGCTGGAAACCGGTGTGACCGGCCTGGCCATCCTGGGATTCCTGGGCGAGCTGCACAAGCTGTCCAACGCGGAACGCAGGCAGGTCCTGGAGACGTTCGTCAAGCATACCGACGGCCGCGTGCCGGTCTGGGTCGGGGTGCGCGCCCACGGCATCACCGGCGCGATCGAACAGGCGCAGGAAGCGCAGGACATGGGCGCTTCCGCCGTGTTCGCCGCGCCGCTGGACAACGCCAGCGACGCGCTGCTGTTCGACTACTACAAGGCCGTCGCGGACGCCGTGAAGATCCCCGTGGTGATCCACGACTTTCCCGATTCGTTCGGCACCGAAATCCGGCCCGAGGTCGTCGCGCGCCTGGGCCGCGAAGGCGGCGTGCACCTGATCAAGATGGAAGAACCGCCGGTCGCGCAGAAGATCAGCCGCATCCGCGAGCTCGTGCCGGACGCGGACATGAAGATCTTCGGCGGACTGGGCGGTGTGTACTTCCTGGAAGAGCTGCAGCGCGGGGCGGTCGGCACCATGACCGGCTTCGCCTTCCCGGAGATCCTGGTGGCCATCTATGAACGCTACGCCCGAGGCGACCATGCCGGCGCGGCGGCGATCTTCGACCGCTACTGCCCGCTGATCCGCTACGAATTCCAGCCCAAGATCGGCCTGGCCTTGCGCAAGTACGTCTACCAGCGCCGCGGCGCCATCAAGAGCCATGCGCTGCGCGCGCCCGGCATGCGCATCGACCCGGTGACGGCGGCCGAACTCGAGGCCACGGTCGCGCGCGTCGGGCTGTCGCTCGCGGCCACCGGCCGGCAACCGGTGCAAGGCTGAAAGGAGCATCGCAATGGACTTGGGAATCAAAGGCAGGAACGCGCTGGTGTGCGCATCCAGCAAGGGCTTGGGCTACGCGTGCGCGCTGTCGCTGGCGCGCGAAGGCGTGAACCTGGTGATGGCCGCGCGCACGGCCAGCACGCTTGACGCGGCGGCGGAGGCGATTCGCCGCGAAACCGGCGCGGCCATCGTCACCGTGGCCGCCGACGTCACCACCGAAGCCGGCAGACAGGCGCTGCTGGCCGCGTGCCCCGAGCCCGACATCCTCGTGACCAACGCGGGAGGCCCCAAGCCCGGCGACTTCCGCGAATGGTCGCGCGAGGACTGGATCGCCGCGCTGGACGCCAACATGCTCACGCCGATCGCCCTCATCCGCGCCACCGTGGACGGCATGATGGCGCGCCGCTTCGGCCGCATCGTCAACATCACGTCCGCCGCGGTGAAGATGCCCATCGACATCCTGGGACTGTCGAACGGCGCGCGAGCGGGCCTGACCGGCTTCGTCGCGGGCCTTGCGCGCCAGACGGTGCGCCATGGCGTCACCATCAACAATCTGCTGCCCGGCCCCTTTCTCACCGACCGCCTGCGTCAGACCGCCGAGCGCGGTGCGCGGGACAGCGGCAAGACGGTGGACGACGTGCTGGCGGCGCGCCTGGCCGGCATCCCGGCCGGCCGCTACGGCGACCCGGCGGAATTCGGCGATGCCTGCGCGTTCCTGTGCGGCGCGCGCGCCGGCTTCATGACCGGGCAGAACCTGGTGCTGGATGGCGGCATCTATCCCGGCACCCTCTGATCCCTTCCAAGCGGAACCCCCATCCCATGACCGACACCGCCGCATTCGACCTGACCATCCGGAACGGGCGCATCAGCACCGCCACGGACACCTTCCATGCCGACATCGGCGTGCGCGACGGCGTGATCGTGGCGCTGGGCCAGAACCTGCCTGCAGGCTCGCGCGATATCGACGCCACGGGCCGCTGGGTGCTGCCCGGCGGCATAGACAGCCACTGCCACGTCGAGCAGCTTTCCGGCATGGGCATCATGTGCGCCGACGATTTCTACAGCGCCACCGTGTCCGCGGCCTTCGGCGGCACCACCACCATCATTCCGTTCGCGGCCCAGCATCGCGGTAATGCGCTGCCGGAAGTGGTGGCCGACTATGCCCGGCGCGCCGAGGAAAAGGCGGTCATCGACTACGGCTTCCATCTGATCCTGTCGGACCCGACCGAGCAGGCGCTGTCGCACGACCTGCCCGAACTGATCCGGAACGGCATCACCTCGTTCAAGGTGTTCATGACCTATGACCGCCTGAAACTGGACGACTACCAGTTGCTTGACGTGCTGGAAGTCGCCGATCGCGAGGGCGCGCTGGTCATGGTGCATGCCGAAAACAACGACATGATCCGCTGGGTGGCACGGCGCCTGGCCGAACGCGGCATGACCGCGCCCAAGTATCACGCCGTGGCCCACACGCCGCTGGCGGAAAGCGAAGCCACCCATCGCGCCGTGACGCTGGCGCGCATGATGGACGTGCCCATCCTGATCGTCCACGTGGCCGGGCTGGAGGCCGTGCGCGTAGTGCATTCGTCGCAGGCGCTGGGCCTGCCCATCCATGCGGAAAGCTGCCCGCAATACCTGTTCCTGACCGCCGAGGACATCGACCTGCCCGGCCTGGAAGGCGCCAAGTTCTGCTGCAGCCCGCCCCCGCGCGACGCCGCCTCGCAAGAGGCGGTGTGGCAAGGCCTGACCGACGGCACCCTGCAACTGTATTCGTCGGACCACGCGCCCTACCGCTATGACGCCAGCGGCAAGCTGCCCAAGGGCGAGGCCACGACCTTCAAGGACGTGGCCAACGGCGTGCCGGGCCTGGAGGTGCGCATGCCGCTGCTGTTCTCCGAAGGTGTGCTGGGCGGGCGCATCTCCATCGAGCGTTTCGTCGCGCTGACCGCCGCCAACCACGCGCGCACCTACGGGCTGTATCCGCGCAAGGGCACCATCGCCGTGGGCGCGGATGCCGACATCGCCATCTGGAACCCGGAACGCGAAGTGACGATCTCCGCCTCCATGCTGCATGACAGCGTCGGCTACACGCCATACGAAGGCAAGACCGTGCGCGGCTGGCCTGAAGTGGTGATCAGCCGAGGCCGCGTGGCGGTCGAGAACGGGCAATTGCACGTGGCGCGGGGCAGCGGCCGGTTCATCAAGCGCGGCACGCCCGAACCCGTGCTGCGCCAGCGCCTGACCGGCAATCCCAACGCGCTCGTGCGCAAGTATTTTTCAAACAACGGCTCCGCCTGAGGATCACGACATGAGCAAACGTCCCTTCGGCCTGGCGGTCGCGCAGATGGGTCCGGTCCAACCGCAAGAGTCACGCCGCCAGGCGGTGGCCCGGCTGCTGGCGATGATGCGTGAGGCGCACGGCCGCGGCGCGCGCATGGTCGTGTTCCCGGAACTGGCGCTCACCACCTTCTTTCCGCGCTACTGGATGACGGAAGAAGAGGCGATGGAGCGCTACTTCGAAAAGGAAATGCCCGGCCCCGAGACGCGCATCCTGTTCGACACCGCGCGCGAGCTGGGCATCGGCTTCTATCTGGGTTATGCCGAGATCGCGTCGGACGCAAGGCGGTACAACACCAGCATCCTGGTCGACGCCAATGCGCGCATCGTGGGGCGCTACCGCAAGATCCATCTGCCGGGGCACAGCGACCACAAGCCCGAGGCCCCATTCCAGCACCTGGAAAAGAAATTCTTCGAAGTCGGCAACGAAGGCTTCAACGTCTGGGAAACCCTGGGCACGCGTGTCGGCATGTGCCTGTGCAACGACCGCCGCTGGACGGAAACCTGGCGCGTCCTGGCGCTGCAGGGCGCCGAGATCGTGGCGCTGGGATACAACACGCCGTCATTGAACATCCACTGGAATGAACCGGTCCACTTGCGCATGTTCCACCACCTGCTCAGCCTGCAGGCCGCCGCGTATCAGAACGCGGTGTGGGTGGCGGCGGCAGGCAAGGCCGGCGTGGAAGACGGCAGCCACCTGATCGCCGGATCGGCCATCGTCGCGCCCACGGGCGAGATCGTGGCGCAGGCGCAGGGGGAGGAGGACGAGGTGATTTATTGCCAGGCCGACCTGGCACTGGGAGACACCTTCAAGCAGCACATCTTCAACTTCGCCGCCCACCGGCGCCCGGAACACTACGGCTTGATACTTGAGCGTGTGGGAGCCGGGCCGGCGCTGGGCAAGACGCCTCTTCCCTAAAGGACCCGCCATGACCCGCCTTACCCGCACCCTGACCTTTGCCGGCCGCTGTGGCCTCACCTTCTGGCTGGCAGGCGCCGGCCTGGCCGCGGCGGCCCAGCCGCTCACCACCGGCGTGGACGCCACCTTCGCGCCGCACGCCATGCCCAAGCTGGGCGGCGGGCTGGACGGCTTCAACATCGAACTGGGCCAGGCGCTGGCCAAGCAGCTGGGCACCACCATCAAGATCGAAGGCACCGAGTACGCCGCGCTGATCCCGGGACTGAACGCCAAGAAGTACGACTTTGTGCTTGCGCCCACCACCGCCACCGAGGAGCGTGCCCGCGCCCTGCTGTTCTCCGAAGGCTACCTGAACACCGACTACACCTTTGTGATCGGCAAGCAGGCCAAGGACATCGCCGGCCTGCAGGACCTGAAGGACAAGAAGCTGGCCGTGAACAAAGGCTCGGCCTATGAAAACTGGGCGCGCGACAACGCGGCCAAGTATGGCTTCAAGTACGACGTATACGCATCCAACGCGGACGCGGTTCAGGCCGTGCAGGCCGGGCGCGCCGATGCCAATCTGGCGGGCAATACCGTGGCGGCCTGGGCCGCCAAGCAGAATCCCGCGGTGCGCACCAGCTACACGATCAAGACGGGCCTGGTCTGGGCGCTTGCGTTCCGGCTGGACGACCAGGCGGGGCGCGACCGCGTGTCCATGGCGCTCAAGTGCCTGAAGCAGGACGGCACGGTGTCCAAGCTGGCCCAGAAGTGGTTCGGCTTCACGCCGGCCGCGGGCTCCGCCGCGGCCACCGTGACGCCCGGCCAGGGCGTGCCCGACCTGCCGGGCTATGACGCCACGCCGGTCGAACTGCGCTGCGGCTGATTCGCCGCGTCACTGCCAACGCACGGGGGATGGCGCCGCCTGCGGCCCGCCCTCGCGCTTCGAGGATGCACACGATGGAAGAACCGATCCTGAAAATCGCGGGGCTGCACAAGTCCTATGGCGACAACGCGGTGCTCAAGGGCATAGACCTGGAAGTGAAGAAAGGGGAACTGGTCTTCATGATCGGCCCCTCCGGGTCGGGCAAGAGCAGCCTGCTGCGCTGCTGCAACCGCCTCGAAGAACCGTCGGCGGGCACCATCCACGTCGACGGCCAAGAGATCACCGCGCCGGCCGCCGAACTGAACCGGATTCGGCAGAACATCGGCATGGTGTTCCAGCACTTCAACCTGTACCGCCACATGTCCGTGCTTTCCAACATCACGCTGGCGCTGCGCAAGGTGCAGCGGCTGGCGCGCGCCGAAGCCGACCGCCGCGGCATGGAAGCGCTGGAGCGAGTGGGCCTGGCGGACAAGGCCACCGCCTACCCCGACCAGCTCTCGGGCGGGCAGCAACAGCGGGTGGGCATCGCGCGTTCACTGGCCCTGCGGCCCAAGGTGGTGCTGTTCGACGAGCCCACCAGCGCGCTCGACCCCGAACTGGTGGGCAGCGTGCTGAACGTGATGCGGGAGCTCAAGCAGGACGGCATGACCATGATGGTGGTCAGCCACGAAATGGGGTTTGCCCGCGCGGCGGCCGACAGGGTCGTTTTCATGGACGGCGGCGTGATCGTCGAACAAGGCCCGCCGCAAGCCGTCTTCGGCGCTCCCCGTCAACCCCGCACGCAGGCCTTTCTTGCCCGCATGGCGGAACATGCCGCCTGAGGCGGCTTCACTGAGCACCCCATGGATCTGAACGCCCTGCTGTTCTCGTTCTTCAATGCCGAAGTCGCGTGGCGCTACCTGCCGGACATCCTGGCGGGCATGTGGATCACGCTCCAGCTTGGGGTGGCGGTGGCCGCCACGGGCGTGGCGCTTGGACTGGTTCTGGCCGTGCTGCGCGCGCTGCGCATCCGGCCGCTGAACTTCCTGATCATCTGCTTTGCCGACATCCTGCGCGCGCTGCCGCCGCTGGTGGTGATCATGGTGCTGTTCTTCGCTTTCCCCTACATCAACCTGTCGATGTCGGCGTTCATGGCCTGCTGGCTGTCCCTGTCGCTGGTGCTGGCCGCTTTCGCGGAAGAGATCTTCTGGGCCGGCATCCTGTCGGTGCCGCGAGGCCAGGCGGAGGCCGCCCGCTCCACGGGGCTGAACTGGCTGCAGAGCATGGTCTACGTGGTGATGCCGCAAGCCATGCGGCTGACGGTGGCGCCCCTGACCAACCGCGTCATCGCCATCACCAAGAGCACCGCGCTGGGTTCGGTCGTGGGCCTGAGCGAAGTGCTCAACAACGCGCAATCGGCGAGCAGCAACGCAGGCAACGCCACGCCGCTGACATTGGCCGCGGTCGCCTGCCTGCTGATCTTCCTGCCGGTGGTGGTGCTGGGACGCTGGACCGAAACCCGTTTCAAGTGGAAGCACTGAGACCGCGTCATCGACACACGGCGGCGGCGCCGTCCCCCGCCCGGCCCCGCAAGGCTCCTATTGGCATGAACAGGCCCTAGAGGAAACGCATGGACGAAATCCTGCAGAATTTTTTCAATCTGAACATCTACATGAGCGTGGCGCCCTATCTGCTGCAGGGCCTGGGCCGCACGCTGATGCTATCGGCGATGGTGATTCCGGTCGGGCTGGCGTCGGGGCTGTTGATCGGCGTGCTGTCCATCACGCTCAAGCGGCGCTGGTCGCGCGTGCTGCTGGCCATCTACATCGACTTCTTCCGCGCCCTGCCGCCGCTGGTGCTGCTGATCTTCATCTATTTCGGCGCCCCCTTCCTGGGACTGGACCTGCCCAAGCTGCTTGCGGTGGCCATCGGCTTCATGCTCAACAATTCCTCCTATTACGGCGAGGTGTTCCGCGCCGGCCTGGAAAGCGTGCCGCGCGGGCAGATCGAAGCGGCGCGCTCGACCGGCCTGTCCGCCTGGCAGACGCTATGGCATGTGCAGATTCCGCAGGCCACGCGCAACGTCATGCCGGACCTCATCAGCAACACGCTGGAGGTCGTCAAGCTGACCACCCTGGCCAGTGCCGTGGCGCTGCCGGAGCTGCTGCGGGTGGCGCGCGACGCCCAATCGCTGGTGTACAACCCCTCGCCCATCGTGCTGGCGGCGCTTTTCTACCTGGCGCTGCTGTGGCCCGTCGTCCGTCTTTTGAGCCGGCTGGAGCACCGGAACCTGGCCAGGCACTGAGTTTCCTGTGGGGCACGCGCAACAGCGCGTGTCAAGCGCGCCGATGGCGGCCGGGCTGCGCGGTCATATAATTCCGCCTAGCGCCGCCCTCCCGGCGGCGCGCGCGGCACAGCCCGCCGGCTTTGCCGTCCCGCGACCCCATAGGACCTAGCAACGCACATCATGCCCGACCTGGAACCAGACACCGTCTCCGCCCTTGAAGCCCCCGAATTCGCCGCCGCCCAGTTTGTGCGATGGTTCCGAGATGTCGCCCCCTATGTGCATGCGTTCCGAGGCAAGACCTTCGTGGTGGCGTTTGGCGGCGAACTTGTGCAGGCGGGCGCGCTGAATGCGCTGGTTCAGGACCTGTCCCTGCTGTCGTCGCTGGGAATCCGGCTGGTGCTGGTGCACGGCTCGCGCCCGCAGGTCAATGAGCAGTTGCGGCTGAAGGGGTTCACCCATCAGTTCGACCGAGGCCTGTCCCCCACCGACGCCGCCGCGCTCGAATGCGCCAAGGAAGCCGCCGGCGAAATCCGCCTGGACATCGAGGCGGCGTTCAGCCAGGGTCTGCCCAACACGCCGATGTCGCATGCGCACATCCGCGTCATCTCCGGGAATTTCGTCACGGCGCGTCCCACCGGCGTGCTGGACGGCGTGGATTACAAGCACACCGGTCAGGTACGCAAGATCGACGTGGAAGCGCTCAAGTTCGCCATCGAAAAGGGCTCGTCCGTCGTGCTGCTGTCGCCGCTGGGCTTCTCGCCCACCGGCGACGCCTTCAATCTGGCCATGGAAGACCTGGCGACCAGCGTCGCCGTGGCGCTGCGCGCCGAGAAGCTGATTTTCCTGTCCAGCTCGCAAGGCGTGCTGAACGAGGACGGCACGCTCGACACCGAGCTGGCCCGCATCGACGCCGACGCGCTGCTCGCGGCCGGCGAACTGGACGAAGAAACCCACGCCTTCCTGCAATACGCGTCGCTGGCGGTCAAGCGCGGCGTAGCGCGCGCGCACCTGCTGCCGTTCGAACTGGACGGCAGCGTGCTGCTCGAGATCTTTACCCACGATGGCGTGGGCACCATGGTCGTCGAAGACACGCTGGATGACCTGCGCGCCGCCACGATCGACGATGTGGGCGCCATCCTCAGCCTGATCGAACCGCTGGAAGCCGATGGCACCCTGGTGCCTCGCCCCCGCAGCGTGATCGAACGCGACGTCGAGAACTTCACCGTGCTGGAGCACGATGGCGTGATCTACGGCTGCGCGGCCCTGCATGCGTTCGCCGATGAGCAGATGGCCGAAATGGCCTGCCTGATCGTGCATCCCGAATGGCAGGGCTCGGGCGAAGGCGAGATCCTGCTGCGCCACATGGAGTCGCGCGCCCGCGCGGCGGGCGCCAAGCGCCTGTTCGTGCTGACCACCCGGACCTCGCACTGGTTCATCAAGCGCGGTTTCGTGCAGGGCGGGGTCACCGACCTGCCCCGTGAAAAGCAGAACAACTACAACCGTTCGCGCAACAGCATGATCTTTATCAAGAAGCTGTAACCGCGGCCGTCCCGACCTCGGGAACGGAAGGGGCTTGGCGCCCCTGGGATGCCAAGCCCGCTAAAATACAGCGTTACTACTCTTTCCGGCAGCGAACACCATGGCTCGTATCGTCAACTGTGTGAAATTGAAGCGTGAAGCAGAAGGGCTGGACTATCCGCCCTATCCCGGCGAAGTCGGCACGCGCATCTGGCAGAGCATTTCCAGGGAAGCCTGGGAAGAATGGAAAGGTGTGCAGACCCGCCTCGTGAACGAAAACCGCCTGAACCTGGCGGATGCCCGGGCACGCAAGTACCTGCAACAGCAAATGGAACGCTTCCTGTTCGAAGACGGCAACGTCGAAGCCGACGGCTACGTTCCGCCTTCGGCCTGATCGGGCCGCGCCGCTTTCCCGCGGCGCCACCGCCACGAAGCCCCTCGTCCGCGAGGGGCTTCGCGTTTTGGGGCGCGCGGTCCGCTCACGCCTTCCCGGCCAGGCCTTCCCGGCCAGGCCTTCCCGGCGAGGCCTTAAGATTCGAATATCGCTGGCCGTATTAATGCTGTCATGAAAGAAGAATCGCGCTCGTCCGTTCCGCCCAATCCGTCCCCCGCCGTCAAACGCGCCCTGGAGACCGACCCAGATCGCAAGACCGGCACGCTGCAAGACGTGCGCCATGTCGTGATCCTGATGCAGGAAAACCGGTCCTTCGACCATTATTTCGGCTCGCTGCCCGGCGTGCGCGGCTTTGCGGACCCGCATCCCGTGCCCACGGCCGCGGGCACGGTCATGACGCAGGCCGACGGCGCCGCGCGTTGCAGCCCCTACGCGCTGCAGGCGGAGTACCCGAGCGACGCGCCGGTGGGCTATATCACGCCGCACACCTGGGACGACTCGCAGCGCGCCTGGAACGACGGCCGCATGGACCAATGGCTATCCGCCAAGAGCCGGCTGGGCATGGGCGCATACCACGGCGAGCAACTGCCGTTCCAGACCGAGCTGGCCAACGCTTTCACCTTGTGCGATGCCTACCATTGCTCGGTGCACGCGGGCACCAACCCCAACCGGCTGTTCCTGTGGACCGGCACCAACGACCCGCAGGGTCTGGCCGGCGGACCCGCCCTGGTCAACACCTTCGACCGCCCGGGCCCCGCCACCGAAGGCTATGCCTGGACCACCTATCCGGAACGCCTGCAAGCCGCGGGCGTGGACTGGCGCATCTACCAGGACATGGCGGACAACTATCACGACAACCCGCTGGCCGGCTTCAGGCAGTACCGCCGGCAACTTGCCGAAGGCGCCGCCGACGCCCCGCTGCGCGACCGCGGGCTGTCCACCCGCACGCTGGACGATCTGGCGCAAGACGTCGCCCAGGGCACGCTGCCGGCGGTGTCGTGGATCATCGCGCCCACGGCCGACTCCGAGCATCCCGAAGTGTCGTCGCCCCGCCAGGGCGGCGCCTACACCGAACGCGTGCTGGAAATCCTGACGCGGCATCCCGGCATCTGGAGCCGCTGCGTGTTCCTCGTCACCTACGACGAGAACGACTGCTTCTTCGATCACATGCCGCCGCCCGCGCCCCCTGCCCGCCATCCGGACGGCCAGTCCGGCGGCTTGTCCACGGTTGAACTGGACGGCGAATACCATGACGCCCGGCATGGTCCCAGCGCTTCGACCTCCGACGATCCGGCCAGCCTGCACGGACGCGGCTTTGGCCTGGGCCCGCGCGTCCCCATGCTGGTGATATCGCCCTGGAGCCGGGGCGGCTGGGTCAACTCGCAGGTGTTCGACCACACGTCGGTCATCCGCTTCCTGGAAGCCCGGTTCGGGGTGGCGGAACCGAACATCAGCGCATGGCGGCGCGCGGTCGCAGGCGACCTGACCTCGGCGTTCGACTTCGCGGGCGACCGGGGTTCGCACCATCCGGACAGCAATCGCCACGCCTGTCCCTTGCCGTATGTGCTCGAGGCCGTGGGGCGGATGACCGCCGACGGCGAGCACTACCGCCTGACCTTGCGCAACCCCGGCAGCGCGGGCGCCGTCCTGCATGTCTACGACCGTCACGCGCTGACGCAGCCGCCGCGGCGCTACACCGTGGGCGCCGGCGCACGCCTGGACGATGGCTGGCGCCTGGCCAGCGACGGGGCTTACGACCTGTGGCTGCTCGGCCCCGACGGTTTCCACCGGCAGTTCCGCGGCGACGCCCAGGACGCCGGCATGCTCGAGGCCCAGTTGGTGCCCGTGACCTCGGGCCTGCGCCTGCGCCTGATCAATCACGGGGATGCGCCGCAGCCGGTCAGGCTGGAATCACGCATGAGCGACGGCTGGCGCGCCATGGCGCACGTGCCCGCGGGGGGAGCGATGGAGCTCAAGTACGCGGGCTGCGAAGGATGGTACGACCTGGAGATCGGCGCGCCCTCGATGCCGGCCTTCGCCCGGCGGCTGGCCGGCCGCATCGACGCCGGCAAGCCCGGCGTACCGGATCCGCGCCTGTGCCAGGGCGCGATGCTTGCGCCGTAGCGGCGGCGGGGTCGAAAAAAAACCCCAGGGCTAGACGCTGCTGGGGTCTCGATGACAAGGCGCGGCCGATGGCCGCGCTTTGCGTTACTGGTCCGGCGAGTCTTCGGACTCTTCCTCGCCACGCGCGAGGCGCTCGGTGTTCTTCACGCCGGTATGGCGCACATCCGCGCCCTTGACCATGTAGATCACGCGTTCGGACATGTTCTTGGCGTGGTCGCCGATGCGTTCGAGCGCGCGCGCGATGAAGATCATGTCGATCGCGCGCGAAATGGTGCGCGGGTCTTCGATCATGTAGGTGATCAGGTGGCGCAGCGCGCCCTTCCATTCCTTGTCGACCTCTTTATCGCTACGCACCACGGCGGCGGCAAGAATGGGGTCAAGGCGGGCAAACGCGTCCAGCGACTGATGCAGCATGGTGCGCACGTTGGCGGCCATGTGGCGCAGTTCGATCACGGGGATATGGCGCAGTTCGCCCTCGTGCACGCGGCGGGCGACGGTGGCGACCTTCTCGGCCTCGTCGCCGCAGCGTTCCATGTCGGTGAGCATCTTGGATACGGCCATCAGCATGCGCAGGTCGATGGCGGTAGGCTGGTGCCTGGCCAGGATGCGGCTGATGCTCTCGTCGATCTCGACCTCGTGGCGGTTGACTTCCTTTTCCCGTTCGCGGACTTTTTCAACCAAGGACAGGTCGGCGGTGGCCAGCGCGTCGATGGCCTCCTGGATCATGGCTTCCACCAGGCCGCCCATTTGCAAGAATTGCGAACGGACGCTTTCCAGATCGGCGTCGAACTGCTTGTTTGTATGCTCCGTCATCCGGGCTCCCTGCGTGGTTGATCTCATTGCATTGCCCCGAAATAAGAGAGTTACGAGATGGGACTGCACAACCTGCAAGGTTATGACCCAAGTGTGACAGGATTATGAATCCGGGCCCCGCCGCCCGCAAGGCGGATCGGCGGCGCGCCACGGGGGAGCCCGTCGCGTCAGGCGCGGCGGTCCAGCCGGCGGATGCCGTTCTGGGTGGCCAGCAGCGCCACGTCGGCGCCTGGCAGCGAAAACAGGCCGCAGGTCACGACGCCGGGCAGGTTGTTCAGGCGGGCTTCGAAGGCGGGCGCGTCGGCGATCGACAGGCCGGACACGTCCAGGATGATGTTGCCGTTATCGGTAACGAACCCTTCGCGCAGGCGCGGCTGCCCTCCCAGCGCGGCCAGCGCGCGCGCGACCGACTCGCGCGCCATGGGAATCACTTCCAGGGGCAGCGGGAACTTGCCCAGGGTCTGGACCAGCTTGGATTCGTCGGCGATGCAGATGAAGCGCTCGGCCACCGAGGCCACGATTTTCTCGCGCGTCAGCGCGCCGCCGCCGCCCTTGACCATGGACAGGCTGGCATCGATCTCGTCGGCGCCGTCGACGTAGATCGGCATGGTCGCCACGTCGTTCAGGTCCAGCACCTTCAGGCCATGGCCGGCAAGGCGCGCCGCGCTGCGCTCGGAACTGGCTACCGTGCCGCCGATGCGGCCCTTGAAACGCGCCAGCCCGTCGATGAAGAGATCGGCCGTGGACCCAGTGCCCACGCCGATGATGACGTCCGGGCCCGCGACCTGTTCAACGAATTCCAGGGCGGCGTCGGCGGCTTGCTGCTTGAGTTCTTGCTGGGTGAGCATGGCGGTGAAAGTGCGGGAAAGTTGGTTGAGCCAGGAAATTTAGCATGCGCCGATGGCGGGCCACGCCCGCGACAGGATCGCCTGCGTGTCGGCGCCCGCGGCCAGTTCGCCGAATATGCCTCCCTCCGGCTGCAGACGGCTGCCGATGAACGCCTGCGCCACGGCATCGGGCGCATGTTCGATCAGCAAGGCGGCCTGCCACAGCCGTGCCAATCCCCCGGCGATGCGGCGCGCCTGGAATTCCGCCTGGCCGCTATCGGCCAGCAGGGACCGCCAGCGCGCCACGGCCTCGTCGAAGTCCCGGTACTGGCCCGCGGCCCGCGCGAACTCGGCCTCCAGCGCGGGCAGCGCTTCGGGCTCGCGCTGCAAGGCGCGCAGCACGTCAAGCGCCATGACATTGCCCGAGCCCTCCCAGATGGAGTTCACGGGGGTTTCCCGATAGAGCCTGGGCATGGGCCCCTCTTCGACATAGCCATTGCCGCCCCAGACCTCCATGCACTCGGCCACGGCGGCGACCGCGCGCTTGCAGACCCACAGTTTGGCGGCCGGCGTGCCGACCCGCAGCAGCGCGCGCGCGCCGGCGCTGGCGCGTTCGTCCACGGCGCGCGCCAGCCGCAGCCCGAGGGCCATGGCGCCTTCGCTTTCCAGCGCCAGGTCGGCCAGCACATTGCCCATCAGGGGCTGTTCGATCAGCGCCTTGCCGAACGCATGGCGGTGCTGCGCGTGATGCGCCGACTGGGCCAGCGCCTGGCGCAGCAGGGCAGCGCTGCCCAGCACGCAGTCCAGCCGCGTGGTGCCCGCCATTTCCAGCAGCACCGCCAGGCCCTTGCCCGGTTCGCCAACCATGACGCCCCAGGCCTCTTCGAATTCGACTTCCGCGCTGGCATTGCTGCGATTGCCCAGCTTGTCCTTCAGGCGGCGCACGCGGATGGCGTTGCGCGGACCGTCGGGAATCCAGCGGGGGACGAAAAAGCAGCTCAGCCCCTCTTCCGTCTGCGCCAGCACCAGGTGCGCGTCCGCCTGCGGCACCGAGAAAAACCACTTGTGCCCCACCAATTGGTAGGCGCCCCCCCGGCCCGGCGCCCCCAGCGGCATGGCGCGCGTCGTGACGGCGCGCAGGTCCGAGCCGCCTTGCTTTTCGGTCATGCCCATGCCAATCAACGCGCTGCGCTTGGCGGCCAGCGGCGCATCGGTTCCGTCGAACTCGCGGGAATACAGCGCGGGCAGCCACTGGCCGCCAAAGTCCACGACGCCGGCGGGTTCGCGCTGCAGCAGGGGCACGGCGGCAAAGGTCATGGTCGTGGGACACAGCGTGCCGGCTTCGACCTGGCCCTGCATCAGGTAGGCCGCCGCGCGGGCCACATGCGCGCCGGGCGCGGGCGCGGCCCAGGCCCGGCTGTGCAGGCCGCGCGCCATGATGCCGCCCATCAGCAGGTTCCACGACGGATGGAACTCGACGTGATCGATGCGGTGCCCGCCACGGTCATAGCTGACCAGACGCGGCGGGCAGCGGTTGGCCTCGGCGCCGGCCGCCAAGGTCTGCGCGCGGCCCAGCCACGCCCCATGCGCGTTCAGGTCGCCCGCCCAGGCCTCGGCGCCCTCGCGGCGCACCGCCTCGCGCAAGGCCGGATCGGTGTCGAACAGGGAATAGTCTTCCAGGGGCGGGACCTGGTTGATGACGGTATGCGTCGCGAACGATGACATGGCAGCTCCCGGGTTCAATCCGCACGGGCGCCACGGGCCGATGCGGCGCGATCCGGCCCCTTGGCCTTATCCAGCCATGGGCGCGGTCAGGTTCCAGGGCCGCAAAGCCTCGACTTGCGCCGCCAGTTCCAGCAACAGCGCCTCGGTGCCCAGCGCTCCCATGACCTGGATGCCGATGGGCAGGCCGTCGGACGACATCCCGAAGGGGATGGAAATGGCCGGCATGCCCGTCAGGTTGGCCAGGGGCGCAAACGGCGAATAGCCGATGACGCCCTTCTTGCCCAGACGGTAGGCCAGGTAGTCGGCGTTGTCCATGGCATAGCGGCCGATCGGTGCCGGCGGCTGGGCCAGCACCGGGCAAAGGAACAGATCGTAGCCCTGGGAACCGTCGCGGTGCAGGAAGCGGCCCACCCGGCGGGTGATCTCATGGCAGGTATCGACGCAGGCCACGTACTGCGAGCCGGAAATGGCGCGGGCATATTCGCGCGCGCCCAGCGTGGTGGGCTGCAGTTCGTCGGCGGCCAGGCGCCTGCCGCGCGCGGCCACGAAACTGTCGATGGCGTTGGCCGCCGCGCTCGCGATCAAGGGCAGCATGGGCGACAGGACTTCCTCGGACCCCACGGGCGGGGCGGCCTGCACCAGCTCGTGTCCCTGCGAGGCGAAGAAGCGGGCGGCCTCGTCCAGCGTGGCGGCGACATCGGGGTGGATGGCGCCGCCCTCGTAGGTGGTATTGATGAAGGCGATGCGCCGCCGCGGGGCGGAGCGCGGATCGGAGGCCACCCGGGCGACGACCGCGCGGTAGGAGTCCACCGGCTGGGCGGGCGCCGCATAAGGCGCGCCCACGTCCGCGCCGGCGCTGATGTCCAGGGACGCGGCGCAGTCCCGCACCGACAGCGTCATCATGTGCTCGGTGGCCAGGCCGCCCCAGCCCTCGCCCTTGAGCGGACCCAGCGGCATCAGGCCGCGCGAGGGCTTCAGGCCCAGCACGCCGCAGCAGGATGCCGGGATGCGGATCGAACCGCCGCCGTCGCTGCCATGGGCGATGCGCACCATGCCGCTGGCCAGTGCCGCGCCCGCGCCGCCGCTGGAGCCGCCCGCGCTATGGCCGGTTTTCCAGGGGTTTTGCGTGGGCGGGCCGTAGGCCGGGGATTCGGTGGTGGGGCTCAGGCCCAGTTCGGCGCTGGTGGTGCGGCCGAAAGGAATCAGCCCAGCCCGGCGATACCGTTTGACGAGCTCGGCATCGACATGCCATTCGACATGCCCGTAAAGCACGGAACCCATCGCGCTGGGGAGCCCGATGGCGGCGGTGGCAAGATCCTTGAGCAGCGTGGGGACGCCCAGGAACGGGCGGTCGCGCAGTTGCGCAAGGCGCTGCGGCGGCGACAGCGAGGCCAGTTCATCGTCCAGCGACTGGGCCAGACGCAGGCCGGCCTCGGCTTGCACGCCGCAGGCCGCGTTGACCGAAGGGTTACGGGCCGCCACCCGGTCCACGGCTTGCTGCATTGCAGCAAGCGCCGTGATGGCTCCTTGGGCGATGTCGGCGCCCAGCGCCGTCGCGTCGAGAGAAGAGGAATCATGGCGTTCAGCGGTGCTCATGCTTACGATGCTCCAGGTATCGACGGCGAAATGCCGTAAGCATGAGGATATCGGCTGCAGGGGCGGCCAACAAGCAGCCTGGGAACGGCAGGAGTCCGATACGTGCGCTCCGGCCGGTCAGACGGCGCCGGCGGACGGCGCGCGCAGGCCGTCAGCCTCGTCCTCGGCGTCCTCTTCGACCTCGGCATCGGCCTGGTCGGCCGCGCCCGCCCCGCCCAGCAGTCGCAAGGCATCGGCCTCGGGCAACGCTTCCACGCTTTTCAGATTCTTGAGCATGGCGCGGGTGCGCACTTCGGTCTGGCCGATCTTGTTGCTTGCCGTGTCCAAGGTCTTCTTGACGCTGGCCAGGGCTTCGCCGAACTTGCCGAACTCGGTCTTGACGGCGCGCAGCACCTGCCACACTTCGGACGAACGCTGCTCGATCGCCAGCGTGCGGAATCCCATCTGCAGGCTGTTCAGCAGGGCCGCCAGATTGCTGGGGCCCGCCACGTTGATCCGCAGGCCGTGCAGCTTGTCCAGCAGCCCCGGCCGCCTCAGCACCTCGGCGTACAGGCTTTCCGTGGGCAGGAACATGATGGCGAAATCGGTGGTGTGGGGCGGCGAGACGTATTTGCCGGCAATCAGCCGCGCTTGCAGTTCCACCGCCCGGCCAAGCGCGGCGCCGGCGGCCTTCACGCCCTCGGTATCGGCCGCGTCCTGGGCATCCATGAGGCGTTCGTACTCTTCCTTGGGGAATTTGGCGTCGATAGGCAGCCAGACGGGCTCGCCGCCATCGCCGCGCCCGGGCAGGCGGATGGCGAACTCGACCACGGCGTCGCTGCCCGGCACGGGCTTGATATTGCTGGCGTACTGGTCCGGCGTCATGTTGTCTTCGATCAGCCGGGCCAGTTGCACTTCGCCCCAGGTGCCGCGCGACTTCACGTTGGTCAGCACCCGCTTCAGGTCGCCGACCCCCGCGGCCAGCGCCTGCATTTCGCCCAGCCCCTTGTGCACGGCTTCCAGGCGGTCGGATACCAGTTTGAAGGATTCGCCCAGGCGCTGTTCCAGGGTCGCATGGAGCTTTTCGTCCACGGTCCGGCGCATTTCGTCGAGCTTGGCGCTGTTGTCCGTCTGCAAAGACTGCAGGCGCTGGTCCACCGTGGCGCGCACCTCCATCAGGCGCCGCTCGTTGATCTGGATCAGCCCCTGCAATTGTTCCGAAAATCCGCCGGCGAAGCGGCCCAGCGATTCGGCCGATTCGGCGCGGGCGGCCTGCGCATCGCGGGCCAGGGCGGCGCGCAGTTCGGCGTGCGACTGTGACAATTCCACCCGCAGGGACCGCGTGGATTCCGAGAATTCGCTGCGCAGGCCGCGTTGGCCTTCGGCGATATCGGCGCGTAGCGCCCGTTCGGTTCTTTCCAGCCCTTCCAGCAAGGCGTCCAGGCGCGCATCGGCTGCGGACGGCCGCAACCAGGCCAACACCGCCGCCAGCATGGCCAAAACCGCGCCGCCGGCGGCGACCCAAAGCAGAATATCGTTCAAAAAGGCGCCTCCAAAGCGGGAATTGTAGGTCTCATCCCCGGCCCTTTCCAGCCAGCCCGAATCATTCCAGGACAATTCGAAGACGCAGGTGGGCAACCGCATTAAAATGACCGCCACCTAAACCGATCCACGTTCCCCTTTTGAACCCTGCTGACCTCTCCCAATGCAAGCCGCCGGTCTCATTTCAGTCCGTGTTTGGCCCGCTGGATCTGAATTCGGAAACGCAGCTTGCCGCAGGCGGGGACCGGCACATCTTCCAGCATCCGCATTCGCCAGCCCTGCTTGTCAAGATCATCGACATGCAAGCGCGCGCCGTCTATCTGGAAGCGCGGCCGTTCAAGCGCTGGTACAAGCAATATCAGCGCGAAAGCGCCTACCGCGTCTATCTGAACGAAATCTCCGAATACGTCACCACCACCACGCGTCCGTCCGGCGTGTGGGAAGTCCCGATGGCGCGCATCGTGGGCCTGGCGCAGACGTCGCTGGGCCTGGGCCTGCTGGTCGAGAAGATCACCGACGGCGAGGGCAACCTGGCCCCCACCGTGCGGGACCTCGGCAGACGCGGCCTCATTGACGACGCATTGAAAGCGCAACTGGCCGAGTTCTTCGAAGACCTGGCCGATGCCCACGTCGTGGTGAACGACATGTCCGCCAGCAATATCGCGGTGGGGCTGAACGCCGACGGCAAGAAGGGCCTGTACCTGATCGACGGCTTCGGCGTGCTGCCGCTGATTCCGCTATACGCCTGGAGCAAGCGGCTCAATCGCCGGCGCATCCAGCAAAAGCATGCGGAACTGCGCGCATCCTTGGCCAGGCGCGAAAGAGAAGGCAGCTTCTAGAGGCCGCCGGCAGGTCCGCCCTGCCCGCCCGCGGGCGCCTCTGACAGCACGATGCCCTGGCGGTCCACCCACACATAGTCATGCCCCGCGCGCTGTCCGCGCCGCAAGGGGTTGCGCGTGCAGAACGCGGCGTAAGCCGGATCCACGAAGCGATAGCTCAGGTGTTCGTCCCGGCCAGCCGGGATGCCCAGCCGCGTGGTGCAGATCAGGAAGGCGGGCGCTTCGCCGACGTCCTCGACATACAGCGCGGCAGGATCAAAACGGCGGGCGTCCCAATCGGGCACTTTCAGGCCCAGCGCCCGGCACAGCAGCGTCTGCCCCGCGCAAAGGCTGGCGGGCGGGCGTGCGCGCCCTTGCGCATCGGGATTCAACTGCTGCATGCGGGCGAGCGCTTCGGGGCCCGACAGCGCATCCGTCCAGGGGTGGGCGGATTTGATCAGCACCGCGTTGCCGGCGCCCGCCGCGCTGAAGTTCAGCGAGTCGCCGCCGCGGGCGTAATACATGTAGACCGTGCCGCCATCCATGAACAGCGCGCGGCGCTTGTGCGTGTAGCCCAGCGAGGCGTGGCTGCCCTTCTCTTCCAGGTAGTAGGCTTCGGTCTCGATGATGCGGGCCGACAGCCACAGATCACCCACGCGGTGGCGGATGACCTTGCCCAGCAGTTCGCGCGCAAGCTGGACCGCGTCGCGGTCGAAGAAGGCATCGGGCAGCGCCCGGCCGGCCAGGCCCGGCGCCGCCGGCTCAGGCGTAGCGTTCGCCGTAGCGCTTTTCGCTGAAGCCAACGCTCACCTCGCCATCGGGCGTCACCGTGACCGGACGGCGCACCAGCGCCGGGTACTCGGCGATCAGCGCGGTCCATTGGGCGTCGGTATCGGCGCCCTTGCGGTCTTCGGGCAGATTGCGCCACGTCATGGAGGCGCGATTGACCAGCTTTTCCCAGCCGCCGACCTGCCCGGCCCAGGATTTCAGCGTGGCGGCGGGCACCGGATTGTCCCGGTAGTCCACGAAGACGTGATCAACGCCGTGCGCCGTCAGCCAGTCGCGCGCCTTGACGCAGGTACTGCACTTGGCCAGGCCATACAGGGTGGTTGCTTTCATTTGGATTCGGCCTCCTTGCGCCATTGCATGCGGTTGGCGAGGATCACGCAGGTGCCCACCGCCAGGATGAACAGGGTGGCGAGCGCGTTGATCTCGGGCTTGAGGCCCAGCCGCACCCGCGAAAAAACCTCCATGGGCAGCGTGCTGGAGCCCGGGCCGGACAGGAACGACGCGATGACGACATCGTCCAGCGACAGCGTGAAGGACAGCAGCCAGGCCGACGCCAGCGCCGGCGCGATGAGCGGCAGCGTGATCTTGAAGAACACGGTGATGGGCGTGGCGCCCAGGTCCAGCGCGGCTTCCTCGAGCGAGCGGTCCAGGTCGCGGATGCGGGTCTGGATGACGACAGCCACGAACGCCATGCACAGCGTCACGTGCCCCACCCAGATCGTGAACATGCCGTTCTGCGACGGCCAGCCCAGCGTTCCGCGCAGTTCCACGAACATCAGCAGCAGGGAAATGCCCAGCACGACCTCGGGGATCACCAGCGGCGCGCTGAGCATGCCCACATACAAGGCAAAGCCGCGAAACCGGCCCATGCGCGCCAGCACATAGCCCGCCCATGTGCCGATGACGACGGCCGCCGTCGCCGTCAGCACGGCGATCCGGAACGACAGCCAGGCCGCGCGCAGCAGCGCGTCGTCGTTGACCAGCGCGTGATACCAGCGGAACGAGAAGCCCGTCCAGGAAGTGACGGAGGGCGACTCGTTGAACGAAAACACCATCAGGCTGATGATGGGCACATACAGGAAGAAATACCCCAAGCCCAGCACCACGGCGCGCATCGTCTTGTTGGGACCGTTCATGCGCGGCCTCCGCCAGCCAAATCCTGCTGCTTGACCTGGCTGTACTGGAAGTACACCAGCGGCACGAGCAGCAGCAGCACCATCACGCAGGTCACCGCCGAGGCCATGGGCCAGTCGGCATTGTTGAAGAATTCATTCCACATGACGCGGCCTATCATCAGCGTGTTGGCGCCGCCCAGCATTTCCGGGATCACGTATTCGCCCACGGCCGGGATGAACACCAGCATGGCGCCGGCGATCACGCCCTGGCGCGACAGCGGCACGGTGATCTGCCAGAACGCCTGCCAGGGCTTGGCGCCCAGGTCGTATGCGGCTTCCAGGAGGCGCAGGTCCATCTTCACGAGCGTGGCGTACAGCGGCAGGATGAAGAACGGCAGATAGGCATAGACCATGCCGATATAGACCGCCACGTCGGTGCGATAGATCTCGAGCGGACTGGAAATGAGCCCCAGGCCCTGCAGCAGATTGTTCAGCAGGCCGTCGTTGCGCAGGATGCCCACCCAGGCATACACGCGCAGCAGCAGCGACGTCCAGAACGGCAGGATCACCGCCAGCAGCAGCAGGTTGCGCACCCGCGTCGACGAACGCGCGATGTAGTACGCAATGGGATAGCCGATCAGCACGCAGATCAGCGTGGTGATGCCGGCGATCTTGACCGAGCTCAGGTAGGTCCTGAAGTACTGGTTTTCCGTGAACAGCAGGATGTAGCCGCGCAGGTGCAGGCTGAACTGGATGGCCTCGTCCTGGAACTGCGCCAGCGACGTATAGGGCGGGATGCCGAACTTCATTTCGGCAAAGCTGATCTTCAGCACCAGCAGGAAGGGCAGCAGCAGGAACAGCACCAGCCATGCGAACGGCGGCACCACCGCCAGGGTCCGGCCCGACGGCAGCCAGTCGCGGGGCGAAAAGCGGATCATGACGCCAGCACCGTCGCGCTATCCGCATCCCAGCTGACGAAGATCTCTTCGTCGATGCCCGGCGCGTCCATCTGGGCCAGCAGCAGGCTGGGCACGCTGGCCTCGACCGTCTTGCCGGAATCCAGGCGGATCTGGTAGAGCGCGTAGCTGCCCATCCAGGCCATGTGGCTGACCATGCCGTGCGCCCAGTTGTATTCGCCTTCGGGCTGCTCGCGCGACACCACCAGGCGCTCGGGCCGGATGGACACATGCACTTCCATGCCCAGCGGCTCGCTCACCCCGTGGTTCACGAAGAGCGGGCGCGTCAACTCGGCGCATTCGATCGCCACATGGTCGGGCTCATCGACCACGATGGTGCCGGTGAACATGTTGGTCGACCCGATGAAGCTGGCGACGAAACGCGAATTGGGGAAGGCGTAGACGTCCTGAGGCGTGCCGCACTGGACGATCTGGCCTTCGGTCATGACGGCCAGGCGGTGCGCCATGGTCATGGCCTCTTCCTGGTCGTGGGTGACCATGATGCAGGTCACGCCGACCTGCTCCAGGATCTTCACCAGCTCGATCTGCGTCTTCTGGCGGATCTGCTTGTCCAGCGCGGACATGGGCTCGTCCAGCAACAGCAGCTTGGGCCGCTTGACCAGGCTGCGCGCCAGCGCCACGCGCTGCTGCTGGCCGCCCGAAAGCTGGTTGGGCTTGCGGCGCGAATAGCCCGCCATCTGGACGAGATCCAGGGCTTCGAACACGCGGTCGTGGATTTCGGCGCGGTCCACGCCTTCCTGCTTCAGGCCGAACGCCACGTTGGCCTCGACCGTCATGTGCGGGAACAGCGCGTAGGACTGGAACATCATGTTCACGGGACGCCGGTACGGCGGCACGCTGGTGATGTCTTCGCCGTCCAGCAGGATCTGGCCCGAGGTGGCCTCTTCGAAGCCGGCCAGCATGCGCAGCAGCGTGGACTTGCCGCTGCCGGAGCTGCCCAGCAGCGCGAAGATCTCGTTGCGCTTGACGGACAGGTTGACGGCGCGCACGGCAACCACGTCGCCAAAAATCTTGACCACATCGGAGACCCGGACGAACTCATCCGGGTCCGCCGCGTGCGGCGCCGAGTGACGGCTATCGTTCATGATGACTAATTTCCCAACTTCAGCTCGGACCACAACTTGTTTTGCAGGCGCGCGATATTCAAGGGCAGCGCCTTGATCACGTACAGGGTCTTGGAGACCTCCGCCGGCGGGTAGATCATGGGGTTGTCGGCCACGTCCTTCGTCACGTACTGCCGCGCCTCTTTGTTGGCGTTGGGGTAGAACATGGTGTTGGTGATGGCCGCGTGAACCTGCGGCGTTTCGATGTAGTTGATGAAGGCCAGCGCCTCTTCGGGATGCGGGGCATCCTTGGGGATGACCATCAGGTCGAACCACGCGGGCGCGCCGCCTTTGGGAATGAAGTAATTCACTTCATAGGCCTTCTTGGCCTCTTGCGCGCGCTTGCGGGCGATCATGACGTCGCCGGAAAAGCCGTAGACCATGCAGAGGTCGCCCACGGCCAGTTCGTCGATATAGCCCGACGAGCTGAACTGCCGGATGTACGGGCGGATCTTCTTCAGGACTTCCATCGCGGCCTGGTAGTCGGCGGCATTGGTGCTGTTGGGATCCTTGCCCAGGTACTTCAGCACGGCCGGAAACACCTGCGCGGCTTCGTCCAGCATGGAGATGCCGCACTCCTTCAGCTTGGCGGCGTTCTCGGGCTTGAAGAGCATGTCCCAGTTGGCCAGGTCGACGTCGTCGCCCATGATCTGCTTGACCTTGGTGACGTTGTAGCCCAGGCCGTTGGTGCCGTAGCCCCAGGGAACGGCGTGTTCGTTGCCGGGATCGACCGTGGCGACAAGCGCCATCACCTCAGGATCCAGGTGCTTCCAGTTCGGGATCTTGGACTTGTCCAGCTTCTGGAACAGGCCGGCTTCGATCTGGCGCGAGGCGTAATGGGTGGACGGGACAACGACGTCATAACCCGACTTGCCTGCCAGCAGCTTGGCCTGCAGGGCGTCGTTGCTGTCGTAGACGTCATAGCGGACCTTGATGCCGGTTTCCTTTTCGAAACCCGGAATCGTGTCGGGGGCCGTGTATTCGGCCCAGTTGTAGACGTTGACGACCTTGTTCTGCGCGACCGCCGCCGATGTGGCTGCTGCGATCAACGCCGCTCCGAGCGCCCAGCGCATTCCCGCCTTGAGTTCCATTATGACCAAGCCCCCTTGCTCTGTGCCCTGTGTGACAGGAGTACCAAAAGGCGAAATGATAAAGCTTTTTAGCGATGACCTGCCCAACTTTGGCGGGCGCTTGGGGCACTGCCCGCAGGCCGGGAGCCGTGGCCTGGACGGCGGTCAGGGCTGGATTCCGACGCCCCAGGCCGTCCAATAACTGTCGCGCAGGCGCAGCCAGAAGCGCTCTCCGGACTCGCCCGCCACCTTGCGCAGCGAACGCCGCAGCCGCTCCAGATTGGCCTGGCGCTGCCGTTCCGACAATGCGCCCTGCGTGCCGCGGTCGAAATCGATGAGCCAGACCTTGCCATCGCTGCCGATCAGAATGTTGAACGCATTCAGGTCGGCATGCCACACGCCCGCCCGGTGCATGTGGACGATCGCGTCGGCCACGGCCTGCCAGAGCGGCTCGGCCACCGCCTGAGCCAGGGGACGCACGCCGGGTATGCGCTCCACCACGATGGCGGCGCGGTAGATCGGGCCTTGCCGCCAGTAGGCCGCGGCCAGCGGCGCGGGAACGGGCAGGCCTAGTGCGCGCATCTCCGCCAGCAGGCGGTATTCGCGGAAACTCCGGGTACGGGCCTCGCCATTCCAGAGATAGGCGTCGCTGCTGACGCGGGCAATCATGCCGCCGCGGCGGTAGCGGCGCAACACGCCCTGCCAGCCCTGCCCCTGCACGAACCAGGCCGCCTGGCGGCCGCCGGCGTCCACCGGCCGCGCCCGCTCGCCGTAGTGCGCCGGGTTGAAGACTTCGGGTCCGGCATCCGGCAAGCGCGCGGCGTCGCTGAGCATGGCGCCGCCCAAGGGGCCGGCCCAGGACTGGCGCCGGGCGCCCGATTGCGGGTCGTCAGCCTTCACGGTTGCGCATCCAGTCGGCCACGCCGTAGAAGGATTCCAGCAGGCGCTCGACCAGCGCGGGCTCGATGCCCTCGTCTTCCATGGCGCGCCCGATGCAGGTCACCCATTGGTCGCGTTCGACCTCGCCGATGGAAAACGGCAGGTGCCGCGCCCGCAGGCGGGGGTGGCCAAAGCGTTCTATATAGTGGTCCGGCCCGCCAAAGTACCCGCACAGGAACCAGAACAGCTTGTCCCGGGCCTCATCCAGGCTGGGGCCGTGCGCGGCGCGCAATTCCTTGAGATCGGGCTCCATGTCCATCAGGTCATAGAAGCGGTCGACGAGCGCGCGCACGCCGGACTCGCCGCCCAGAAGGTCAAACATGGTGCGGGAATTTTCCACGGGTTCGGTAATGGTTTGGACGCGGGATGTCATCAGGTTTCTCGAAGGGTGACCAGGGGCGGCGTGCGCAGGACGCCGCGCAGCGCCAGGGCGCCGCCCGCCCAGGCGCCCAGCATGCCGATGCCGATGCCCGCCAGCCACGGCCAAAGACTGAAGGTAATAGTGAAGTCGAACACCAGCGTTGATAAAGCCCAGGCAATCGCGGTGGCGCCGGCGGCCGCCAGCAGGCCGGCCAGGCCGCCCACGGCCCACAGCTCGATGCGCTGGGACCGCGCCAGTTGGCGCCGCGTGGCGCCCAGCGCGCGCAGCACCGCGGCCTCGCGCATGCGCTCGTCGCGGGTGGCGGTCAGTGCCGCGGACAGCACCAGCACGCCGGCGGCCAGCGTGAACAGGAACAGAAGCTGCACCGCCCTGCCCACTTCATTCAGCACGGACTGCAGTTGCTGCAGGATGGCGCCCACGTCGAACACCGTCAGGTTCGGGAACTCGCGCACCAGCGCGGGCAGCACCGCCGCCTTTTCGGGCGGCAGATAGAACGAGGTGATCCAGCTTTGGGGCATGTCGGCCAGCGAGGCGGGGGTCAGGATGGCGAAAAAATTCACGCGCATCGTATCCCAATCCACCCGGCGCGTACTTGAAACCGCCACCTCGACCTGCTGGCCCGCCACGTCGAAGGTCATCTTGTCGCCCAGCCCGATGCCCAGGGTCTTCGCCAGGCCCGACTCCAGCGAGACCTCGGCGGACCCCGGCGCCAGCCAGCGGCCCTGCTCGATGCGGTTCGACGAAGGCATCTCGTCGCCATAGGACAGGTTGAACTCCCGGTCCACCAGCCGCTTGGCGCGCGGCTCTTCGTAGTCGTCCGGCCCCACCGGCTTGCCGTTGACGGCGATCAGGCGCCCGCGCACCATCGGCGACAGCGCAATCCCGCCCAGCCCCTCTCGGGTCAGCGCGTCGGTCACGGCCTGGCGCTGGTCGGGCTGCACATTGATCAGAAAGCGGTTGGGCGCGTCCGGCGGCAGCGTGCGCTGCCAGCCCTGGATCAGGTCGGTGCGCGTCATGGTCAGCAACAGCAGCGCCATCAGCCCGACCGCCAGCGCGCAGACCTGGGTGATCGTGGCGGCCCGCCGGCGCACCACGCCGGCCAGCGCGAAGCGCAGCGCCGGCAGGCCCGCGGCCAGGCCGCGCACGCGCGCCAAGCCCAGGATGCACATCCAGGCCACCAGGGCGAAGACCCCGAAGGCGCCCAGAAAGCCGCCGGCCACTACGGCGCCCAGCCTGGCGTCGCCCGCGAACCACCAGATCAGCAGCGCAAAGCCCGTGGCGCCCAGGACGTAGCCCAGGGCGCTGCGCGCGCTGAGCGTATCCGCGTCGCGCCGCAACACGCGGGCCGGCGGCACGTGGCGCAGTTGCGCCAGCGCCGGCAAGGCAAAACCCAGCAAGAGCAACAGCCCCGTCAGCAAGCCCTGCAGCGCCGGAATGGCCGAAGGGGCCGGCAAGGCGGTGTCGATGAGCGAGCCCAGCAGCATCACCAGCACCTGGTGGACGGCATACCCCAAGAGGCAGCCGGCGGCGGACGAGAACAGGCCGACCAGCGTGAATTCCAGCGTCAGCATGCGGGCGACCTGGGATTGCACCGCCCCCAGGCAGCGCATGACCGCGATGCCGTCGCGGTGCCGGGTCATGTAGCGGCCGGCGGCGAGCGCCACGGCCACCGCCGAGATCAGCACCGCCAGCAGCGCGACCAGCGACAGGAAACGCTGCGCGCGGTCCAGCGTGCGGCGCACTTCGGGACGGCCCGACTCCAGGGTGGCGACTTTCTGGCCGCGCTTCAGGTTCTGCCCGAGCCAGGCCGAATACCCGGCCACGGCGTCCGGCTGGCCGGCGACCAGCAGCGCATAACCGATGCGGCTGCCCGGCGCGATCAGGCCGGTGGCCGGAAGATCGCTGGCGCGCAGCAGCACGCGCGGCGCCACGTTGACGAACTGCATGCCGCGGTCCGGTTCATAGGTGATCACGCGGTCGATGCGCAGATGGGCATCGCCCACGTTCAGCGTATCCCCCACTTTCAGGTTCAGCAGCGACAGCAGTTGGGCATCGACCCACACCGCGCCTTCGGGCGGCGTATCGCGTGTCGGCGCATCGGGGCTGAATGGCGCGTCGGCGACCCGCAAGGCGCCACGCAGCGGATAGCCCGGCTCCACCGCCTTCAGCGCAGCCAGCTGCGCGCCGTCCGCGGCCCCGCCGACCATGGTGGGGAACTGCCAGGTGCTGGAGACGGTCAGGCCGCGCTCGCGCGCCTGTTCCTTGAACGCCGCTGGCACGGGCTCGTCGGCGTCCAGCACCAGGTCGGCGCCCAGCATCTGGCCGGCGTCGCGTTCCAGCGCCCGGCTGACCCGGTCGGCCAGGAAGCCGACACTGGTCACGGCCGCCACCGCCACCACCAGGGCCAGCACCAGCAAGCGCAATTCGCCCGCGCGCGCATCCCGCATCATCATGCGGGCGCCCAGGCGCAGGGTGGACCAGAAACCAGGGCGCTTGGCCTGTGACATATCAGGGAAATCCATCATTCATCTATGTTAACTAACCGCCTATAGGGCGTCCGAATCCCGATATCATCCCGGGGCGGGCGGCAAAGCCGCCCATAAGATAACCAATACCGGAGAAGACAATGCGCAAATCCTGGCTTGCGGCCACGATTCTGACCGCCTGCGCGGCCGCCACCTCGCTGCCCGCGGCAGCCCAGACCACCCTGAAGATGGCCTACGCCCTGTCGACCTCGTCGCACTACGGCGCGGGCGCCGATGCCATGGCCAAGTCCATCGAGGCATCCAGCAACGGCAAGTACAAGGTACAGCAATTCGCCAACAGCGCGCTGGGCGGCGAACGCGAGGTCATCGAAGGCCTGCAGATCGGCACCATCGACCTGGCCATCGTTTCGACCGGCGCCACCCTGAATTTTGTTCCCGAGACCGGGGTTTTCGATATCCCGTTCCTGTTGCGCGACCTGCAGCACGCCCGCACCGTCCTGGACAGCAAGATCGGCCAGGACATGCTGGCCAAGTTCCCCAGCCGCGGCATCGTCGCGCTCGCCTGGGGTGAACAGGGCTTTCGCCACCTGACCAACAACGTGCGCCCGGTCAAGACCCCGGCGGACGCCAAGGGCCTGAAGATCCGCACCACCGAGAACCCGATCCACATCACCGCCTTCCGCCAGATCGGCATCCTGCCCACGCCGATGGCATGGCCCGAAGTGGCCACCGCCCTGCAGCAAGGCACCATCGACGGCCAGGAAAACCCCCTGTCGGTGATCACGTCGGCCAAGCTGTCGCAGATGCAGAAGTACCTGTCCTTGACCGGCCACGTGTACGGCCCGGCCCTGGTGCTGATGTCCGCCAACGTCTATGAAGGCCTGTCGGCCGCCGACAAGGCCAACTTCGACAAGGCCGGCAAGGATTCCGCCCTGGCCATGCGCGCCTACGTGGACAACATCGAGAAGACGGGCGTCGAACAGTTGAAGAAGGAAGGCATGCAGGTGTCCGAAGTCGACCGCGCCGCCTTCGCGGCCGCCGTCGAGCCGGCCTACCCCGAGTACTACAAGAAGTTCGACAAGAAGCTGATCGATTCGATCCGCGACACCAAGTAAGCGGGGCCTGCCCCTGCGGGCATGCAACGCCGGGCGGCGGGATCCCCGTCCCGCCGCCCCCGTGCCCCATTCTTTGCGCCCATCGCACCCGGGATTCATCATGCGTTTGCTCTGCGCTTTCGACCGTGGCTTGTTCAAGCTGATTTCGGTCCTTGCCCAACTTTTGCTGGTGGCCGCCGCGGCCGCCGCCTTCTATCAAGTCATCGCCCGCTTCGTGCTGCACTCGCCCGCCGACTGGAGCGAGGTGCTGACCCGCGCCCTCCTGATCTGGACCGTGCTGCTGGGTGTGGCGCTGGCCTTCCGCCACGGCGCCATGATCAGCGTGGAACTGCTGCGCAACCTACTGGGCGGCACCAAACGGCGCGTGCTTGAAGCCGTGATCGGCCTGATCTGCGCCAGCTTCCTCGGCTTTCTGGCCTGGATTGGCGGCAACATGACCTATCGGGTGCGTTTCCAGACCGTACCCAGCCTGGACATCTCGATTTCCTGGATTTATCTGGCGATCCCAGTGGGGGCAACGCTTGCCGCCATCGCCGTGCTGGCCCGCTGGTGCGCCGGCGAAGAAGAAGACGTGCCCGTGCGCAACGACGCGCAAGGCTGAGCCGCCCTTATCGAACCTGAGCAGCAGATATCGCCATGTCCCAAATAATGATTGTCTCGATGCTGATCTTCTTCGGGCTGTCCGTGCCGGTCGCCGTGTCGATCGGCCTGGCCAGCCTGGCGGGCGTCGGCACCGCCGGCCTGCCCTGGGTGGTCGTCGCCCAGCAACTGTACGCAGCGCTGGACAAGTACCCGCTGGTCGCCATCCCGTTCTTCATCCTGGCCGGCAACCTGATGGAAGCCGGCGGCATCTCCGAACGCATGGTGGAATTCGCCAAGAGCGTGGTGGGCGGCATCCAGGGCGGCCTGGCCTGCACCTGCGTGCTGACCTGCATGATCTTCGCGGCGGTCGCCGGTTCCAGCGTCGCCACTACCTTCGCCGTGGGCGCGATCCTGATCCCGGCCATGATCCGGCACGGGTACCCCGCTCCGTTCGCCGCGTCGCTGCAGGCCAGCGCAGCCGAATTGGGCGTGATCATCCCGCCGTCCATCCCGATGATCCTGTTCGCCGTGTCCACCGACACGTCCACCGGTGAACTCTTCATCGCCGGCGTGATGCCCGGCATTCTCATCGGCGTTGCGCTGATGTTCTACGTCTGGTTCTACGCCAAGCGCAACAACCTCGGCAAGCGCGACGGTGAAGGCCGTCTGCCGCTGTGGCCGGCGTTCAAGAGCGCCTGGCTGGCGCTGATGATGCCCGTGATCATCCTGGGCGGTATCTACGGCGGGGTGTTCACGCCGACCGAAGCCTCGGTCGTCGCCGTGATGTACGCCGTGGTGGTGGGCAAGTTCATCTACCGCCGACTGAGCTTCAGGCAGTTGTCGCAGACACTGCACAAGTCCGTGGTGTCCACCGCCGTCATCATGTTCGTGATCGCCAACGCCGGCATCTTCAGCTTCCTGCTCAACCGGGCCGGAATTCCCGATGCGCTGGGCGTGTGGCTGTCCCAGATCTTCGACACCAAGTTCACATTCCTGATGGGCGTGAACGCGGCCTTGTTCGTGATCGGCATGTTCATCGAGACCTCGGCCTCCATCGTGGTGCTGGCCCCCTTGCTGCTGCCGGTCGCGCTCAAGTTCGGCGTGGAACCGGTGCACTTCGGGATCATCATGGTCGTGAATCTGGCCCTGGGGATGATCACGCCGCCGTTCGGGGTAAACCTGTTCGCGGCCTGCGCGGTGGCGAAGCTGCCGCTGGAACGGTTGATCAAGCCGCTGGTGCCATTCGTGGGCGTGGTGATCGTCTGCCTGATGGTCATCACCTACTGGCCGGGCTTGTCGCTTGGCCTGCGCGATCTGGTGTATGCGAAATAACTTGGCCGGTCCAGGGACGGCAAGGCGTGCGCGGGAACGCGCCGCCTTTTTGTATACAATTTGCATTCGCCGTGCGCCCGTCCCGCGCGGGTTGCAGGGGATCGCCGCCCCCGGCAGCAATGCCGCCGGCTGTCCCTGCCCCGCAAACGACGCGTAGCGGCCGGCCCGCCCGCTGGGGCGCGCCGGCTGTCCGAATGAGAAAAGCGCCCGGTTGGGCGCTTTTTCGTTCGGAAGACCTAGATTTCGCGTTCTTCCGTCTTGAGGTTGTTGTCGCGGGCGAAGTCCACCACGAACTTGTACGCCAGGGGCTCCAGGTCGCGCAAACGGAGATCGACCACGATCCCGCGCACGCCATCGATCACGACGGGGAGCACATAGGGCGAATAAGTGAGGTGGTTACCAGCACAGCCGGCGGGCCGGAACTGTGCCATTACGCCGGCGAGCCGCTCCGCCCAATCGCTGGGGCGGAATCGGCTACCGCTTTCGGTAACGCCATGAATTACGAATTGTCTGACGCGAGTTGCCATGAGTTCTTCACTGCAGGGCGCCTTTCACGAAAGCCGGATCTTCGGCGTGATCAAACATGCGTCCTGCGCCGCGAATTGTATATGATTGATCCTTTGCCCTCTTCCGAAAGGCGATTCGCCTCGAATATGCCGCTGAAAAGCAGGGCATGCCTTTCAGGCAATCACCCTCGGGCAACAACCCTCAGGCAATAACCCAGGAGGATCCGCGATGAGCTCGCCTCTGGCCAACATCTACGCCCGGCTGCCGGTGTCGTTCACGCACGGCCAAGGCGTATGGCTATGGGATGCCCTGGGCCGCAGGTATCTGGATGCCCTGGCCGGCATCGGCGTGTCCTGCCTGGGCCATGCGCACCCGAAACTCGTGGCCGCCATCGCCGAGCAGGCCGCACGCGTCATCCACACCTCGAACATCTACGAAATCCCCCAGCAGACGGCGCTTGCCGCCCGCCTGGCGGAACTGTCCGGCATGCAGGAGGTCGCGTTCAACAACAGCGGCTCCGAAGCCAACGAGGCCGCCATCAAGCTGGCCCGCTATTACGCCTACCAGCGCGGCAACAAGCACGCCCACATCATCACCATGGATTCGTCCTGGCATGGCCGCACGCTGGCCACGCTGGCGGCCACCGGCAGCGAAAAGGCGCGCAAGGGCTTCGAGCCCCTGCCCAGCGGCTTCGTCCAGGTTCCGTACAACAACCTCGACGCAGTGCGCGCCGCCGGCGACGCCGAACCCCGCACCGCGGCCGTGCTGCTTGAAGTGCTGCAGGGCGAAGGCGGTATCCGCCCGTCCGACATCGCCTATCTCCAGGAAGTCCGCCGCCTGTGCACCGAGCGCGGCTGGCTCCTGATGATCGACGAAGTACAGTCCGGCATCGGCCGCACTGGCAAATGGTTCGCCCACCAGTGGGCCGGCATCGTGCCCGACGTCATGACGCTGGCCAAGGGCCTGGCCGGCGGCGTCCCCATCGGCGCAATGCTGGCAGCCGGCCCCGCCGCGGGCGTCTTCACCCCGGGCAGCCATGGCACCACCTTTGGCGGCGGCCCGCTGGTGTGCGCGGCCGGGCTGGCGGTGCTGGATACCCTGGAATCCGAAAAGCTGCTGGACAACGCCCACGCCGTGGGCAATCACTTGAAGAATTCGCTGGCCAGCGCGCTGGCCGGCACCCCTGGCGTCACCGAAGTGCGGGGCCGTGGCCTGATGCTGGGCATCGAGCTCGCCCGCCCCTGCGGCATCCTGGCCATGCGTGCCCTCGAGGCCGGCCTGCTCATCAATGTCACGCGCGACCGCGTCATCCGTATGCTGCCACCGCTGATACTGACCCGCGAAGAGGCCGACCAGATCGTCGCCATCCTGGTTCCGCTCATCCAACAGTTCCTCACCGAAAAACCATAATCAACGTCCCGCCCGGGCCACGAGCCTGGCCGGGCCCAATGACCTGCGACATCACCATGACTCCTCCCACGACTCAAAACGGCCCGTTGCGGCACTTTCTTCAGTTCAAGGACTTCTCGTCCGCCGAGATCGCCTACGTGCTGGACCGCGCGCGCCTGATCAAGGAAAAGTTCAAACGCTATGAGCCCCATATGCCGCTGCACGACCGCACGCTGGCGATGGTGTTCGAAAAGGCCAGCACGCGCACCCGCGTGTCCTTCGAGGCCGGCATGTACCAGATGGGCGGTTCGGTCATCAACCTGACCTCCAACGATTCGCAGCTCGGCCGCTCCGAGCCCATCGAAGACACCGCGCGCGTCATTTCGCGCATGGTCGACATCGTCATGATCCGCACGTTCGAGCAGACCCGCATCGAGCGCTTCGCCTCGCACTCGCGCGTGCCCGTGATCAACGGCCTGACCAACGAATTCCACCCCTGCCAGATCCTGGCGGACATCTTCACCTACATCGAGCACCGCGGTCCCATCGCCGGCAAGACGGTGGCCTGGGTGGGCGACGCCAACAACATGGCCTACACGTGGCTGCACGCGGCCGAAATGCTGGGTTTCACGCTGCACGTGTCCACGCCCGCCGGCTACGAGCTCGAAGCCGCCCGCATCGGCACGCCTTCCAGCAAGGTGCTGCGCCAGTTCAAGGACCCAATGGAAGCCTGCAAGGGCGCGCACCTGGTCACCACCGACGTCTGGACCAGCATGGGCTACGAGGCCGAAAACGAAGAGCGCCGCACGGCCTTCGCCGACTGGTGCGTGGACGCCGAAATGATGGCCGCCGCCGACCCGCAGGCCGTCTTCATGCACTGCCTGCCCGCCCACCGCGGTGAAGAGGTTGCCGGTGAAGTCATCGACGGCCCGCAAAGCGTGGTCTGGGACGAAGCCGAAAACCGCCTGCACGTGCAGAAGGCGCTGATGGAATTCCTGCTGCTCGGTCAGGTCGACTAGACCGGATCCGCAAGGCAGAGGGGCCCGGACATCGCCTGATGTCCGGGCCCCTCTGCTTTCCGCTAGCAGGCGCTACAGGATCTTTTTGAACATCGTGCGCCGCGTGTTGCGAAACGATGGCCGCACACGGCTGCTCCAGTCGCTTGCGCGCACGGCCAGCCACGGCGGGCTGCCGAAGGTTTCCTGGGTATGCAGGTCATAGCAAGCCAGGTAGCGCGGCGACTCGTCGCGGCATTCATAGCGTTGCGCGCGCACCGTACCGGGCACTGACGCCAGGCCGGGCAGATGCTCCTGGTCGTACCAGGCGTTCAGGTCGGCATCCGCTTCGGGCAGCACATCGGTTTCGACGATGTAGTGCCACGGCGCGTCCTGCCCGGCCGACGCCCCGGCCAGATCCAGCGTCCGGTGCAGCACCCGGGCATGGGCGCCGGGAAGCAGCTCGGCCAGGCGGGCCTGGATCTCAGGCAGCGCCTGCTTCCCCGTCACATAGATATAGGTGTCGTCGGCGTCCAGCGCCGCGAACGCGCTGAGCTGCGCTCCCGCCAGGCCGTCGGTCAGACGGGCGGCCAGATCCCGCGCGCGCGCCTCGTCGAAGCGCTCGCCCAGCGACACCAGCAATATCGTTTCCTGCACAGTCATCTCCTTTCAATGCCCGACCCGCAGGGCCACCAGAAAGCGCGACACCATGTTGTACGCACCCACCGTCGCGGCCAGCTCCACCAGCTGCGCATCATCGTAGCGCTCGCGTAGCGGCGCGAACACCGCGTCCGGCACGTCGATGTCGCGTGTCATGGCGTCGGTCAACGCCAGCACCTCGGCTTCGCCCGGCGCCAGGCCCTGCATCCGGTCCGGCGCGGGATTGCCGCGCAGGGCGTCGATCACCGCCTGGGGCATGCCGCCCGCCAGCGCGTGCGGCACGTGCGCCTCGAACTCGTATGGCGCATTGTTCAGGGTCGCCACGCGCAGGATGATCAGTTCGCGCAAGCGCGGCGGCAGCGAGGTCTTCTGCCGGATGGCCGTCAGCATGGCCTCCCAGCCTTCCACCACGGCCGGACTGTTCAGCAGCACCTGGTACAACGGCGATATCCTGCCGCGGGCGGCGGCGATGCGCGCCTCCAGCGTGGCCAGTTCCGGGCGGGTGCCCGGCACAACGGGGGAGACTCGGCTGGCGGTCATGGTCACTCCGGACGAATGTTCTTGCGCTGGATCAGCGTGGTCCACTTTTCGCGGTCAGACGCGATCAGCGCGGCCAGTTCCTGCGGACTGCTGGGCGCGGCCTGGGCGCCGAACTTCTCCAGCCTGGCGCGCACGGCTTCGTTGCCCAGCGCGGCGCGCAGCGCCTGGTTCAGCTTTTCCACGGTGGCCGCGGGCGTCGCGGCGGGTGCCACGATGCCATACCAGTTGTTGGATTCCACACCGGCAATGCCCTGCTCGGCCAGCGTTTTCACGTCGGGCAGGAGCGGATGGCGAGTCGCCGCGGCGATGCCCAGGGGTTTCAGCTTGCCGCCCTGGATGTGGCCGATCAGGCCCGGCACGTCTCCAAAAAAGCCGGACACCTGGTTGCCCATCACGTCATTGATGACCGGCGCCGCGCCCTTGTACGGCACGTGCAGCACGTTGGCCTTGCTGGAATCGGCGAACATTTCCAGGGTCAGGTGCGGAATGCTCCCAATGCCCGACGAACCGATGGCCACGGATTGCGAGGCGGCCCGCGACTTCTTGACGAAGTCGGCCGCGTCGGTCGCGGGGTTGGACGGGTTCACCACGAATACCGTCGCGTTGTTCACCACACGGGACACCGGCGCAAAATCGCGCACCGGGTCGTAAGGCAGGTCCTTGTAAAGCGCCGGGCTGATGGACACCGCCCCCACGCTGGTCAGGAACAGCACCGAGCCGTCGGCCGGCGCCTTGGCCACATAGGCGGCGGCGATATTGCCGTTGGCCCCCGCCTTGTTCTCGACGATGACCTGCTGCTTGAGCTCCTTGCCCAATTGCTCGGCCAGCACGCGGCCCACCAGATCCACCGGGCCGCCCGGCGGGAAAGCGATAATCAGGCGGACCGGGCCGTCCGCTTGCGCGGCGCCCACGGCGGCCAGGCTCAGTAAGCCGGCCGACAGTATTTTCTTGAACATGATGTCTCCTCGTTGAATGACTACTGAAATCCGTACAGCCGCGCCGGGTTGTCCACCAGCACGCGCTGGCGCAGCCCGGCATCGGGACATGCTTCAAAAAACGTATCCACCAGTTCGCCGTCGTCGGGCATGTCGCCCGCCACGTTGGGGTGCGGCCAGTCCGTGCCCCACAGGGTGCGGTCCGGCATCGCCTCGACCAGCGCACGCACAAAGGGAACGCCCTCGGCGAATGGCCGCCGGCCAGACGCGATGCGGTCGATGCCAGACACCTTGACCCACGCCTGCGGCACGGCGGCCAGGCTCAGCAAGGCGCGCATCGCGGGCGACTGCAATCCATCGGCCGCCTTCAGGCGTCCCATGTGATCCACCACGAACGGCACCGGCAGCGCCAGCAGGCGAGGCAGCAATTCAGGCAGCATCGCGCCGTCCACGTGCAGGCACAGATGCCAGCCCAGAGGCGCGATCAGCGCAACAACGCGATCGAAGACCGCGGGATCGGGCGCCCCGCCCAGATGCGGCACGAAATTGAACCGGGCGGCCCGCACGCCCCCCTCATGCAGCGCCGCCACGCCGGCTTCGGTCGCATCGGCGCCCAGCAGCGCCACGCCGCGATAGCGGCCGCCGCTTTGCGCCAGCGCGTCCAGCAAGGCGGTATGGTCCCCGCCGTGGCAATTGGCCTGCACCACCACGGCGCGTTCCACGCCCAGGTGCGCATGCAGCGCCGCCATCGAGGCGTACGGCGCGTCGGGCGGCGTATAGGAACGGCCCGCCGCATACGGAAACACGTCGCCCGGCCCAAAGACATGGCAATGCGCGTCGCAGGCGCCAGGCGGCAGCGCATGGCGGGGACGGGAAGGCGACGCAAGCGGGGGACGGCAATCGGGCACGGGCGGGTTCCTGAATTGAAAGCGTCATCCTCCCGGATTGCGGACTACCAAACAATGCTATATCTTATATTTCAGATATAGATAAATTAAATATCGTATGGATCTCAAGCAGATCGAGTATTTCTTGCGGGTCGCCGAGAGGCGCAGCTTCTCGCGCGCCGCCGAAATGCTCGACGTGGCCCAACCCACTCTCAGCCGCCAGGTCCGGCTGCTGGAACTGGAACTGGGCCAGCACCTGCTCTACCGCAACGGCCGTGGCGCCGAGCCCACCGAAGCGGGCCTGCGCTTCCTGGAGCACGCCCGCGCCCTGCTGACCCTGGCCGAACGCGCCAAGGAAGATCTGCAGACCCTGCGGGAAACCCCCACCGGCAAAGTCGTGGTCGGCCTGCCCCCTCGCATCGCGCGCGTGCTGACCCCGCCGCTCGTGCAGGCCTTCCGCCGCCGTTTTCCGGACGCCTCCATCGCCGTTGCCGAAGGCCTCAGCGCTCAGGTGCGCGAATGGCTGCTGGCCGGCCGGGTCGATCTGGCGCTGCTGTACGATCCCGCGCCGTCCCCGCAACTGGCCTACGAATCACTGTTTCGCGAAGACCTGGTCCTGGCGGCCGCTGCGGGCCATCTGCCTCCCCTGCCGGCACGCGTCCCCGTGGCCCGGCTGGGCGACTACCCCCTGGTGCTGCCCAGCCTGCCCAATGCCATCCGCACCCTGGTGGAAAGCGTGTGCCGGGCCCAGGGCGTGCGGCTCAAGGTCGCCGCCGAGGTCGACGCCGTGCAGACCATCGTGGAACTGGCCGCGCAAGGCGACGCCTACGCCATCCTTCCCCGGTCGGCGGCGCGCGGGCCGGCCGCCGAACACGAGCTATCGCTGTGCGACATCGGCTCGCCCACGATCACCAACAACCTGGTGCTGGCCAGCGCCCGCCACCGCCCCGCCACGCGGCTTGCCACTGCCACCGCCCAACTGATACGCCAATTGAAGCTGGCCGAACTCTTCGCTCCGCCGGCGTCCTCCGCCTGAAGGTGCGGGCTGGATGCCGACCGGCCCGCCCGCCGCCCTGGCCCCACGGCGGCCTTTCGCGGGCAAAAGAGTTAAAATGCACAGCTATATTTCTTGTTTGGCGGCTCGTTGCTGTCAAAGTCCTGTTGGCGTCTCACCTCAAACAATGACCACTATCCTCCCGAACCTTCCCACCGGCCAGAAGGTCGGCATCGCCTTTTCCGGCGGCCTCGACACCAGCGCAGCGCTCCTGTGGATGCGCAACAACGGCGCCATCCCGTACGCCTACACGGCGAACCTGGGGCAACCCGACGAGTCCGACTACGACGAAATTCCCCGCAAGGCCATGGCCTACGGCGCCGAAAACGCCCGCCTGATCGACTGCCGCGCGCAGCTCGTGGCCGAAGGCATCGCCGCCCTGCAATCGGGCGCCTTCCACATCTCGACCGCCGGCATCACGTACTTCAACACCACGCCCATCGGCCGCGCCGTCACCGGCACGATGCTGGTGGCCGCCATGAAGGAAGACAACGTCAACATCTGGGGCGACGGCAGCACCTTCAAGGGCAACGACATCGAGCGCTTCTACCGCTACGGCCTGCTCACGAACCCGGACCTCAAGATCTACAAGCCCTGGCTGGACCAGCGCTTCATCGACGAACTGGGCGGCCGTTCGGAAATGTCCGAATACATGCGCCAAGCCGGCTTCGACTACAAGATGTCGGCCGAAAAGGCCTATTCCACCGACTCCAACCTGCTGGGCGCCACCCACGAAGCCAAGGACCTGGAACAACTGAATTCCGGCATCCGCATCGTCAAGCCCATCATGGGCGTGGCATTCTGGCGCGATGACGTGGCCGTCAAGGCCGAGGAAGTCACCGTCCGCTTCGAAGAAGGTCAGCCGGTCGCCCTGAACGGCGTCGAATACAGCGACCCCGTAGAACTGCTGCTCGAAGCCAACCGCATCGGCGGCCGCCACGGCCTGGGCATGAGCGACCAGATCGAAAACCGCATCATCGAGGCCAAGAGCCGCGGCATCTACGAGGCCCCGGGCCTGGCGCTGCTGTTCATCGCCTACGAACGCCTGGTCACCGGCATCCACAACGAAGACACCATCGAGCAGTACCGTGAAAACGGCCGCAAGCTCGGCCGCCTGCTGTACCAGGGCCGCTGGTTCGACCCGCAGGCCATCATGCTGCGCGAAACCGCCCAGCGCTGGGTCGCCCGCGCCATCACCGGTGAAGTCACGATCGAACTGCGCCGCGGCAACGACTATTCGCTGCTGAACACCGAATCGGCCAACCTCACGTACGCCCCCGAGCGCCTGTCCATGGAGAAGGTGGAAAACGCCCCCTTCACCCCGGCCGACCGCATCGGCCAGCTCACCATGCGCAACCTCGATATCGTCGACACCCGCGAAAAGCTGTTCACCTACGTGAAGACCGGCCTGCTGGCTTCCAGCGGCGCATCGCTGCCGCAATTGACGGACGCAGCCAAGAAGAAGT
>RCUH01000365.1_pt1 | contig 50945 bp, 51 predicted proteins | sample 2166191 | NCBI WGS metagenome assembly RCUH01 (sample SAMN09932848, study PRJNA488358) | compost metagenome | feature: garden; material: soil; isolation source: compost soil in an enriched community after 214 h of incubation | place: Germany: Experimental Botanical Garden Goettingen | collected... | reverse complement strand
TTGCCGCCGTAGCCCGAGCCGAAGCTCCAGATTTCGCGGGTCTTGGGGAAATGGACGATGTACTTGGTGGGGTTGCACGGCCAGGCCACGTCGGCTTCACCGGCGGCCAGGGGCTTGCCCACCGAGTGCAGGCAGGGCACGAAGTCGCCGTCGGCGCCCAGCACGTCGTAAACCTGCTTGCCCATGCGCGTCATGATGCGCATGTTGACGGCCACGTAGGGGCTGTCGGAGAGTTCAACGCCGATGTGCGCGATGTCCGAACCCAGCGGACCCATCGAGAACGGCACCACATACAGCGTGCGGCCGCGCATCGCGCCGTCGAACAGGCCGCTGAGCGTGTCGCGCATTTCGGCGGGGTCGGCCCAGTTGTTGGTGGGGCCGGCGTCTTCGGCGCGGTCGGAGCAGATGAAGGTGCGGTCTTCCACCCGCGCCACGTCGGAAGGATCCGAGCACGCGAGGAACGAATTAGGACGCTTGGCGGGGTTCAGCCTGCGCATGGTTCCCGACTGGACCATTTGTTCGCAAAGGCGGTCGTATTCTTCCTGCGACCCATCGCACCACACGATGCGGTCAGGCTTGGCCAGCGCGACGAAGCTGGCGACCCAGTCGATCAGTCCGCGATGCTTGACGTACGCGGGCACGTTCAAGGCTGCCAATCCCCCGTCCAAAGGCTTATTCATTGGGGCTATCTCCATACTAAGGCTAATGGTGATACGGCCCCAATTGGACTGGGGCCGTATGCAATTTGCGCCATCATACTTGCAGCGCCGGGCAACCCGTCAACCCATCCTCATGGAGGAGATTGTCACCGGGTGAGACCGCTCAAGCATAATTTCCGTCGCGCAGCTCCCTGCGGATAATCTTGCCGGTCGCGGTCGTCGGCAAACTGGTTACAAAGCGGATCGCGCGCGGGTATTCATGGGCCGCCAGGCGGGTCCGCACATGCGCCTGCAGCGCCTTGACCAGCGCCTCGTCGCCCTCGAATCCTTCGTTCAGCACCACATAGGCCATCACGATTTCGGTGCGTTGGGCATCCGGCACGCCCACCACCGCCGCCATCCGCACGGCCGGATGGCCGATCAGGCAGTCCTCGATAGGAGCCGGGCCGATGCGGTAGCCGGCGCTGGTGATGACGTCGTCGTTGCGGCCGACGAAGCGGATGAACCCTTGCGCGTCGCGCACGCCCAGGTCGCCGGTCAGCAGGTAGTCTCCCACGAATTTCTCGGCGGTGGCCTCGGGATTGTTCCAGTAGCCCAGGAACATGACGGGGTCAGGCCGCTTTACGCCGATGTTGCCCTCTTGTCCATCCGCCACTTCAACGCCGCGGTCATCCACAATAGCGACGTGGTGGCCGGGCGCCGCGCGGCCGATGGCCCCGGCCAAAGGATCGAACAGCGACGAACACGAAGACACCAGCATATTGCATTCGGTCTGGCCGTAGAACTCGTTGATGGTCACGCCCAGCACGCGGCGGCCCCAGTCGATGAGTTCCGCGCCCAGCGACTCGCCGCCGCTGGCCACCGACCGCAGCGCCCGCGGGCCGGCCGCGTCGGGCCAGGCGCAGCCGCGCATCATCTTCAGGGCAGTGGGCGGCAGGAAGGTGTGCGTCACGCCGTGCCGCGCCATCAGTTCCAGGGCGCTGGCGCCATCGAATTTCTCGAAGCGCCGGGCCAGCACCGGCACGCCGTGGTGCCACGCGGGCAGCAGCACGTCCAGCAAGCCGCCGATCCAGGCCCAATCCGCCGGGGTCCACATCAGCCCGGCGTTTTCCGGGAAGAATTCGTGCGACATCTCCACGCCGGGCAGATGCCCCAGCAGGACGCGGTGGGCGTGCAGCGCGCCCTTGGGCTTGCCCGTGGTGCCCGACGTATAGATGATGACGGCGGGATCGTCGGCCGCCGTCTGCACGGGCTCGTAGGCGTCGGACTCCCGGGCCAGCGCGGGATGGAACGGCACGGCGTCCGCGTAGGCGGCGTCCATGTGCGCGGCAGGCGTGTGCGCCGTGTCCGTACGCCCGGCGCCCGCAGGCACGGCGCTCGTAGACACGCCGCCCGCAGGCCGGGCGCCTTCTTCGCCCTCGCCGTCGATGCAGTAGATCACCTTCAGCCCCGGAAGACTGGCGCGTATCTCGCGCAGCTTGCGGCACCCTTCCCTGTCGGTCACCAGCGCGGCCGCGCCGCTGTTGGCCAGCCGGTACTGGATGGCGTCCACGCCGAACAGGGTGAACAGCGGCACCGCCACCGCGCCCATCTTGTAGACGGCGATGTGTGTCACGGCGGTTTCCGGCGCCTGCGGCAGGTAGATGGCCACGCGGTCGCCGCGCTGGATGCCGTGGCGCTCCAGGCTGTGTGCCAACCGATTGGACTGCGCCTTGATCTGGTCAAAGGTGTAGCGCGTCTGCGCGCCGTCGCTCTTCTCAAAGATCAGCGCCAGGCGGCCGCTGCCGTCGGCCCATTTGTCGCAGGCGTCGACGCCGATGTTATAGGCCGCCGGCACCCGCCATTGGAACCGGGAAACGAGCTGGGTATAGGATTCGGCTCTGGAAAGCATGGTTTGTCTCTGGTGTTTTCATGGTTATTCCAGGGCGGTCCGGTTTGGCGCCGCGCGATCGGCCGTAAGGTTGCGCGCGCCGCCTTGCCTGAACTTGACCCTGGCTCAATAATAAGCCCCGCCCCTCCGCAACTTCCTGGCCTGAATGGAAAAAAATCCCGCCGTCCCGATGCGCCGTCCGCCGGCCAGCGCCAAGTCCGAACAACGCATCCGCGACATCCTGCGTGTCGCGCGCCAGGTCTTCTCCGAAGCCGGCTTCCAGGCGGCCACCACGACCGAGATCGCGCAGCGGCTGGACGTGTCGGAAGCCACGGTGTTCACCTACTTTGGCGGCAAGCGCGAACTCTGCGTGCGGGTGATCAGCGACTGGTACGACGAAATCATCGCCAAGGTGGAAGACAACCTGCCGCATGTGCACGGCGCGCGGGCCCAGCTTCACTACCTGGTGCACACGCATCTGCGCCATCTTCTGGCCGAGGGTCCGGGCCTGTGCGCGTTCATCCTGTCCGAAGGCCGCGCCCGCAACGATGACTTCGGCGAGATCTACGCCGAACTGCAACGGCGCTACACCGCGCCGCTGATGCGCATTCTGGCGCAGGGCCAGGCGGACGGCGACATCCGCCAGGACATGCCCTTGCGGCTGCTGCGGTCGGCGGTCTACGGCCCGATGGAACACGTGCTGTGGGACGCCATCCTGCGCGGCGCGCGCGGCGACGTGACCGCCACCGCCGACCAGCTTGTCGGCTTTCTGTGGCAGGCCCTGCAGCCGCCGCAGCAAAACGCGCTGGCGCTGGCGCAGTTCCGCGGCGAGGTGCAAAACGCCCTGCATCGCCTTCAGTCTTCCGAAAACAGCGAGGGCGGCGCGTACTGAGGAAACCCGTTGTAGACCTCGCCGCGCTCGGCCGGCTGCAGGGTCCAGGAATGCCGCGCGTTGGGCACCCCGCCATCCACCCGGATCACGCTGCCATTGATGAACGCGGCGGCCGGCGACAGCAGGAACACCACCGCCGCGGCCAGTTCCGCCTCGGTGCCGAAGCGTTGCAGCGGCACCTTCGTCTTTAATTCGCGCAGCACCGCGCGGTAGTCCTCGTCATAGCTGTCCATGCCGCTGGAGGCGATCCAGCCCGGCGCCACGGCGTTGACGCGCACCCCGGCATGCGCCCATTCGCAGGCGGCGGTCTCGGTCAGGTTCCACACCCCGGCGCGCGCCGCGCCCGAATGGCCCATGCCCGGCATGCCGCCCCAGATGTCGGCCAGCATGTTGACGATGGCGCCTCCGTGCTGGCGCATGTGTTGCGTGTAGACCTCGCGCGCCATCAGAAAGGTGCCGTGCAGGTTGTTCTGCACCACCGCATTCCAGCCGTTGAAGCTGATGCGGTCCAGCGGCGCGGGGAACTGGCCGCCCGCGCAATTGAACAGGCCGTCGATCGCGCCGTGCCGGGCCAGCGCATCCGTCACCGCGCCGCGCACGCCGGCCTCGTCCCGGATGTCGCAGGCGTGCGTGCTGATGCGGCCGGCGGCCTCGGGGTATATCCGCGCGATCTCGTCGGCGGCCGCCTGCAGCTTGTCCGGCTTGCGGCCCACCAGCGCCAGGCCGGCGCCCAAGGCGGCAAGTTCGTGCGCGGTGCAGCGGCCCAGGCCGCTGCCGCCGCCGGTGACAAGCACGGTCTTGCCATCGAACAGCCCCGGCCGGAATACCGACGCGTAACGCTGACCGGCGCCCTGTCCATCCGCCTGACCATCCGATTGCTGGCTCATGTCTCTCTCCGTTATTTTTTTGAGGATAACTCAATATTATTCCCAGCCGCGGCCCGGAACAGACGTAACGACCCTGGAATTTGTCCATCACCCGTGTGAACATATTGAGCCATCATCAACAATCAGGAGACCAAGCATGACGCTGAACGCACCGCTGGACCTCGCCGTGGACGGCCCCATCGCCAGGCTGACGCTGAACCGCCCGGATATGCGCAACGCCTTCGACGACACCCTGATCGCCGCGTTGACGGACGCAGTCACGGCGGCCGCGCAAGACCCGCAGGTGCGCGTCCTGCTGCTGACCGGCGCGGGCAAGGCCTTTTGCGCCGGCGGCGACCTGAACTGGATGCGCAAGATGGCCACGCTGACCGACGCCGAGAACCGCGCCGACGCCGCGCGGCTGGCGGACATGCTGCACGCGATCTGGGCCTGCCCGAAGCCCGTGGTGGCCTGCGTCAACGGCGACGCCTATGCCGGCGGCATGGGCCTGGTGGCCGCCTGCGACATCGCCATCGCGGCGGACAGCGCGCACTTCTGCCTGTCGGAGACGCGGCTGGGCCTGCTGCCGGCCACCATCAGCCCCTACGTGATCCGGGCCATGGGCGAGCGCGCCGCCAACCGCTATTTCCTGACGGCGGAACGTTTCGACACCGCCACCGCATTGCGGCTCGGGCTGGTGCACGACGTGGCGCCGGCGGCGCAACTGGCCGAGGCCGCCGAGGCCATCTGCCGCACCCTCTGCGCCAACGGCCCCGGCGCCGTGCAGGCCAGCAAGCGGCTGGTGCGCGACTTCGCGGGCAAGCCCCTGGACGCCCCTCTTATCGCGGACACCGTGGAACGCATCGCGGCCATCCGCAGCACCGCCGAGGCAAAGGAAGGCGTGACGGCTTTCCTGGAAAAGCGCGAACCCTCCTGGCGCAGGGCCGACTGAAGGGCCGGCCTTTCCTGGACGATGCGTCCGCGGCGGGGTCTCCTTTCGCCCGTGGCAGCGGCGCCTTTGATGCCATAATCCAAGGCGCATCTTCAGGAAGCCTCATGCCGCACGCTACACCACCCTCTTTTCCGCCCCTGAACGCCGACCGCCTCTGGGCCCGCGTTGAAACCCTGTCCAAGTTCACCCTGCCCGACGTCCCCTGGACGCGCCGCGCCTTCTCGCCGCTGTTCGACGATGCGCGCGCGTGGCTGCGCGGCGAATTCGAAGCCGCCGGGCTGGCCACGCGGCTGGACGCGGGCGGCAACCTGGTCGGCACGCGCGCCGGACGCGACCCGTCGCGCAAGCCCATCGCCACCGGTTCGCACTGCGACACCGTCATGAGTGGCGGCCGCTTCGACGGCATCATCGGCGTGCTGGCCGGCATCGAAGTCGCGCACACCATGCGCGAACACGGCATCGAACTCGACCACCCCTTCGAAGTCATCGACTTCCTGTCCGAAGAACCCAGCGACTACGGCATCTCGTGCGTGGGCAGCCGCGCGCTGTGCGGCCAATTGACCGCCGACATGCTGGCCGCCCGCAACCCGCAAGGCGAGACGCTGGCCCAGGGCATTGCCCGCATCGGCGGCGACCCGGCCGCGCTGGGCGCGCCGCTGCGCCGCACGGGCGAGACCGCCGCCTTCGTCGAACTGCACATCGAACAAGGCCCCGTGCTGGAAAGCCGCAAGCTGCCGATCGGCGTGGTCACCAACATCGTCGGCATCCGCCGCGTGCTGATCGTGGTGGAAGGCCAGCCCGACCACGCGGGCACCACGCCCATGGACATCCGCCGCGACGCGCTGGTGGGCGCCGCCCGCATCATCGACGCCGCCAGCCGCCAGGCCAGCGCCGCCAGCGGCAACCCGCATTATGTGGTGGCCACCGTGGGCCGGCTGTCCATGACGCCAAACGCCGCCAATGCCGTGCCCGGCCGCGTCGAGCTGACGCTGGAAATGCGCAGCGACAGCAACGCCGTGCTGGATGCCTTCCCCGAAACGTTGATGGCGGGCGTGGCCGGCGATCTGAAGGCGCTGCGCCTGACGGCCGGCTTCACCCCGCTCAGCCGCGCCCAGCCCACGGACTGTTCGCCGCTGGTCATGGACGCGGTCAAGGCCGCTGCCGATCAGCTCGGCTATGCGTCGATGCGGCTGCCCAGCGGCGCCGGCCACGACGCCGTGTACATGGCCCCCACCGGCCCCATCGGCATGATCTTCATCCCCTGCCTGAACGGCCGCAGCCACTGCCCGGAAGAATGGATCGAACCCGCCCAACTGCTGGACGGCACCCGCGTGCTGTATCAGTCGGTCCTGGAACTTGACCGGGTGCTGCGCGCCGTCTGACATCAGGAAATCATGGAACAGATCGAACTCAACGACAGCACCGCCGACCGCTACCTGCTGGACGCGCCCGGCCTCACGCTGCTGGTCTTCCACAGCCGCACCTGCGCCACGTGCCGCGTCGCGCGCGATGCGCTGCCCGCGCTGGAGCTGCCCGTGGAACGCGTGTGCTGGGTGGACGCGGGCGACAACCGCGGACTGGTCGAGCGCTACGAAGTCTTCCACCTGCCCGCCATGTTCGTCACCCGCGACGGCGCTTACTTCGGGCCGGTGCAATCCACGCTGGCGGAATGGGACCTGCGCCAGCAGATCGGCCTGGCGCTGGATAGCTACCCCGCCGAACTGCCGTGAGCGCGGCGGCCGCAACCCCGCTGCGCCAGCCGCTGGACACGCTGGCCAGCAGCGCCATGCTGCTGCTGTGCGTGTGCTGGGGCTTTCAGCAGATCGCCATCAAGCTGGTGGCCGACGATGTGGCGCCCATCATGCAGATCGCCCTGCGTTCGACCTTCGCGGCGCTGGTGCTGGCCGTGGTGGTATGGCGGCGCGAAGGCCCGCGCGCCTTCACCGACGGCACCGCCCTGCCCGGCCTGATCGTGGGCCTGCTGTTCGCCGGCGAATTCCTGTTTGTCGCCCAGGGCCTGGTCTACACCACGGCCTCGCACATGTCCGTGTTCCTGTACACCGCGCCCATCTTCGCGGCGCTGGGCCTGCATTGGCTGCTGCCCGAAGAGCGCATGAAGCCGCTGCAATGGCTGGGCGTGGCGATCGCGTTCTGCGGCATCGCCGTCGCGTTCCTGGGCAAGTCCGGACAGGACGCGGGCCAGCCCGGCGCCCCCGACATGCTGCTGGGCGACGCGATGGGCTTGATGGCGGGCCTGCTGTGGGGCGCCACCACCGTGGCGATCCGCAAGACCTCGCTGTCCGAAGCCGCGCCGGCCAAGACGCTGCTTTATCAGATGGCCGTAGCCTCGGTGGGCCTGCTGGCCTTTGCCGTCGCCACCGGCCATCACGGCATCCGGTACACGCAGGCCGCGGTGCTCAGCGTCGCGTTCCAGTCGGTGGTCGTTGCCCTGTCCAGCTATCTGGCGTGGTTCTGGCTGCTGCGGCGCTACCTGGCGTCGCGCCTGTCCATCCTGTCGTTCATGACGCCGCTGTTCGGCGTGAGCTTCGGCGTGCTGATCCTGAACGAGCCGCTGGATCCGGGCTTTGTCGCCGGCGCGGCGATGGTGCTGGCCGGCATCACCCTGGTAAGCGGCGCGGATATGGTCAGCGAGATGTTTCGCAAGCGGCGTGCATGACCCGCGCGGCGGGCGGCACGCCGCCGGGCCTCATTCGGCCGACAGGTTCAGCTTCTTGATCCAGTCGCCGAAGCGCTTGATCTCTGACTGATAGAAATCGCGCAGCTGATCGGGCGTGCGGTAGGTGCCTTCGGCCGACTGCGAGTCCAGGCTTTTCTGAACTTCAGGATTGGCCAGCGCAACCTTGTTCGCCGCGTTCAGCTTCTGTACCACCGCTTCGGGCGTGCCGGCAGGCGCGAACAAGGCATACCACTGCGAGAATTCCAGACCCGGAAAGCCCGCTTCGGCCATGGTGGGCACATCGGGCAGCGCACGCGTGCGGCCGGGATGAGCCACCGCCAGGATCTTGATCCTGCCCGACGATTGCTGGGTGGTTGCCGAAGCCGTGCCTACGAATGCCAGGTCGACCTGGCCGCCCATGGCGTCGGTCACGGCTGGGCTATCGCCCTTGTACGGCACGTGCACCATGTCCAGTCCCGACGCGGCCTTGAAAGCTTCGCCTGTCAGGTGGCCGGTGCCGCCCACACCGCTGCTGCCGAACGACAGGCGGTGGGTCTTGCCGTATTGCAGAAGCTCTTGGACGTTATTGATGCCGAGTCCCGCGTTCACCACCATCACGATCGGCACCGAGGCAACCATGGCCACCGGCGTAAAGTCCTTGCTGGCGTCGTAGGGTTGCTTCTTGTAGAGCGTCGGGTTGGTGCCGTGCGTGGCGCTGTTGCCCATCAGGATGGTGTAGCCATCCGGCTTGGACTTGACCACGGTGGCCGCGCCGATCATGCCGTTGGCGCCGCTCTTGTTGTCCACGATGACGTTGGCGTGCATTTCCTCGCCCATGTAGCGGGCCATCAGGCGCGTCAGGTAATCATTGGCGCCGCCGGCGGCATAGGGCGAGACGAACTGGACAGGACGATCGGCGGGGTATTCGGCCATGGCCGGCAGGACGAAGCCGGCGGCAAGCAGCCCCGCGCCCAGGCGGCAAGCGAGCCGTTTCCCGAACGAATGGAATTTCAGCATTGGGTAGTCTCCTCAGAGTGCGGACATTGTTGGATTGTCGAAACCGGGTGCCCATCCGGTTAGGTCTGTCCGCAGTCTAAGACGGTGCGCCGGCGTCTCGCTTCCCACGCCCGCCCCGCATCCAGATATAGGTCCACGCTGTGGAATTTCGTGGACATCGGCGATTTTCGCCGTGCCGCCGCCCCGCCCGTGGTCCACATCGTGGAAGGTCTGCGCGCGCGTTCGTCAGGCCACCGCCAGGCTTGGCATCGCGTAGGGCACACGATCGCGATCGACGCAGTTGCGCAGTTCGGCCTCGATCGACCTGACCGTGTCGTCCAGGCAGCGCACCACCATCTCCAGGCGATCGTGACCCAGGCGCGAGGCCAGCGTGGAAACACTGACGCCCGCCGCGGGCGTGCCGTCGGGCGAGCGTATCGCCATGCCCACCGAATGCACCGGTGGCTCGTCCATCACCTTATTGGTGGCATACCCGCGCCGCCGCGTGCTGTCGATACTGGCGCGCAAGGCGGCCTCGGTGAACCGGGGGCTCTTGCGGCGGGTGCGCTCGACGTTGATGCGGCAGATGCGGTCGATCTCATCGTCGGGCAGCGCGCTCATCAAGGCCAGTCCGCTGGCGCCTACATTCAGCGGACGGTGCCGGCCGACGTCGTGCACGAACATCTTGATCGGGAAGGAACCGTCGGCGCGCGCCACGCAGATGCCGTCAAAGCCCGAGCGCACGGTCAGGAACACGGTGTCGCCCGTGTGTTCGGCAATGGCGTCCAGGTAAGGCAGGCAGATGTCGCGCAGCGCCACCTTGGGCGCGGCCGCCAGCCCCAGTTCGTAGGCCAGGGTACCCAGGTGATAGCGTTTGGTCTGCGGGTCCTGACGCAGCAGCCGTTCAGCAACCATGCCCTGCAGCAGGCGATGCGCCGTGGGACGCTCCTGACCAGTACGGCGATACAGGTCGACCAGACGGCTGCCGCTACGGTTATTGACGGCAATGATGCGCAGCAAGGCAATGGCGCGCTGCAGCGACTGCGTGCCGGGCGCCCCACCGGCGTCCGGATTGCTGGATTGATGCATGAAAGTCTCCTCGCCGCGTAACCGGCCGTGGGCGCGCCTCTGGATAGTCTATATAGCGGACGCTGCCTCTGATCCGATTGTGCCCATATTCATGGGCAGAGAGAACCATGAGTTCACAATACGGACTTGTTTTGCGGCGAACCGAGGCCCCGGGGCGGGCGCGCGGGCAAACAGGCCGCAACATACAAGCCTTCGGATCCCAACCCTGGAAGGTCATGGCAGAAGAGCAAGAACTGATCGCCCGCCTGGAGGCACGCGTCCTGTGGTTGACGCTGAACCGTCCCGACCGCCGCAACGCGCTCAGCCCCACGCTGTATGAAGCCTTGCTGGACGCCCTGGCGTCGGCCGGGCGCGACCCCGGGGTGGGCGCGGTGGTGCTGAGCGGCGCCGGGCCGGCATTCTGCGCCGGCGGCGACGTGGCGCGCATGAACCGGCAGGCCGAGACTCCCACCCTCTCTTGCGCCGAGCGCATTGCCGCCATGCGCGCCCGAACCCGCATCGTCGAGCACCTGCACGGGATGCCCAAGCCCACCATCGCCATGATCCGCGGCGCGGCTGTCGGGGCCGGGCTGTCGCTGGCGCTGGCATGCGACCTGCGCTACGGCGACGATTCCGCCAGATTGCGCACGGGTTTCGCCAATGTGGGCGTGCCGGGCGACTTCGGTGGCCATTATTTCCTGCCGCGCATCGTTGGCCCGGCCAAGGCCCGCGAGCTTTATCTGCGCTCGCCGCTGCTGTCGGCAAACGAGGCGCTGGGCCTGGGCCTGCTCAATGGCGTGTTCAGCGTGCAACAGTTGGCGCCCGAAGTGGCTGACATCGCCGGCGACCTGGCGCGGGGTCCGCAACCGGCCATTGGCCATATCAAGGCCAACCTGAACGACGCCCCGGCATTGAGCCTGGCCGACGTGCTGGACCGGGAATGCGCGCGCCACGTCGAATGCGTCGACAGTCCCGATCACAAAGAGGCAGTCCGCGCTTTCATGGAAAAGCGCCCACCCGTCTTTCAACATTCGCGCGAGGCCGCAGCCGGCCCCGGCGCGCAACGACATCCAAGCTCATCCAAGGAGTCCTGATGACCCAACTTTGTAAAGACCGCGTCGTGATCGTGACCGGCGCCGGCCGCGGCATCGGTCGCGAATACGCGCTGCAACTGGCCGCGCATGGCGCACGCGTCGTCGTCAACGACCTCTGCGTGTCCCGGTCGGGCGAGAACGCTGGCGAAGACGCCGCCGAAAGCACTGCCGAAGCCGTGGCGCGCGAAATCGTCGAAGCGGGCGGCCAGGCCATCGCCAACCACGAAAACGTGGCCGACTTCGCGGGCGCCAAGCGCATGATCGATGCGGCGCTGGAGCATTTCGGCGGCCTGCACGGTCTGGTGAACAACGCCGGCATCCTGCGCGACCGCACCTTGTGCAACATGTCCGAAGCCGAATGGGACGCCGTCATCAATGTGCACCTGAAAGGCACGTTTGCGCCCAGCCGCCACGCCGCCGCCTACTGGCGCGACCTGTACAAGCAGACCGGCGTGCCGGTCAACGCCCGCATCATCAACACGTCGTCCTCGTCGGGCCTGTACGGCAATATCGGCCAGATCAACTACGGCGCGGCCAAGGCCGGCATCGCGGCCATGAGCATCATTTCGGCGCGCGAACTCAAGCGCTACGGCGTGACGGTCAACGCCATCAATCCACACGCCCAGACCCGCATGACCGAAGGCATCCGCGAACGTAGCGCCGAAGAGATCGAAGCGCGGCATCCGCGCTGGATCGCCCCGGCAATCGTCTGGCTGGCCAGTGCCGACAGCCATGACGTCACGGGCCGCATCTTCGAGCTGGGCGGCGGCCACCTGGCGGCGATGGAAGGCTGGCGCCGAGGCCCGGCGGCCGAGCCGATCGACGACGTTACGCGGATCGGCCCCGTCATGCGCGACCTGGCCCAACGGGCCCGGCGCAATGTCGACATGAAAGGCCATGACCTTGACTGAACAGGGAGCCCGCTGTGATTGACAAGCGCGTAAGTTCATTGGCCGAGGCGGTGGCCGGGATCAAAGACGATTCGGTGATCCTGGTTGGCGGATTCGGATCCTCGGGCCGTCCGGCCGACCTCATGGAGGCCTTGCTGGACCTCGGCGTCCGGGGCCTGACCCTCGTTGCCAACAACGCCACGGTAGGCGATGACATCGTCAGCGAACTGATGGCCGCCGGCCGCATCCGCAAAGTGGTGTGTTCGTTTCCCCGCGGCCTGAAGGGCCGCACGATCTTCGACGAGCTGTACGCCGCGGGCAAGATCGAACTGGACCTGGTGCCGCAGGGCACGCTGGCCGAGCGGATCCGCGCCGGCGCAGCGGGCATCGGCGGGTTCTATACCCGCACCGCGGCCGGCACGCGGCTGGCCGAGGGCAAGGAAACCCGTGTCATCGATGGGCAAACCTATGTCCTGGAACATCCTATCCGGGGCGATGTGGCGTTGCTCAAGGGCCTGCGCGGGGACCGCTGGGGCAACCTGGTCTATCACCGCGGCGCCCGCATCAACAATCCGGTCATGGCGGGCGCTGCCAGGCTGGTCATTGCCCAGGTACGTGAAATCGTGCCGCTGGGCTCACTGGACCCGGAACACATCATCACCCCGGGTGTCTTCGTGGATCGTTTAGTGGAGCAGCGCAATGAACGCAAGACTTAGCCGCCAGGACATCGCCTGCGTCGCCGCCCACGACATACCGGACGGCGCCTGCGTCAACCTGGGCATCGGCCTGCCTACCCTGATCGCCGACTACGTGCCCGCGGGCCGCGAGCTGATGCTACACAGCGAACAGGGCCTGCTGGGGCTGGGCCCGGCGCCGGCGCCGGGCGAAGAGGACTACGACGTCATCAATGCCGGCAAGTTTCCCGTCACGCTGCTGCCGGGCGCCTCGGTGTTCAGCCACAGCGAGTCGTTCCTGATGATCCGCGGCGGACACATCCAGATCGCCTGCCTGGGCGCTTTCCAGGTCGCCGCCAATGGCGATCTGGCGAACTGGACCGTGGACGCGCCCGGCCAGATTCCGGGCGTCGGCGGCGCCATGGACCTGGCCGCGGGCGCGGAGAAAGTGTGGGTGCTGATGGAGCACTGCACCAAGGAGGGCGCCGCGCGCATCCTGGAGCAATGCACATACCCGTTGACCGCGCCCGGCTGCGTGGACCGCATCTACACGGACCTGGCCGTCATCGACGTCACCGCGGCGGGGCTGGTGGTGCGCAGCATGGCCGAAGGCTGGTCGCTACAAGCGCTGCAAGCCGTGACCGGCGCCGCGTTGTCGCTGGCGCCGGACTGCTCCGTATACCGCAATCCCGTATCGCAAGGAGAATAAGTTGCAAACCGCAGTTACCCGCCTGCTCGGCATCGAGCACCCCATCGTGCAAGGGGGCATGCAATGGGTGGCCCGCGCCGAACTCGTCGCGGCCGTCTCGAACGCCGGCGCGCTGGGCATCCTGACGGCGCTGACGCAGCCCAGCCCTGAAGACCTGCGCCGCGAAATCGCCCGCGTACGCGACCTGACGGACCGCCCTTTCGGCGTGAACCTGACGTTCCTGCCCACGCTCAAGCCCGTGCCCTACATCGAGTACCGCGACGCCATCATCGAATCGGGCGTCAAGATCGTCGAGACCGCCGGCAACAACCCGCACGAACACATGCCGGCCCTGAAGGCGGCGGGCGTGCGCGTGATTCACAAGTGCACCACGCCGCGCCACGCCCGCAAGGCGCAGGACATCGGCGTGGATATCGTGTCGATCGACGGCTTCGAGTGCGCCGGCCACGTTGGCGAAAACGACATTCCCGGCCTGATCCTGATCCCCGCCACCGTCGCGCAAGTGACCATCCCGGTGATCGCCTCCGGCGGCTTCGGCGACGCCCGCGGCCTGGTGGCCGCGCTGGCGCTGGGCGCCGATGGGATCAACATGGGCACGCGCTTCATGTGCACCCAGGAATCGCCCGTGCACGCCACCATCAAAGAGGCCATCACGCGCTCCAGCGAAACCGACACGCGCCTGATCCTGCGCAGCCTGCGCAACACCAGCCGCGTATGGCGCAACGCCTTGTCCGGCCAGGTCGTCGAACTGGAAAGCGGCGGCGCGGGCATCGACCGCATCGGTCCGCTCGTGGCGGGCGCCAAAGGCCGCGCGGTGTATGAAAGCGGCGACGTCGAAGGCGGCATCTGGACCGTGGGCATGATCCAGGGCCTGATCGACGACATTCCGACTTGCGGCGACCTGGTGCGGCGCATCGTCTACGACGCGCACGCGCTGGTCTCCGGACGCCTGGCGTCCCTCCTGTAACCCGCATGTTGCTGGCGCGGCGCATGCTCCCCTTCAAGGCACGACTATGCTGATACTCGAAACCCCATACGATCTTGAAGCCCATGTCGGCAAGGTCCTGGGCCAGACGGACTGGGTTGAAATCACCCAGCCCATGATCGACGACTTCGCCCGCATCTCAGGCGACCGCAACTGGATCCACATCGATGTGGAACGCGCCAGGCGCGAACTGCCCGACGGCAAGACCATCGCCCACGGCATGCTCACCTTCTCGCTGATGTCCGGCATGGGCGGCGAGATCGTGCAGGTGCGCGAGCGCGGCCGGGGCATCAACTACGGCTCGAACAAGGTCCGCTTCACCTCTCCGGTACAGGTGGGCGCGCGCATCCGCCTGGAACGCAGCCTGGTGGCGTTCGAGCGCATGCCAGACGGCGTGCGCCTGACCTACGGGAACAGCATGTTCCGCGAGGGACAGGAGCGCCCGGTCATGGTCGCCGAAACCCTGAACCTGATGTACGAAAAGGGGAAATGATGGACACCGGCGATCTACCCGGAGACGGCGCGCCCTACGTCCGCTACCTGCAACACCTGAAGGCCGGGGAACTGGCCTATCAATTCAGCCCCGTGGCCGGGCGCGCGGTGTTCTTTCCGCGCGTGCGCTGCCCCTACTCCGGCCAGGATTGCCTGGAGTGGCGCATCAGCGCCGGCACAGGCGCCGTATACAGCTTTTCGGTGGTCTATCCGCGCAAGGGCGACCCCTACAACGTTGCACTGATCGATGTGGACGAAGGCTTTCGCATGATGAGCCGCGTCGTCGGCGACCCGATGCAGGTGTTCATCGGCCAGCGCGTCCGCTTCCAGGCTGTGCTGGAAGAAGGCCTGGACGATCCCATCCCTGTTTTCACGCCTTTGGAGCCCATGCAATGAGCACTGATTTCCGACCCGGGCGCGCCGTGCTGGTGGGCGCCGCGGAATCCGACCTGGGCGCCGTGGGCGAAGCCTACTCCGCCATGGACCTGATGGCGCAGGGCGTCTATCGCGCGCTGGACGACTGCGGCCTTTCGGTGCGCGACGTAGACGGCCTGTTCTGCGCCACGACGCAGAGCCGCCTGGCCGGGCTGGCCCTGGCCGAATACCTGAACCTGCCGGAAGCCTATATCGACTCGACGTCCACCGGCGGCTCGTCGTTCATGGGCCATCTGGTGCGGGCCGAAGCCGCAATCGCGGCCGGCATCTGCGAGGTGGCCGTCGTGGCCTACGGCAGCACGCAGCGCTCGCTGGGCCGCAAGAACACCAGCCGCCCGGAATGGAACCCGTACGAATCGCCGTTCAAACCGTTCCTGCCGACCACGGCCTATGCCATGGCGGCCGCGCGCCACATGCACGAATTCGCCACGACTCGCGAGCAATTGGCCGAGGTTGCAGTGGCCGCCCGCCAATGGGCGCTGCTGAACCCGGCGGCCTGGGAAAAGGAACCGCTGACGGTCCAAGAGGTGTTGGCATCGCGGATGGTCAGCTACCCCTTGACCGTTCGGGATTGCTGCCTGGTATCCGACGGCGGCGGAGCGGTGGTGCTGACCACGCCGGCCCGGGCGCGCGCGCTGCGCCAGCCGCCGGTCTACCTGCTGGGCTCGGGCCATTGCACCACGCACCAGACCATCGCCAACATGCCCGACCTGGTCAACACCGGCGCGCGGGTATCCGGTTCCGTCGCTTTCGCGCAGGCGGGCCTGACCTCGTCGGATATCGACGTGGTCGGCCTGTACGACGCGTTCACGATCAACACGATCCTTTTTCTTGAAGACCTGGGCTTTTGCGCCAAAGGCGAAGGCGGCGCCTTCGTCAGCAACGGCCGGATCGCGCCGGGCGGCACGCTGCCGGTCAACACCAATGGCGGCGGCCTGTCGTACTGCCATCCCGGCATGTACGGCATCTTTCTCTTGATCGAAGCGATCCGCCAATTGCGCGGCCAGTGTGGCCAGCGGCAAGTGCCGGGGGCGGAAGTGGCGCTGGCGCACGGCAACGGCGGCGTGCTGTCTTCGCAGTACACCGTGATATTGGGCGGCCAGGCGACGGTCTAGGCGCCGCGGCGAGCCGCCTCGATTGCAGCGATGTCGATCTTGCCCATCTCCATCATCGCGTCGAAGGCGCGCTTGGCCGCCACGGGGTCAGGGTCGGCAATCGCGCCGCTCGTAGACGGGTCCTTGTGCCGTCCAGCATAATGCGCCTCTGGCGTCCCGCGCACGCCGTTTGCGCAGGATGGGATCTTCCTGGAGGTCGTATGCAATCCTGGCACAGCGACAACCCCGCGCTTACAGGCGCCTTTGCCCCCGTCTTCGACGAGCGCGACGATGCCGATCTGCAGGTAGACGGCTTGCTGCCCGCGTGCCTGAATGGCGTGTTCATGCGCAACGGCCCGAACCCCCAGTATGAACCCGGGCCAGGCTACGCCTACCCTTACGACGGCACCGGCATGATCCATGCCATGTATCTGGAAGACGGCCGCGCGCGCTACCGGAACCGCTGGGTGCTGACGCGCGAACTGCAAGAGGAACGGCAGGCCGGTCATCGCCTCTACAACCCCACCTTTGCCCCGCCGCCGCAAGCCAACCTGGCCAACACCAACGTCCTGCGCCACGCGGGCCGGATTTTCGCGCTCTATGAGGGCGGCTGTCCTTATGCCATGGAACCTGCCCTGTCGACGATCGGGCCGGAAACATTCCAGGGCAAGCTGGAGGGCGCGCTTTCCGCGCATCCCAAGGTCGATCCCGTCACCGGAGAAATGCTGGCGCTGAACTACGACCTGGCCGCGGGAACGCTGGAATACCTGCGCGTGAACGCCAGCGGCCAGGTAGACCGCCAAGTGCAATTTGCAGCGCCCTGGCCCGGACTGATCCACGACATCGGCCTGACGTCCACGCACGTGGTGGCTTTCCTGTGCCCGCTGGTCTTCGACTTCACCCGCGGCCCCGCCGCGCCCACCTGGGAGCCGCAACGCGGCACGCGCATCCTGCTGGTCCCGCGCGAATGCGCGGACCCGGCGCAGATCCAGTGGATTCCCACAGGGCCGTTCTTCAACTGGCATATCGCAAACGCCCATGCGGACGGTGGCGTGATCGAGGCCGTGATGCCGTGGTACGACGGCTATGGGCCAAGCGCACGCAAGCGCCTGGAACTGCACCGCCTGCGCATCGATATCGGCAGCGGCCGCGTGGACGACCACATGCTGGACGACCAGCCTTGCGAATTCGGCCGGGTCAACGACGCGTGGCTGGGCAGGCGCGCGCGCTATTGCTATGTCGGCCTGCGCGAGCCGCGTCCGAGCGAGACACCGCAAGCCGGCGCCTTCGAGGCGTTTGCGCGCTACGACATGGATACCGGCGCCAGGACGGTCTATCGGCTGCCCGCCGGGCAGACCGCATGCGAACCCGTGTTCGCGGCCGACCCTGACGGCGCCGGCGAAGCGGACGGCTATATCCTGTCTTTCGTCCACACCGAACACGACGACCGCGGCCGCTTCATAGCGCTGGACGCCCGCGACCTGGCGGCTGGCCCCGTGGCCCAGGTGCGCCTCCCGCGCCGCGTGCCGGCTGGCCTGCACGGCTCATGGATGCCGACGCCCCGGCCACAGGCGGATCAGCTGCGCCGTTGACCCAGATTCAGCACTATCAGCCCCGCCCCGGCCAGCACGAAAGCGAACCCCCACCAGTCGGCGGCGCTGGGGCGGTCTCCCACCAGCGCCATGGCGCCCAACACCCCTACCACCGGCACCATCAGGGTGGTCAGCGCGGCCACCGTAGCGCTCACGCGTTCGCTCAGTACGAACCACAGCCAATACGCAACGGCCGTGCCCAGGATGATGTGAAACAACAGCGCGCCGGTCACGCGCGCGTTCCAGCCTTGCATCGGAAAGGATTCTCCGGCGATCAGCGCGCCCGCCAGCGCGCAGCTTGCGCCCACCGCCAGTTGCCACGCCGTCACGACGATGCGGTTGCCGGCGACCGGCCAGCGCTTCAGGTAGACAGTTCCGGCGGCCCAGCCGAAGGCGGCAACCAGCGGAAAGATCAACCCCTTGGCGGCAGCCAGATCGTGTTCGGCAAACACCGCATGCAGCACCGGCCACGCCAGCACTGCCACGCCGCATCCCCCCAGCAGCAACGCCAACCCGCGGCGCCGGTCCAGCCGTTCGCCCAGGACCAGCCAGGCCAGCAACGCGGAAATCATCGGCATGGTAAAGGTCAGCACCGCCGCGCGTGAGGTGCTGGTGCTGAGCTGCGCCCAAGCCACCGCCAGGTTGAAGACCGCAACGGCAAGCACGCCGCCGACCGCGATGCCGATCCACGCGCTGCGCGGCGGCAACAGCGGCAAGCGCTTGGCCCCGGCCAGCAGCAGCAACAACAGCGCGCCGCTGCCCAGCCCCAGCACGCGCAGCGTGAACGGCGGAAAGATCGACAGAATGATCTTCACGGCGGGCCAGTTCAGCCCCCAGAACAGCGCCAGCGCAACGGGGATCAGGCGCACGCGGCCTTTTCCCGAGCGGCCAGTTCGGCCAGGCCCTTGCGTTGATTGCCTTCGGCGTCGAAGTTGTCCGGGCTCAGCCAGCGCTCATAGGCTGCGCGCAAGGCCGGCCATTCGCTGTCGATGATCGAAAACCAGGCCGTGTCGCGGCTGCGGCCCTTGTAGACCGTGGCCTGGCGGAAGATGCCCTCGAACTGGAAGCCCAGCCGCAAGGCGGCGGCGCGCGACGGCGCGTTCAGGCTGTCGCACTTCCATTCGTAGCGGCGGTACCCCAGTTCGTCGAAGGCGCGGCGCATCAGCAGGAACTGCGCTTCGGTCGCGATGCGGGTGCGCTTGAGCTGGCGCGAGAACGACACGAAGCCGACCTCGATGGCGCCATTGGCCGGGTCGATGCGCATCAGCGCCAGCGTGCCGACGGCGCGGCCGGTCTGCAGGTCGATGATGGCGTAGTGCAGCGGATCGCTGCCCGCCTGGGCGCCTTCGGCGAAAGCCCGGTAGGCGGCCTCGTCGGCAAAGGGCCCGACGCTCATGTAGGTCCAGTCGCTATCGTCGGGCGCCTGGCTGAACGCCTGGTAAAGGTCCGCCGCATGGCGGTCGGCCGACAGGGGTTCCAGACGGCAATAGCGGCCGTCGGCCGGCGCCGCCGGCGGGCGCGGACGCGATTGCCAGCCGGGCAGGCCGGGGCCGATGGGTTGGTGGTAAGCGTTGGTGCGGGGTTGCATGCGACGTGGCCTCTTGCAGGTTGGGGTGCGCCGCCGGCGGTGGCGGTCGCAACACGCATGCCCTCACGATATCGGAATCGTGGCATCATAAAAAGCACCACGATTCCTGAATTTAATAGGGCCATGATCAACCACACTGCGGGGGAACCGGCGGACACCTCCCTGCTTTCCAGCCCGCTCCTGCGCGGCCCCGGCGCGCTGCCCCGCCAGCGCCAGTTGATCCAGCGCCTGAAGCAGGCCATCCTGGCCGGCCAGTTGCCGGCCGGCGGCAAGCTGCCGTCTTCGCGCACGCTGTCCGAAGAACTCGACATCTCGCGCAATACGGTCCTGATCGCGTACGAGCAGTTGACGGCCGAAGGCTACGTCATCGCCGACCGCCAGGGCACGCGCGTGGCGCCGTTGTCGGCCGCCGCCAGCAGCGCCGCCCGGCACGCTGCCCCGGCCGCGGCCCCGTCATCGGCCACCGCCACGCGGCTGACCCGTATCGTCTCCGCGCGCCATGCGCATGACGGGTCGTTGCCCATGACGCCCGGCACCCCGGCCCTGACCCAGTTCCCCGTCAACGCCTGGCGGCGGGCGCAGGACCGCGCCCTGCAAACCGCGCCGGCCACCGTCCTGGGCTATGGACACCCCCTGGGCGAACCCGCCCTGCGCGAAGCCATCGCCCAGTACCTGCGCGTGTCGCGCGGCGTGCGTTGCGAGGCATCGCGCATCGTCATCACCGAAGGCGCACAGGGCGCGCTGGCGCTATGCGTGCAGTTGCTCACCAACCCGGGCGACACCGCCTGGCTGGAAGACCCCGGCTACCGGGGCGCCAAGTCGGCCTTCCACGCGGGCGACCTGGACGTGGTGGCGATGCGCGTGGATGCCGACGGCATCGTCATCCCGGAAGGCGCGTGGACGGCGCAGCCGCCCCGCCTGATCCAGACCACGCCCACGCACCAGTACCCCACGGGCGCCGTGCTCTCGCTGACCCGGCGGCTGGACCTGCTGGCGCGCGCGCGGCGCGCGGGCGCCTGGATCATCGAGGACGATTACGACAGCGAATTCCGCCACCAGGGCGAACCGATAGCCGCCATGCAGGGCCTGCTGCCGGACGCGCCCGTGCTGTACGTGGGCACCTTCAGCAAGACCATGTTCCCTGCCCTGCGCCTGGGCTTTCTGGTGCTGCCGGAGGCCATCGCGTCGCAGGCGACGCCATCCATCGTCGAGATGCTGCGCGGCGGCCACCGGCTGGAGCAGCTTACGATGGCGGCCTTCATCGAAAACGGCCAGTTCTCCCGCCACCTGGGCCGCATGCGCCGCCTGTATCGCGAACGCCAGGCCGCCCTGCGCGAAGCGCTGGCGGCGCATCTGGGCATAGACCATGAGGTGCTGGGCGGACACAGCGGCCTGCACCTGACGGTGCGGCTGCCGCCGGCGTTTTCCGATGTGGGGATCGTCGAACAGTCGCGCAGGCTGGGAATGAATCCGAGTGCGCTGTCGTCGTTCGCGATCGCGCCGCTGGCCGAGGACAACGGGCTGGTGATCGGTTACGGCAACACGGCTGCCGAGCGCTTTCCAGCGCTGGTGCGCAGGATCCGGGACCTGGCGTTGGGGTCCAGGCGCGATGCAACGGCGGATGCGCGCCCCCGATGAGACCCCGGGCGCCCCGCCGGAATCCACGCGCATCCGGCGAAAAATAAGACTTATTCGATATCTTCGAATCCGAAAAATAGACAGAATCGCGGATTGAAGTCTGGCGGACTCTGGACATTTTTTCTGGACATTTCCAATGGCTGCGACGGGACACGGATACCCGCAATCCGTGGACGCCGCAAAACCCTATTCGGAGCAAGGATAGGCCGTCGCAAGCAGCCGAACCCACGGCTGCGCCGACATGCCTTCGCTTTTCAAGCATGGATCAAGATATCGGGTATTGGCAGTATCTGAACAGGCGCGCCCGCGATTCCTACCGGCTGTCCTGGACGGCCTACGTTGTCCCCGCCGCCTTCGTTCTGGTCTGCGGCGCGTTCGCGCCGGCGCTCTACCACTGGAGGCCGTGGACGGGAGTCGCATTCTTCCTGTTCTGCCTGCTCGCGGGGATCGCGGTGTTTCTCTCGCGCCGCGCGGTCAGGCTGTACCTGAACGACCAGGGCATCTGGGTAAGCGCCGGCATCCTCCCCTGGACCAAGGGCGTGAACGGTGTGCACTGGGACGACGTGGACCACGCCCGCTTTTTCCCCGGGTCCTTCGCCAGGACGTTCAATTCCTATCGCATCCGCGTCGGCCATCGCTTGACCCAGACCCGCGGGATCAGCCTGGGTTGCATCGCAAACGGGCACAGATTCGTGGAAGACATCAACCGGCGCCTGACAGAGCGTCCGCGTTTCGACACCCCCAATCCCCTGGACCGCTGAAGCGGCCCGTCAACCCGCTAACGGGTCCTTTAGGCTGGCCCCGAAGCATTCAAGGAATCGATAGATGCACTCCGTTCGCGCTTTCAATTTGTTCTTCATGATGGTGATGGGCCTGGCGCTGGCCGCGTGTTCCGGCGGCAAGCCCGAGTCGGTGCTGGAAACGTTTTATCGGGCCGTCGCCGCCGGCGACGTCGAGACCGCGGCCAAGCAGATTTCCTATCAGCGCGTTCCCCCGGCGCAGATGACGCAGGCAAAAGGAAAGGTCCAGATGCTCGTGGGCGAAATGCAAAGCCGCATTCAGGCCAATGGCGGACTCGACAAGGTGGAAACGATTGACGTCACCATGGCCGAAGACGGAAAAACCGTGACGGTGAACACCCGGCTCAAGTTCCAGAACGGCAAGGACCACACCCAACAGCATCGTCTGGCGAACGAAGGCGGCGACTGGAAGATCGTTCTTAGATGAGCGCAGGCGCGGCCCACTGGCTGATCGCCGGGTCTTTCACCGCCTCTTTCGCCGCCTCTTTCGCCGCCTCTTTCGCCGCCTCTTTCGCCGCCCGCTTCGCCGCCCGCTTCGCCGCCTGTCTCGCCGCCTGTCTCGCCATCTCCGCGCCGTCTTCCGCCCGCGCGGAACCCGCTGTGCTGCCGGCGGGCGCGCAGGCGGGGGATCTGATCTTTCGCACCGGGACCGAAGACCTCAGCGCCGTGGTGCTTGCCATCGACGGCGGGCCCTTCAGCCATGTCGGCATGCTGACCGGCCACCCCGGCGATTGGCGCGTTCTGCATGCCACGCCTTCGGAAGCGCCCGGCCGGCGGGACAGCGTCGTCATGGACCCGCTTGAATATTTCATCGACCGCGTACGCAGCAGACAGCACGCGGTGTATCACGTACACGCGAACGACCGTCAGCGGTCCCAGGCGGTGTCCAACGCAATATCCAAGCTGGGCACGCCGTTCGCGGTGGCCGATCCGGCGGGCATCTATTGCACCGTGCTGGTCTGGGAGGCCTGGAAGCACGCCGGCCTGGATCTGGAGGTCGGGTTTACCGCCTTGAACCTGCCCTTGCTGCCCGGCAATTACCTGCTGCCGGGCACATTGGCCGCTTCCCGCAGGCTGACTGCGCTATCCCCGGTGGACACGCCGCAACCGCCTTCGGCCGCGCCCCTGTAGCGGACCATGATCAGCCAATCGGCATACACCGATGGCCGCGGCGCGTCCTCGGCTCCGATCTCCACACTCCAGGAACAGCGGGCTTCGCCCGGTCTGACCTCCTGCACCCGCGCCAAGGAAAATCTGGCCGATACGCGTGAACCAGATCGAACGGGCGCGGTGAAGCGGACCTTGTCAAAGCCGTAGTTCAACAACAGGTCCGCGCCGGGAAAGGCGATGCAACTCGACTGCCAGTGCGTCAGCAGGGACAGCACCAGGAAACCATGTGCAATGGTGCCCTGGTACGGAGACTCCGCCATCGCACGCTCCCGGTCCACATGAATCCACTGGCTATCGTGCGTGACCCGCGCAAATCGATCGATCGTCTCCTGGTCTATCGCAACGGTCGTGGAAATGATCGCCGGCTGCCCCGTGAAGTCGAAGAGAGACTGAACGGAGTCGAACTGCCGGATCGCCGAAGGAAGGTGCGGGTTGCTTGTCATCATGGCGGCAAGTGGGTGTTGGGACAGGGCGCGGTCGCGGCCCCTGCGATTCAGAGACGTTCGAAAATGGCGGCGATGCCCTGTCCACCGCCTATGCACATGGTGACCAGCGCATACCGGCCGCCAATGCGGTTGAGCTCGTGCAGGGCTTTGACCGCGATGATGGCGCCCGTCGCGCCCACCGGATGTCCCAAGGCGATTCCCGATCCGTTCGGATTGACCCTGGCCGGGTCCAGCCCGAGTTCGCGGGCAACGGCGCAGGCCTGCGCCGCGAACGCCTCGTTGGATTCGATCACGTCGATATCGTCGATGGAAAGGCCAGCCTTTTCCAGCACGGCGCGCGTGGCGGGGACGGGACCGATGCCCATGTAGCGTGGATCCACCCCAGCGTGGGCATACGCAAGCAGGCGTGCCAGCGGCCGGGCGCCGCATGCCTCGGCGCGGGCGCGCTCCATCAGCACAAGCGCGGCCGCGCCATCATTGATCCCCGACGCGTTGCCCGCGGTGACGGTGCCATCGTCCGAAGCGAAGACGGGCCGCAAGCTGGCAAGATCAGGCAGGCCGATGTCGGCGCGGACGTGCTCGTCCTGCGTGAATGGAATGTCGGCCTTCCGGCCGGGCACCATGATGGAGACGAGTTGCGAGGCGAAGCGGCCCTCGGCGCTTGCGCGCGCGGCGCGGTGGTGGCTTTCGACCGCGAGCGCATCCTGCGCTTCACGCGTGATGCCGTACTTCCTGGCCACGTTTTCCGCCGTGACGCCCATGTGTATGCGGTGGAATGGATCGTGCAGCGCGCCCAGCAGCATGTCCACCATGGAGGTGTCGCCCATGCGCCCGCCAAAGCGTAGCGCCGCGCTGGCGTATGGCGCGCGCGACATGCTTTCGGCGCCGCCAGCGACGGCGGTCGTGCAGTCGCCAAGCAGGATGGACTGCGCCGCGGAAACAACCGCCTGCAAGCCCGAGCCGCACAAGCGGTTCACGTTGAAGGCCGGCGTGCCCTCGCCGCAGCCTCCCTCGACAGCCGCGACCCGTGATAGATACAGATCGCGCGGTTCGGTCGTGATGACCTGGCCGAAGCAAACGTGCTCCACCTGCCTGGGATCGAGATCCGCGCGTGCCACGGCGGCACGGAGAACCTCGGTGGCGAGGGTGACGGGCGGTATGCCCTTCAGGCCTTTACCGAAGCTGCCGATGGGCGTGCGGACGGCGGATAGAACGACGACTTCTCGGGTGGTCATGGCGTGGGCTTTGGTTAGAAAGGCTGCTCGCTCGACAAACGGGATTGCCGGTGCGCCTGGGCCTTGGCGATCTCGTGGCGCAATTGGTCGAAGCCGGTACCTGGAATGGCTTCTTCCTGGCGGTCGGCGACTTCGTCCAGGCGGCCGATCAGGGCGTTGGCCGACAACTCGGTCTCGTCCAGGCATATGCCGCGGGTCATCGTGATGTGCGCCTGCTCGAAGCTGCCCGCGCCCGCCATCAGGATGGTACGGTTGGGTGCATTTTCGGTCACCAGCGCGACCAGGGCGGGGCTGACCGACGTGGGCGAAAGCAGGTCGAGCGCATCCTGATCGAGCAGGCCCTCGGTCATGGCCGTGGCCGCCGTGGGGGCAAGACAATTCACGTGCACGCCAAACCGCTCGCCTTCAAGCGCCAGGGTCTGCATCAGGCCGACCAGCGCCATCTTCGCCGCACCGTAATTGGACTGTCCAAAGTTGCCATAGAGGCCGGAGGACGACGTGGTCATCACGATGCGCCCGTAGTTCTGCGCGCGCATGGCGTTCCAAACCGCATGGGTGCAGTGCACGGCGCCCATCAGATGAACTTCCACCACCAGCCGGAAATCCTCCAGGCTCATCTTGGCGAAGCTCTTGTCGCGCAGGATGCCCGCGTTGTTCACCAGGATATCGACACGGCCCCAGCGCGCCATGGCCGCGTCCACCATCGCCTCGACCTGGCGCGGGTCGGTCACATCGGCGCCGTGCGCGCAGGCGTCCCCGCCGGCCGCGCGTATGGTGTCCGCCACGGCCTGCGCCGCCGAGCCGGGCTGGTCGGCTCCCATGTCGTTGACCAGCACCTTGGCGCCGTGACGCGCCAGTTCCAGCGCGTGAGCCCGGCCAAGGCCGCGCCCCGCTCCGGTCACGATGGCGATGCGCCCTTGCAGAAGTTGTGTCATAGATTCTCCGGGTAGTCGAAAGTGTCAGGGTATCGAGGGCGCGGCCGCCCCGGCTTGTGTCCGGATGATCCCGGCACGTTCAAGTTCGGCAATGGTCTCTTCATCCAGGCCCGCGCTGGCCAGCACGGCGTGTCCGCCTTGGCCCAACGCGGGAGCGCCGGCCGGGGTGGGCCCGCCATCCTGATCGAAATTGAAGCCGATCCCATGAGTCCGCAGCTCGTGCCCGCCCTGGCGGAAGCGGTGGTCGGGCAGGTTCACGCAGCCAGTGGCGTCGACCTCATGAAGGAATTCCTCGAGCTTTCTGACCTTGGCCGCGGGGACCCCGGCTTCGCCCAGCAGTTCCTCGAGCTGCGTCGCGCTGCGGGTCGCGAACGCGTTTTGCAGCCGCTCCACGACGTACCCGCGGTCATTCGGCACCACGAATCCGTTCGGAAGATTGAACGCGTCGAGATCCAGCGCCCGGGCGTCGCCGCACAGCTCCTCGATCCCGATGGCCGCAGCCAGCTTGCGGAACTGGGCCGGCGTATTCGCCGCGACCGCCAGCCAGCCGTCCGCGCACCGGTAGGTGTCGGCCGCGGGGCTGCCCGTGTATCCGCGATTGCCGACGCGGCGCGTCGGCGTGCCGTCGGTCAGGTAGGCGCAGGTATTGGGATACATCAGCATCAGCGAGGCCTGGACCATGGAAGCATCGATGTACTGACCGGCGCCGTCACGGGATCTGCGGTGCAGCGACGAGACGATGGACAGCGCCCCAAGCATGCCGACCGCCACGTCGATGACGGGAAAACCCACCTTGAGCGGAGGCGCGTCATCGCCCTCGCCCGACATCATCATCATCCCGGTCAGGGCCTGGACCACGTGGTCATAGGCGCCGCGCTGCGACCAATCCCCTTCCTGGCCGAAACCTGAAATGGAGCAATACACGATGTCCGGCTTGATCGCCTTGATCGACGCGTAATCGAGCCCGTACCGGGCGACCACGCCGGGCCGGAAGTTCTCTATGAAGACATCGGCCGAGGCCGCAAGGGTGCGGATCAGTTCCGCGCCTTGCCGTGTCCGGATATCCAGCGCCAGCGATTGCTTGCCGGCGTTGATGGCCGCGAATCCCGTGGGCGTGTCGGTGTCCACCCCGTTCTTCATCGAGCGCAGGACCTCGCCCGCCAGGGGGGGTTCCACCTTGATGACCTCAGCACCCAGTTGTGCCAGATAGAACGAGGTAAGCGGGCCTGCGATCACGTGCGACAAATCCAGCACGCGCACACCTTCGAGTGGCTTTGACATGAATATCCCGGTCAGCCGGCGGTGATGCCGGTGAGTTTGATGATTTCGGCCCATTTGCGGTATTCGCTGCGCACGAACGCCGCGGCGGCCTGAGGGTTGTCGTTCTGGATCACGCGGGTTCCGGCCGCCTCGAACATGCGCTTGACGGAAGCGTCCTTGAGCGCCGCCGTGGTTGCGCCGTAGAGCTTGTCGACCACCTCGGCGGGCGATTTCCGGGGCAGCCAGAAGCCGAACCAGAACTCCTGGATCGCCAGGTCGCTGTGCAGGATGTCGTGCAAGGTGGGGACGTTCGGGAGTTCGGGCACGGGGTCGCGGCTGGTCACGGCCAAGGCGCGCAGCCTGCCGCTTCCGACCTGCGGAATGGCGGTTCCCGCGATGGTGAAGGCGAAATCCGTGTCGCCCCGCACCAGCGAGACCGGAATTTCCACCGACCCCTTGAATGGGACATGCATCGCATCGACTCCCAGCAGCGTCACGAAAGTGGCGCCGCCAAGATGCGCCGCCGACCCAACGCCGCCAGAAGCGAAATTCATCTTTCCCGGACGCGACCGCAAGGCCGCAATCAGATCCTGCACCGTGCGATAAGGCGAGTCGGCCGATACGACCAACACGCTGGGAGACGTACCGATGACGGTGACCGGCAGGAAATCATTTTCCGGATCGAACATCAGGCTGGGCTGCAACGCTTTCTGGATCAGGTGCGAGTTCGAGCCCAGCAGCAGGGTGTAGCCGTCGGCGGCCGCCTGGGCGACATACTGGGCAGCCAGCACGCCACCCGCTCCCACCTTGTTTTCCACCACGATGGGCTGCCCCATCGATACGCTGAGCCTGGGGCCGAACTGCCTGACCATGATGTCGGGCCCACCGCCCGCGGCGTAGGGAACGACGATGCGTACCGCTCTTGAAGGATACGTTTCAGCAGCCTTCGCTACGGAACGGAACATCAGACTGGTGCCCAGGGCGCCCAGACAGAAGGTGCGGCGTTGCATGCTGTCTCCTTGTAGTGCATGCAGAATAAGTTATCGTGGGTTATAGAAAAATTGATATATTTTGATATAGCGATAACTTTAGGTTTTATGCCTGCAACGGAGCAAATTCATCGAACCCGACCATCTGGTGGCCAAACTTCGCTTTCGCCACCTGCGCATGCTGCAGGTACTGCAGACCACGGGCAGCCTGCGGGCGGCAAGCCAGGCGCTCAACCTGACGCAACCGGCCCTCAGCAAGGCGCTATCGGAGATCGAGAGTGCGTTTGGCTTTGCATTGTTCCTGCGCACGGCGCGCGGCTTGACGCCAACCGCGCAGGGGGACGTGGTGCTTCGCGGTGCGGCGTTGCTGCTGGAAGAGCTCACCCATCTACGCGCCGACGCCCTGACCGCCGATCGCTACGCGGCAAAAATCCGGATTGGCGCGCCTCCCTTCGTGGCGCAAACCTATTTATCCGGGGTGATCGCAAAGCTGGTGAACCAAGAGATACCCATACGGGTGCAGCTGATGGAGGAGCGGGTTCCCGCCCTGCTTCGCGCGTTGCAGCATGGCGAAATCGATGCGCTGATCACCACCTTCCCGCTGCAGATGCTGGAATCCGGCGCGGGTGCGCTTCAATACGTCAAGCTGTTCGAGGTGCAATTCGCCGTGGTCGCGTCCGCGAAACACCCGCTGGTTCGTTCACGAAGCGTGGACTGGACCCGTTTGTCGCGGGAACGATGGGTGATGCCGGCTGAAGGATCGATGGGCCGCAAGCTTATCGAGGACTGCTTCACGCATGCCGGGGTGCCTGCTCCCCTGCCGGTGATCGAATCGACCAGCCCGACAACAAGCGTCCAGTTCGTTGCCGCCGGCCTGGGCATCGGCATCGTCCCGGACATGGCCCTGCTTCATCGCGGCGCCCTGCAGGCGGGCTCGGTCAAGCAGATACGCGTGCGGCCCGAGCCGCCTTCCAGCGTAGTGGCCCTGATTTTCCGGGAAGGGGCGTTCAATCCGCGCGTTGCGCTGTTGAAGGAAGCGCTGGTCCAGATATATCGCCACGACCTCTGACCGCTTGGCGGACTGGATCATGGCGGACACCGAAAAAAACGCTAGTCGACCAGCCCGCCCAACACCAGCAAGGCCATGAACAACCAGAACAGAAAGCCGATGATGGAACGTCGCAGCAGCGCCTTGACGGCGCCCCACAGGAACACCAGCCCCAGCGCCAGCAAGACCAGATTGAATATCGATGGGCTCATGCCCATCGCGCCGGCAAGCCCGGAATAGAAGTCTCCCAAGGCGCTGCCCAGGCCGCCCAGCAGCCACTTGATCCCCGCGACAATCGCGCGCAACGCCTCGCCGAGCATGCCGCCCAGCGATGCGAAGAAACCGTCCTGGCTCTGCATCAGCGGCGGGTATCCACGAGCATGCGCACGGCCAGTCCGGCCAGCACCGTGCCCATCAGCCAGCGCTGCAGCACCATCCACAGCGGACGGCCCGCCAGGAAGCCGGCGATCGAGCCGGCCGTGATGGCGATGAGCGCATTCACCGACAGGCTGATCGCCACCTGCGTCATGCCCAGCGCCAGCGTCTGCGTGAACACGCTGCCGTGCTCGGGCTGGATGAACTGCGGCAGCAGCGACACATACATGACGGCGATCTTGGGATTCAGCAGATTGGTCACCAGGCCCATCGTGAAAAGCTGGCGCGGGCTGCTTTTGGGCAGGTCGTACACCTGGAACGGCGACCGGCCGCCCGGACGGACCGCCTGCCATGCCATGTACAGCAGGTAGAGGGCGCCGCCCACGCGCAAGGCGTCATAGGCGTAGGGCACCGCCATGAGCAGCGCCGTGATGCCGAACGCCGCGCATCCGACATAGAAAATGAACCCGACCGCCACCCCGCCCAGGGAGATCAGGCCCGCCTGCGAGCCTTGCGAAATGGAACGGGACACCAGGTAGATCATATTGGGCCCGGGCGTGAGCACCATGCCCAGCGCAACCAGGGCGAACGTCAGCAGATGAGTCAGGTCGGGCATGATGAGCCGGCCGGGGGCCGCCCGGTAGTCGATACGTGAACGCACACCTTATCCCAAAACTGTATCGGAACAAGGGATTTTTCTTGCCGGGGTTTACCGCCGAGTGGCGCCGGCGATACAGTTAGCCGGTTCTCTCACCCGCGAGGAGCCCTGCACATGCCGCAACGCCATCCGTCCCCTGAGGACAGGCCCGACGCCATCCGCGTCGGCATCGGAGGCTGGACCTACGCGCCGTGGCGCGGCGTGTTCTACCCCGAAGGCCTGGCCCACGCGCGCGAGCTGGAATACGCCAGCCGCCAGCTCACCGCCATCGAGATCAACGGCACCTACTACAGCACCCAGAAGCCGGCCACCTTCGCCAAGTGGCGGGACGAAACCCCCGAGAATTTCGTGTTTTCATTGAAGGCCTCGCGTTATGCGACCAACCGCCGCGAACTGGCGGGCGCGCAAGACTCCATCGCGCGTTTCCTGCACAGCGGCATCGCCGAACTGGGCCCCAAGCTGGGGCCTATCGTCTGGCAGTTCGCGCCCACCAAGGTTTTCGATCCGGAGGACTTCGGCGCCTTTCTGGCGCTCCTGCCGGACGAACTGGACGGACTGCCGCTACGGCATGCGCTGGACGTGCGCCATCCCAGTTTTGCCTGCGTCGAATACGTCGAACTGGCCCGCCGCCACGGCGCCGCGACCGTCTATACCGACAGCGAAGACTACCCGTCTATCGCCGACCGCACGGGCGGCTTCGTCTACGCGCGCCTGATGCGCGCCAGCACCGCGTTCAAGGCGGGCTACGCGCCCAAGGCGCTGGATGCGTGGGCCGAACGCCTGCGCGTCTGGGCGCGCGGCGCCGACCCTGCCGACCTGCCCCGCGTAGAGCAGAAAAAGTCCGCCGCCGCGCCGCGCCCGCGTGACGTGTTTGCGTACTTCATCAATGGCGCGAAAGAGCGCGCGCCGGCCGCGGCGCGCGCCATGATCGAACGCCTGTAGCGCCCGATCCCGGACGGCTTACTGCGCCACGGGCGTGCGCAGGGTCACGAACTCTTCGGCGGCCGTCGGGTGGATGCCGATGGTGTCGTCGAACACCTGCTTGGTTGCGCCGGCCTTCAGCGCCACCGCGATGCCCTGCACGATCTCGCCCGCGTCCGGGCCGACCATGTGCACGCCCAGCACGCGATCGGTCTTGGCGTCGACGACCAGCTTCATCAGGGTCCTTTCCTGCGATTCGGTCAGCGTCAGCTTCATGGGCCGGAAGCGGCTTTCGAACAGCTTGACCTCGTGGCCGGCCTCGCGCGCCTCTTCGGTCGTCATGCCGACGGTGCCGATGTTCGGCAAGCTGAACACCGCGGTGGGAATCAGCTTGTAATCCACCTTGCGGTATTCCTCGGGGCGGAACAGGCGGCGCGCCACCGCCATGCCTTCCGCCAGCGCCACGGGCGTCAGCGGCACGCGGCCGATCACGTCGCCGATGGCCAGGATGGACGGCTCGGCCGTGCGGTATTCGTCGTCCACGTCGATGAAGCCGTCTTTTCTCAGCTTGACGCCGGTGTTCTCCAGACCCAGATTGTCCAGCATGGGACGGCGGCCGGTGGCGTAGAACACGCAGTCGGTCTCGATGACCGAGCCGTCCTTCAGCGTGGCGGCCAGCGTGCCGTCGGCGCGCTTGTCGATGCGCGTGACTTCCGTGTTGAAACGCAGGTCGATGCCTTTTTTCACGAGCTCGTCGCGCAGGTGGTCGCGCACGCCCTGATCGAAGCCGCGCAGAAACAGCGGGCCCCGGTAGGACTGGACGGTCTGCGCGCCCATGCCGTTGAAGATGGACGCGAATTCCACGGCGATGTAGCCGCCGCCCACCACCAGGACGCGGCGCGGCAGGGCCTTCAGGAAGAAGGCCTCGTTGGAGGTGATGGCGTGTTCCTTGCCGGGGATGTCCGGCACCTGGGGCCAGCCGCCCGTCGCCACCAGGATGTTGGCGGCGGTGTGGGCCTTGCCGTTGATCTCGACCGTGTGCGGATCCAGGATGCGGGCGTGGCCTTCCAACAGCGTCACGCCGCTATTGACCAGCAGGTTGCGGTAGATGCCGTTCAAGCGATCGATCTCGCGATTCTTGTTGGCGATCAGCGTGGCCCAGTCGAACTTGGGCTGCCCGGCGGTCCACCCGAAGCCATGCGCCTGTTCGAAGTCCTCGCTGTAATGGGCGCCGTAGACCAGCAGCTTCTTGGGCACGCAGCCCACGTTGACGCAGGTGCCGCCCAGGTAGCGGCTTTCCGCCACCGCCACGCGCGCGCCGAAGCCCGCCGCGAAACGGGCCGCGCGCACGCCGCCGGAGCCCGCGCCGATCACAAACAGATCAAAATCGAATGCCATGGTGTTCTCTTCGCGCGGCCTTGCGGCCCCGCGTTCACTGTCCGGGAAAGCTGTATTTAACACCACCCGGCGGCGGTGTCCGGACCGCGCCGGTTTCCAGGCGCCAGGCGTTGCGATACATTGGCCGCAGGCTGGCCGCAACGCGCCTTCCTTCCCTCTCTGGAGCTCGACCCATGTCGCTTGAAACCTGGCTGGCCTTCCTTGGCGCCTCGGCATTGCTCGTGATGCTGCCCGGCCCCACCATCCTGACCGTCATCAGCTATTCCATCACGCACGGCAAGGGCGCCCGGCTGCCGCTGGTGCTGGCCGTGGCGCTGGGCGATTCCACCGCCCTGGTGCTGTCGCTGCTGGGTCTGGGCGCGCTGCTCGCGGCGTCGGCCTTCTGGTTCACGGTGGTCAAGACCATCGGCGGCCTGTACCTGCTCTATCTCGGCTACAAGCTGCTGCGCGCCGGCGTGTCCCCGGCCACCCTGCCCGCGGCCACCCCCGCCGGCTCGCGCTGGAGGCTGTTCGCCAACACGTATCTGGTCACCGCGCTGAACCCCAAGGGCATGATCTTCTTCGTGGCCTTCCTGCCGCAGTTCATCGACCCGGCGGGCGACGTGACGCGGCAGCTCTGGATGCTGTCGGCCACCTTCGTCGCCTGCGCCGGCATCAACGCCACCGCCTATGCGGTGTTCGCGGGTTCGGCCCGGCGCATGCTGGCGTCGCCCCGCGCGCAGCGCGGCTTCAATCTGGGCGGCGGCGCCATGCTGTCCGCCGCCGGAATCTGGGCCATGCTGGCGCGCCGGGTCTAGGGTCTAGGATCCAGAGTCCAGGGGTTCGGGCCAGAGGCCGCGCTATTTCGCCGCGGCCATCATGTATTCCACGGCGGCGCGCAGCGTGGCTTCGTCGGCCGCCGAGCCACCCCGCGGGGGCATGGCGCCCTTGCCTTTCAGCACGGTAACCATCAGCGCGTCGGCGCCCTGCGCCAGGAACGGCGTCCAGGCCTGCTTGTCACCCAGCTTGGGCGCGTTGGCCACGCCGCTGGCATGGCATACGACACAGGCCGACTTGTAGAGTTTTTCTCCGGCGGGATTGACGGAGGCCAGGGTATCCGCCGCGGCCTGCTGCAAGGGCAGGCAGGCCAGGGCAAGGGCAAATGCGATTCGGGCAGTATTGAGCATGGCGAAGACTCGCGGCTACGGGTTCGGGAAAAGCGGCAAGGCGCGGACCGCGCCCCGCCGCCAGGCCATCAACGCGGGATCGGACCCGGCGCCTTGATCTGCTTCATCAGGTCGTCATTCCATTTGCCTTCGACCTTGATGTGCCCGGCCGCGCCCAGTTCAAAGGCCTCGATCAGGTTGTGGTTCAGATACGCGTACACCCCGGGCTGCTTGAAGGTGTAGAGCGCCGCGCCCGCCGAACCGCCACGGATGAACCAGGTTTCCAGGTTCTTTTCGGGCGGGTTGCCGAACTTGCCGGTCTCCCAGACCCAGTCGCCGTGGCCGCCGATCAGGTGCGGACGCGTGTCGCGATTGGCCTGCGAATGGATCAGCAGCACGGTCTCGCCGACCTTGGCGGTAAGCGCATTGTTGCCAGTCAGCGCGCCCACCTTGCCGTTGAAGACGATGTGCGAGGGCGTCAGCTTGCGCATGACCTCGACGGTGTCGCCGTAGCTTTCGGCCAGGGTCGCGTAGTCCTTGTACTTGCCGTTCCCGTCCTTGGGGATGTACAGGTCGAATTCGCCGATCGTGTAGGCGCGGTCATAGTGCAGAGGCTTGCCCTGCGGATCCTTCAGGCCTTCACGCGGCAGCACCATCAGCGTGCCGCTCATGCCCGAGACCACGTGCCACGGCACCATGCCTTCAGGGGCACAGTGGTAGACGAAGGTGCCGCTGCGATCCGCCTTGAAGCGCAGCGTGGCCTGCTCGCCCGGGTTCACGTTGGTGAGCTTGGCGCCGCCCAGCGCGCCCGTCGCGGCATGGAAGTCCACGTTGTGCGGCATGGCGTTGGAGGCAGGATTGACCAGCGTCACTTCCACATAGTCGCCCTCGTGCACCACCATGGTCGGGCCGGGCATCGAGCCGTTGAACGTCATGGCCTGCAGCGTGGTGCCCTTGTCGTCGATGACCATCTTCTTTTCCTCGATGGTCATGACGAACTCGATCACCTTCGGCCCCGACTTCGCCACCTGCTCGTGCGGGTGGACCATCGGCGGGGCGACCAGCGTGACTTTGGCGCGCGGCAGCTTGTCGGCGTTCTGGGCGAAAGCCGGTCCTCCGGCCATCGTGAGAACCAGGGCCGCTGCAAGCAAGGTAGGGCGCAACGCGTTCATGTGCTACTCCTCTTTCGGTTTCTTCAAAGCCGAGTCTGTCGGCAACTCCATTGAAGAACCGCGGGCGATTGCGTTCTTTGCTGTAGCGCAAACTTCGGACCAGCCCGTGGCCGCGCGCGCATTGTCAGCGGGGGCCGCCGGTGTCACCATCGAGGCGTGGAAAAATTCTCCACGGCCACACGCGGACCGCCATGCCATCGCCTTTATGCCATGCCCTGCTGCGCAACCTGGATCTGTTCAGGCCTTTGTCCGATGCGCAGCTAGACGCAGCGCTGCAGGGCGCCACGCCCTGCCGTCTTGAAGCCGGTGAAGTCGCGTACCGCCAAGGCGCCGACGGCGCGCATTTCTTCGTGCTGTTGCACGGCTGCCTGAAGGTCGCCCAACTGACCGCCGAGGGCGAACAGGTGGTCGTGCGCTACGTCAACCCGGGCGACATGTTCGGACTGGCCTGCGCCATGCGGCAGTCCTGTTATCCCGCGACGGTGCTGGCCGTGCAGGAAAGCGTCTGCCTGGCCTGGCCGGCGTCCGCCTGGGAAGGCTTCACGGCCAGCCATCCGCAGCTTGGCGCGATCGCGCTTCAGACCATGGGGCAGCGCCTGCAGGACGCGCACATTCGCATCCAGGAACTGTCCACCGACGAGGTCGAACAGCGCGTGGCGCGCGCGATCCTCCGGCTGGTGCAGCAATCCGGCCAGCCCACGCAAGAAGGCATCGGCATCAGCTTTCCCATCACCCGTCAGGACGTCGCCGAAATGACCGGCACCACGCTGCACACCGTCAGCCGGCTGCTCAGCGACTGGAAGCAGCGCGGCATCGTGACCAGCGGGCGCAAGCGCATCGTGCTCCGGTCCCCCGCCGCGCTGGCCCGCCTGTCCGAAAACGCGCAGGCCGCCCCGGATTGCGCGGCCTGCCTGTCCTGCCGGGACGGGCCGCCCGCGGCCGAAGGCCAGGCCGCCGAGCTGGCGGCGCACTGAGGCCCTTGCGTCCCGGCCGCTAGCCCTCTTCCAGCACCAGGCGCAGTCCCAGGTTGGCGGGCGGCAGGCCGACCGAACACGCGCCGCTCTTGGGGTCGCGGATGAAATCGGGCAGATAGGCGATATGGCGGCCCGCCGCCACGCGTATGCCGCAATTGCGGCCCTGGGCCGCATCGGATGCGCCGTCCGTGCGCGCATCCAGCACCCGCCGCGAATGGCAATCCGAGGTCCAGTCCCACACGCTGCCCGCCATGTCCTTCAGGCCCGCCGCGTTGACGCCGTATGCGCCGAACGGGCGTACCGCCGTATCGGCGGCCTCCCCGCCCCGGCGGCTCTGCTGCTCGTATTCCGCCAGCCATCGCTGGGCCGGATCGCCTGCCGCAGGATCGCCTGCGCCGGGTTGATCCGGCAGCGTTTCCTCCCGGTAGGCCTCGCCCGCCGCGTAAACCCATTCTCCATAGTCCGGCAAGCGGAAGCGCCGGCCGGTGGCGGCCGATAGCCAGGCCGCGTAGGCCGAGGCGTCCGACCAGCTGATGCCGACGGCGGGCAGGTCCGGCGCAGACGCCCGGCGCTGCGCCGCATCCAGCGGCTTGCAGCCGCCGGCGTTCACGCACGCGGCGTATTCCGCCTGACTGACCTGGCGCGTCATGATGGCCACGCCGCGCGCATGCCGGGCGATGGTGGGCGCCGGCGTCACGGGATAGCCATTGCGCAGCGCCTCGCCCGGCGGCTGAAAGCTGACTTCTCCCGGCGGCAGGCGCGTGAGTTCCGGCAATGCAAAACGGGCCCGGTCTGCGGGCCCGCAAGCAGTCAACAACAATGAAATGGCGGTGGCGATCGGCAGGAAGCGCATGCGGAGTTTCTCCGGAGCGCCCGCGCCACGACGGCGCGGGCTCTGCTTCCATTGGACCGTCAGCGCGGGCCCGCCACGTTGCGCTGGCGCAAAGTGGCGGATGCCCGCGGATCAGCCTCGCGCAGCCTTGGGCTGCAGACGCGGCTCGGCCAGCGAGGGCTTGGCGCTCAGGAGCCCCAGGATCACTTGCATGACCATGGCCAGCGCGCCCAGCAGGAACACCACGTCGCCAAAGGTGCGGCCCCAGCGCAGGGTCTTCAACAGATCCTGCTGCATGAAGGCCTCGCTGCGGGCATACCACATGCCTTCGCTGACGCTGGCATGGAACTGGATCAGACCCACGGGCAGCAGGCTGGTGAAGATCATCAGCGCCAGGCCCACGTTCATGCCCCAGAACGCCAGCTTCATCAAGCCAGGGCTAAGGGAATACTGCGGACGGATGTAGCGCAGCACCAGCAGGGTGAAACCCAGCGCCAGGAAGCCATACACCCCGAACAGCGCGGCGTGCGCGTGGACCGGCGTGGTGTTCAGGCCCTGGATGTAATACAGCGAGATCGGCGGGTTGATCATGAAGCCGAAGACGCCCGCGCCCAGCATGTTCCAGAAGGCCACGGCCACAAAGCACATCAGCGGCCACTTCAGGTCGGCCATCCACGGCGCGCGGGTCTTCAGGCGCCAGTTTTCCCAGGCCTCGTGGCCCAGCACGATCAGCGGCACCACTTCCAGCGCCGAGAAGCTCGCGCCCACCGCCATCACGGGCGTGGTCGTGCCGGCGAAGTACAGGTGATGGAACGTGCCCGGAATGCCGCCCAGCATGAACAGCGAGGCCGAGGCCAGGCTGGCGGTGGTTGCCATGCGGCGCGACACCAGGCCGAGCGTCGAGAAGATGAAGGCCAGCGCCGTGGTGGCGAACACTTCAAAGAAGCCTTCGACCCACAGGTGGACGATCCACCAGCGCCAGTACTCCATCACCGTCAGGTGCGTGCGTTCGCCGTAGAAAAAGCCCGCGCCGTAGAACAGCCCGATCGCGCCGACGGAAGCCGTCAACAGCGCCAGCAGGTTCTTGTCGCCGCCCGGCGTGCGCAGGGCGGGCACGATGCCGCGCAGCATCAGCACCAGCCAGAAGCAGATGCCGGCGAACTTGCCGATCTGCCACAGGCGTCCCAGGTCCACATATTCATAGCCCTGGTGGCCCAGCCAGAAGTTCAGGTCCGGCGGCATGATCTGCGCGATGGCCAGGTAGTTGCCGGTAAACGAGCCGACCACCACCAGCACCAAGGCCCAGAACAGGATGTCCACGCCCACCTTCTGATACTTGGGGTCGCGCCCGCCGTTGATCAGGGGCGCCAGGAACAGGCCCGCGGCCAGGAAGCCGGTGGCGATCCAGAACAGCGCGCTCTGGATGTGCCAGGTGCGCACCAGCGAATAGGGGAACCACTGCGATACGTCGATGCCATAGAACTTCTGCCCTTCAACGGTGTAGTGCGCGGTGAAACCGCCCAGCAGCACCTGGAAGCCGAACAGCGCCACGACCAGGAACAGGTATTTGCCCAGCGCGCGTTGCGACGGCGTCAGGGCAAACGTGGTGAGCGGATCGCGCGCGGGCGCTTGCGGCTCTTCTTCTTCCTTGCCGCGCAGGAACGCCCAGGCCCAGACCAGGAAGCCGATGCCCGCCAGCAGCACCACCACGCTGATGATGGACCACATCACGTTTTCCGCGCTGGGCTGGTTGCCGATCAGCGGTTCGTGCGGCCAGTTGTTGGTGTAGGTGACCGGCTTGCCCTCGCGCTCGGTCGCCGCCGCCCATGCCGTCCAGAAGAAGAACTGCGTGAGCTGGGTGCGGCGCGCGGCGTCGGGCAGCGTGTTTTCCTTCATCGCGAAGTTCTCGCGGCTGCGGTGCAAGGCCGGCGCATCCGAGAAAAGCTGGTCGTAGTAGGCCGCGGTCTGCTCGATGGCGAGCGCGCGGCGCGGCGTGATCGTCAAGGTGTCCGTGGCGGCGTCGCTGCGGTTGCCGCGGTACTCGGCCTTGAGCGATTCGCGCAGGGCTGCCTGCGCGGGCGCGGCGAGCTTATCGTAGGCCTGGCCGTGCTCATCGCGCGCGGCCAGGTCCAGCCAGGCCATCAGTTCGCGGTGCAGCCAGTCGGCCGTCCAGTCCGGCGCCTGGTACGCGCCGTGCCCCCAGACCGAGCCTAGCTGCATGCCGCCCACGGACTGCCAGGCGGTCTGACCGTCCAGGATGTCCTCGCGGCCGAACAGCGCCCGGCCGTCCGTCGTCACGATCTGCCCGGGGATGGGCGGAGCCTGCCGGTAGACCTCTCCGCCGTAGAAGCCCAGCAATGCGAATGTGATCGCCACCACGGCGATCAACGTGAACCATAATTTCCGATACGGACCCATGATGGGAACGCCCTCCTGTGTTGCGGTTGGTTGGGTACGTTCCCTTATGCGAAAACCGTGCCAGAAAAAAAGCCCGGCGAATCAGCGCCTTGAAATCGGCGGGGTTATTTCTACCGTTCAGGAAAAGGGTATAAATCACTGGCGCCGGGTTCTTTTCACCCTGACACCACCCGCCCGGGCGCGCCCGCCACTTGCGGATACCGAACAAGGATCCCCCACATGACCGCCACGCCGCTGCACATCGGAATCGTCGCCTGCTCCGCCGAAGGCGCGGCGCTCTGCTACCGCACCGTGTGCGCGGAAGGCGCGCGGCGCATGGGGCCGCACGCGCACCCCGAAATATCGCTGCACACGCATTCGCTGGCGGACTACGTCGCCTGCCTGGACCGTCGCGATCTGGCCGGCGTGGGCGCGCTGATGCTGTCGTCCGCCGAAAAGCTGGCGCGCGCGGGCGCGGATTTTCTGATCTGCCCGGACAACACCATCCATCAGGCGCTGGACCATGTGCTGCCGCGGTCTCCCCTGCCCTGGCTGCATATCGCCGAAGAAGCCGCCAGCGCGGCGGCGGCGCGCGGCTATCGCCGCATCGGCATCCTGGGCACCCACTGGCTGGTGGACAGCGACGTCTACCCCGCCAAGCTGAGCGAACGCGGCCTGGACTATCTGCGCCCGCCCGAGGACGACCGCCAGGCGCTGGGCCGGATCATCATGGACGAACTGGTCTACGGCGTGTTCAAGCCGGACTCCGTGGCCCGGCTGCAAGGCATCATCGAGCGCCTGCGCGGCGCCGGCTGCGACGCGGTGGTGCTGGGATGCACCGAATTGCCGCTGGTGCTGAACGACGGCAATTCCACCCTGCCCACGCTGGACTCCACCCGCATCCTGGCGCGGGCGGCGCTGGCCCGCGCCTTGCAGCCCGCGTGAAACCCCGGGCCTTTCAGATCTGGTCCAGCCCGTATTGACGCAGTCGGTCGAGTTCCCGCACCTTGATCTGGTTGTAGGCCAGCGCCAGGATTCCCTGATCGGCCAGCGTCTGCAAGGCCTGGTTGACCCGCTGGCGCGACAGTCCGGTCAGAAAGCCCAGTTCTTCCTGGGAAATCGCCAGGGTCAGGTCGGTGGACGGATATAGCTGCGGGTTGAATAGCTGCGCCAGCGATTGCGCCACCCGCGCATCGGCATCCAGCAAACGGTGGTTCTGGATGGACGCGATGAACTCGCCCATGCGGTCATTCAACTGGCCGATGACGAAGTGCGAAAACGGCAGGCTGGCCGACAGCAGCGCGTGAAACGTGGCGGACGGCACCAGCATCACCAGCGACGGCTGGATCGCCACCACATCGTATTTGCGCAGCTCGCGCTTGATGACGCTGCCCTCGCCGAACCAGCCGCCCGGCGGCACGCCCGAAAACGTGCAGCTACGGCCCGACTCGTTGTAGATCGCCAGCTTCAGCAGGCCCTTGTTTACGCCCAGCCAGTAATCCGAGGGCGCGTTGCGCCGCGCGATCCAGGCGCCGCTGGCGACGTGTTCGGCGCGCGAAGTGGCCAGCACCAGGTCCTGGTGCCGGGCGTCCAGCGCGGCGAACCAGGCGCAGGCGCGAAACAGCCGGGACAGCTCTGCGGGGGAAACTGCGTTTGAAACATCGGACATGTGCGGAACCGTGTAAAACTTGGGGAAACGGGGCCGGCCGGCGGTCTGTCATGCAGGCGACAGACACCATTTTCCGGCCAGGCATAAGCTGGAGCAAGCGACGGGGATCAAATACCCCGCAGACGTACCGGCGGCGCCCGCGCCCCATCGGAGACAAAACATGAGCAGCATGTTCGATCACGGCCTTGCGCGCCGTGAGGCCAATTACGAAGCCCTGACCCCCGTGGATTTCATCGCACGGGCGGCGCAAGTCTACGGCCATCGGCTGGCCATCGTCCACGGCAAGACGCGCCGAACCTGGGCGCAGACCTACGAGCGTGCCCAGCGGCTGGCCGGCGCGCTGGCGCAAGCCGGCATCAAGCGCGGCGACACCGTCGCCGTGATGCTGCCCAATATTCCGGCCATGGTCGAGGCGCACTTCGGGGTGCCGATGCTGGGCGCCGTGCTCAACACGCTGAACACCCGCCTGGACACGCCCAGCGTGCTGTTCATGCTGGGCCATGGCGAAGCCCGCGCGCTCATCATCGACACCGAATACGCCGAACTGGCCCAGCGGGCCCGCGCCGAGTTTCCGCATCTGGCGGTCATCTCCGTGCATGACCTGGAAGGCGCGCCCGCCACGCTGCCGGGCGCCACCGACTACGAGGCGTTCCTGGCCGCCGCCCCCGCTGAATACAACTGGAAGCCGCCCGCCGACGAATGGGACGCCATCGCCCTGAACTACACGTCCGGCACCACCGGCGATCCCAAGGGCGTCGTGTACCACTATCGCGGCGCCTACATGAACGCGATCAGCAACATCCTTGAATGGGACATGCCCAAGCACCCCGTGTACCTGTGGACGCTGCCGCTGTTCCATTGCAACGGCTGGTGCTTCGCCTGGACCGTCGCCGCGCGCGCCGGCGTGAATGTGTGCCTGCGCAAGTTCGATCCCCAGACCGTATTCGACCTGATCCGCGATGAAGGCGTCACCCACTACTGCGGCGCGCCCATCGTGCAAAGCGCGCTGGCCAACGCCCCGGCCGAGATGCGCGCCGGCATCACGCATACCGTGCGCACCATGGTGGCGGGCGCCGCGCCCGCGCCGGCCGTCATCGCCAAGATGCGCGACATCGGTTTCGAGCTGACCCATGTGTACGGGCTGACCGAAGTCTACGGCCCCGCCGCCGTCTGCGCCCGCCAGGACGCCTGGGACGCGCTGGACGACGAACGGCGCGCGCTGCTGACCGCGCGCCAGGGCGTGCGCTATCACCTGCAGGCCGGCGTCTCCGTGCGCAACCCGCAGACCATGCAGGCCGTGCCGCCCGACGAACAGACCATCGGCGAAATCATGTTCCGCGGCAACATCTGCATGAAGGGCTACCTGAAGAACGAACGCGCCACCGAGGAAGCCTTCGCGGGCGGCTGGTTCCATACCGGCGACCTGGGCGTGATGACGGCCGACGGGTATGTCCGCATCAAGGACCGCAGCAAGGACATCATCATCTCGGGCGGCGAGAACATCTCCAGCATCGAGGTCGAGGACGCGCTGTACCGCCATCCCGCCGTGGCGGCGGTGGCCGTGGTGGCCATGCCCGACCCCAAGTGGGGCGAGACGCCCTGCGCCTTCGTCGAACTCAAGCCCGGCTGCGCCGCCACCGCCGAGGAGATCATCGCGCATTGCAAGCTGCTGCTGCCCGGCTTCAAAGTGCCGCGCGCGGTGCGCTTCGGTGAACTCCCCAAGACCTCCACCGGCAAGATCCAGAAATTCGAGCTGCGCGCGGCCGTGGGCGCCACGTCGGCCATCGACGTCGCCAATCCCGACAAGCCTGCCTGATTCCCTTTCCCCAAAAATCCAGGAGCGCATACGCCATGACGTACCAAGCCCCCGTGAAAGACATGCTGTTCGTGCTGAACCACCTGGCCGGCCTGCCCCAAGTGGCCGCCCTGCCCGGTTTCGAGGAAGCCACGCCCGACACCGCCCAGGCCGTGCTGGAAGAATCCGCCCACTTCGCCGCGGACGTCCTGGCGCCGTTGAACCACCCCGCCGACCGCGAGCCCAGCACCTGGCGCGACGGCGCCGTCGCCACCGCGCCGGGCTTCAAGCAGGCCTTCCGCCAATACGCGGATGCAGGGTGGCAGGGCCTGTCGCATCCCGTGGAATACGGCGGCCAGGGGCTGCCCGGCCTGATCGGTTCGCCCTGCGCCGAAATGCTGAACGCCGCCAACCTGTCGTTCGCCTTGTGCCCGTTGCTGACCAACGGCGCCATCGAAGCGCTCATGACGGCGGGATCGCCCGAGCTGCGCGAGCGCTTCATCGGGCCCATGATCTCCGGCCAGTGGACCGGCACCATGAACCTGACCGAGCCGCAGGCCGGCTCCGACCTGGCCATGATCCGCACCCGCGCCCAGCCGGTGGGCGACGGCACCTACCGCCTGTCCGGCACCAAGATCTTCATCACCTACGGCGACCATGACCTGACCGAGAACATCCTGCACCTGGTCCTGGCCCGGCTGCCCGATGCGCCCGAAGGCGTGAAGGGTATCTCGCTGTTCCTGGTGCCCAAGTTCCTGATCAATGACGACGGCACGCTGGGCGAGCGCAACGACGTCGCCTGCGTGTCCATCGAACACAAGCTGGGCATCAAGGCCAGCCCCACCGCCACGCTGCAATTCGGCGATGCCGGCGGCGCGCTCGGCTACCTGGTGGGCCAGGAAAACCGCGGCCTGGACGCCATGTTCATCATGATGAACGCCGCCCGCTACGCGGTCGGCGTGCAAGGCATCGCCATCGCCGACCGCGCCTACCAGCACGCGCTGGCCTATGCCGCCGAGCGCGTGCAGAGCCGCCCCGTGGACGGCTCGTCGCGCGACGCCGTGCCCATCATCCAGCACCCGGACGTGCGCCGCATGCTGGGCACCATGCGCGCGCTGACCGAGGCCGGCCGCGCGCTGGCCTACGTCACGGCGGGCCACGCCGACCTGGCGCACGCCAGCCCCGACGCCGGCGAGCGCAGGCGCCAGCTCGCCATCCAGGAATTCCTGGTTCCCATCGTCAAGGGCTGGTGCACCGAGATGTCGATCGACGTCGCGAGCCTGGGCGTGCAGGTCCATGGCGGCATGGGATTCATCGAAGAGACCGGGGCGGCGCAGTACTACCGCGACGCGCGCATCCTGACCATCTACGAAGGCACCACCGCGATCCAGGCCAACGATCTGGTGGGCCGCAAGACCTTGCGCGACGGCGGCGCCGTGGCGCGCGCATTGCTGGACGCGGTGCGCCAGACCGAAGCCGACCTCGAAGCCCGCGGCGAGCCCGCCGCCAAGCGCATGCTCAAGCCGCTGCGCGAGGCCCGCGAAGCGCTGGCCAGCTCAGTCGAGTTCATCCTTGCCAATGCCGCCGGCAACCCCAATGCGGTCTTCGGCGCCGCGGTGCCCTACCTGCTGCTGGCGGGCACCACGTTCGCCGGCTGGCAGATGGCCCGCGCCCTGCTCGCCAGCCTGGACCTGCAGGCCGAAGACCCGGCCTTCCACAACGCCAAGATCGCCACCGCGCAATGCTATGCGCTGCACAAGCTGACGCAGGCGCCGGGGCTGGCGGCGGTGGTGCTGGGATCGGCGGAGTACGAGGTGCAGCCGTAGCGCGAATCCCCGGCCTGCTCTGCGGGCCGGGCTTATCGTTTCACCGCCATTCCGGACGCCTCGGCGTGGATCCAGATGAGAAAGGCCTCGACTGACGGCCGCTTGGCGTGCCGCGCGGGGTAGACGACGAAGTGCGCCTTCACCGGGATAGACTTGGCCATGCCGAAGATCGGCTGCAGGCTTCCTTGGGCCAGGTGCGTGCCAGCAATGGTGGCGCTTTCCAGCGCCACCCCCAATCCCTGCGCCGCGGCGTCCAGCGACATCTGCGCGCGGTCGAAGCGGATGGTGAAGTGGTCCGGCGCGCGCCTTTCCGAATAGCGGCCAAACCAGTCGGACCACTGGATGACGCTGACGTTGCTCTGGATCAGCGGCACGTCCAGCAACTGATCAATGCGCTTGATCCCGTGCTCGCGGATGAACGCCGCGCTTGCCAGCGGTAGTATCCGCTCCTCGAACAACGGTTCCACCACCACATCGTCCCAATGCGGCACGCCGTATCGGATATCAATGTCCGACTGGCCCAGCGCGAAATCGCTGTGCGAATGGGCTGCCGACAGGTTCAGCGCCACGTGCGGGTGCGCTTCTGCAAACCGCCTGAGCCGGGGCACCAGCCACAGGCTCGCGATGCTGGGCGCGGAATGCACATACAGGCTGTTGCTGACGCCCTGGCGCATGTCTTCGGTGGCCGACGAGATCGCCGCAAGCGCGCCGCCAATGCGCAGCAGATACTGCTCGCCCGCGCTGCTGAGCCGCACGCCGTGGGCGCTGCGCTCGAAGAGCCGCACACCCAGCTCGGATTCCAGCCGTGAAATCTGATGGCTGACCGCCGACGCAGTCAGGTGCAGTTCCGTCGCCGCGATCGCAAAGCTGCGTCGGCGCGCGACGGCTTCGAACGCCAGCAGGTTCACGATGGGCGGAAGAGCAGGCATGGGGTAGACCCTGACTTCAGATGAAGATTCGTCATCTTAGACTGATGACACATCGTTTGTCTTAATGCTAGGCGGCATCCAGAATGGTTCGCACCAAACCGATAACAGGACAGGAGGACGACAGATGCTGCTCAAGGACAAGGTGGCCGTGATTTCCGGCGGCGCAGGGATCAACGGATTGGGATTCGCCACCGCGCGCCAAATGGCCGCGCACGGCGCGCGCGTGGTGATCTTGGACCTGGAACGCGCCGAGCCTGCGGCCGCGGCCGCCCGGCTGGGCGACGGCCATCTGGGGCTGGTCGCGGACGTGACCGACAAGGCCGCGTGCGTTTCGGCCATCGAACAGACCCTCAAGGCATACGGCAGGATCGACATCCTGGTGAACAACGCCGGAATCACGCAACCGGTCAAGACCCTGGAAATCACCGGCGCGGACTACGACCGCATCCTGGACGTCAGCCTGCGCGGCACGCTCTACCTGTCGCAAGCCGCCCTGCCCGCCATGCAGCAGCAGCGTGCCGGGTCCATCGTGTGCATATCGTCGGTGTCCGCGCAACGCGGCGGCGGCATTTTCGGCGGGCCGCATTACTCCGCCGCCAAGGCCGGCGTCCTCGGGCTGGCGCGGGCAATGGCGCGCGAATTCGGCGCAGATGGCATCCGGGTCAACTGCATCACACCCGGCCTGATCGAAACCGACATCACGCAGGGCAAACTGTCGGCCGAGCGCAAAGCCGACATCGAAGGCACCATCCCGTTGGCGCGTCTAGGCAAGGCGGACGACGTGGCGGGCGCGTGCGTGTTCCTGTCCAGCGACCTGTCGGCCTACTGCACAGGCATCACGCTGGACGTCAACGGAGGCATGTTGATTCACTGATCCGCAGCACCTCATAAAAAAACTGGAGGAGACAAATCATGAAAAGCAAAAAAATGCTTGGCGCGAGCCTCGTTGTGGCCGCCGCCGCCCTGCTGCCGCTCATGGCGCAGGCGCAGAGCCTCAAGCTGACGCTGGGCCATGGCGCGGCGCTGGGCAATCCGCGTCACGAGGCGTCGGTAAAGTTCGCCGAGGTGCTCAAGGCCAAGACGGGCGGGCGCATCGAGGTCCAGGTCGCGCCGTCCGCCCAGCTCGGCGACGACGCCGCCATGGTGACCGCGCTACGCACGGGTGCCCTTGATATGAGCGCGAACTCGCAGGGCGCCGTTGCGGCCGCGGTTCCGGAGTACGCCGCCTACGGCATGCCATTCCTGTTCGCGGACCCCGGCGCGGCCTTCAGGCTGCTCGATGGACCGCTGGGCAAGGAGCTGGCCGAGAAGTCGGCCAGCAAGAACCTGATCCTGCTGGGAACCTGGGACAACGGCATCCGCCAGATGACCAACAGCAAGCACCCCATCAACAGGGTCGAGGACATGAAGGGCCTGAAGATGCGCGTGCCGCCCGACGCGACACTGGTCGACATCATGAACGCCCTGGGCGCGCAGGCGCAGCAGATCAAGTTCGCCGAACTCTATGTGGCGTTGCAGCAGGGCGTGGTGGACGGTCAGGAAAACCCGCTGATGAACTTCGAGGCGAGCAAGCTGTACGAAGTGCAGAAGCATCTGGCGATGACCAATCACCAGTTCCAGATGACGCCATTCCTGATGAGCAAGCGCACCTGGGACCGCCTGAGCGAGGCCGACCGAAAGGCGGTACAGGCGGCTGCCGACGAAGCGACGGCGCTCCAGCGCAAGCTGAGCAAGGAAGCCGACACCAAGCTCCTTGCCGAGCTGAAGGCCAAGGGCGTGCAGATCACGACGCCCGACACCGCCGCCTTCGCAAAGGCCACCGCGTCGGTCGACGAAAAGTGGCTGGCCGGCCCCATCGGCCCCTACGTGAAGAAAGTCCTGGCCGCGGCGCGCGGCAACTGATACGTCCTTCGGCCGCACCGTGCCCGCTCCGCGCGGGCACGGCGGTGGACTGTAAAAAGGCAGGAGACAACATGAATACCGATCTACACGGACTGGTCGGCAGGATTATCGACGGCATATGCCGCGTGATCCTGTGGCTGTCCACCACGGTGATCTTCGCAATCCTCGTCATCAACACCGGTCTGCGGTATGCAACGGGTTCGAGCCTGGAATGGGCCAACGAGATCCCCGAGCTGCTCTTTCCCTGGCTTGTCATGTCCGGGGTCGTGCTGGCCGCATTGCATAACGCCCATATCGCCACCACCTTCCTGATGGACGCGCTGCCGACCCATGCCCGCCGCATGGTCGCGGCAGTGGCCTGGAGCGTCGTCGCCGTGCTGTACGCCACCTTGTCGTGGGCGACATTCAACATGCTTGAGATCGTCCACGACGAGAAGTCTCCCATCCTGCAGATGCCCGGCTCGCTTACCTACGGCTGCGTGATGGGCGGAATGCTGCTGCTCGCCGTGCTGGCGGTGCAGTCCGCGTGGCAGAGCTGGCATTGCCGCGAGGCCGCAGTGCAGCCCGAAGGCGAGCCGCAGGCGCCCGCCGTGCATTGGTGAAGGGGAACAGCCATGAGCGCATTGATACTTGTCGTATTCATGGGCACCGCCATCGCGGCCATGCCCATCGCCCATGCCCTGCTCGTCGCCGCCCTGGCGGCGGTGGCCACCACGGACCGCGTTCCCCTGGACGTCGTCGTCCAGCAGATGGTCGCGCAGGTGCAGAGCTTTCCCCTCATCGCGATTCCGTTTTTCATGCTGACCGGCTCGCTCATGATGGGCGGCAAACTTGGCGAAGCGCTGGTGGGTGTGCTGTCGGCGCTGATCGGCCGCTATCACGGCGGTCCCGCGCAGGTCGGCGTGCTGTCGTCCACGTTGTTCGGTGGCGTGTCGGGTTCGGCGGTCGCGGACGCGTCGGCCATCGGTTCGCTGATGATCCCCTGGCACAAGCGGCTGGGCTACCCTGCCGCGTTCTCGGCCGCCACACTGGCCGCCGCCGCCACGATCGACATTCTGATTCCGCCGTCGATCCCGTTGATCCTGTTCGCCCTGACGGCCAACGCGTCGATCGCGTCGCTGTTCGTCGCGGGGGTATTGCCGGGGCTGCTGTTGTGCGCCGGGTTCATGTTCGCCTGCTGGTGGGTGGGCCGCCGCCGCAACTTCCCGCGCGACACCGCGCCTTTCGACGCTGCCGCCTTCCGCCGGCATCTGCTGTACGCCCTGCCCGCCGTGGTCCTGCCGCTGTTGATCATCGTGTTCCTGCGTTTTGGCATCGCCACGCCGACCGAGGTCGCGGTCCTTTCCACGCTCTACGCGGGCCTGGTTTCGGCAGTGATGTACCGCGACTTGACGTGGTCGCGGCTCAATGCCGCCATCGTCCACGCGGGCCTCGCTACCGGCGTGGTGCTGCTGGTGATCATGGCGTCGTCGGCGATCGGCTGGCTGTTGACCTTCGACCAGACCCCGCAGGGGATCGCGCATTGGGTCCAGGAAAACGTGCATGCCAAATGGCTGGTGATCCTGCTGATGAACCTGATGATGTTGTTTCTTGGCATGTTCATCGACCTGCCCGCCGCCGTCCTGCTGCTGGCGCCGGTCTTCGTCCCGCTTGCGCAGAGCATCGGCATGGACATGACGCAACTGGGCGTGATGATGGTCGTGAACCTGGCCATCGGCCTATACACGCCGCCCGTGGGCACCACGCTCTTCATCACCAGCGCATTGGCCAAGGTGAAGGTCGGCCAGACCGTGCGCGAACTGGTGCCGTTCTACCTGGTCGCGTTTGCGGTGCTGGGACTGGTGTCCTATGTGCCCGCCAGCATCCTGCAATGAACACCTACTACACCAATAGGGAGCTTCGAATGGAGCAATCCAAGTCTTTGAGCGAACTGGCGGCCGCCGCGTGGCGCATCCGCCGCTACGCGGTCCGCATGGGCGAAGTCCAGGGCCAGGGGTACATCGGCCAGGCGCTCGGCTGGGCCGACGTGCTGGCCGTGGCCTACCGCCACGCCATGAACCTGCGGCCCCGGGATCCGCAGTGGGAAGGCCGTGACCGCTTTCTCCTGTCCCACGGCCACTATGCGATCGCCCATTACGCGGCGCTGATCGAGGCCGGCGTGATCCCGGAAGGCGAGCTCGACACCTATGGCAGCGACGATAGCCGTCTGCCCATGTCCGGCATGGCGACCTATACGCCGGGCATGGAAATCTCGGGAGGATCCCTGGGCCAGGGTCTCGCCATCGGGGTCGGCATCGCGCTGGGACTGAAGCACAAGCGTAATCCGGCCTTCGTCTACAACTCCATGTCGGACGGCGAACTGGACGAAGGCTCGACCTGGGAAGCCGCGATGGGCGCCGCGCACCATGAACTCGACAACGTCATCTGCCTGGTCGACATCAACAACCAACAGGCGGACGGCCCCTCGGGCAAGGTGTTGGGATTCGAGCCGCTCGCCGACAAGTGGGCGGCGTTCGGCTGGAATGTGCAACGCGTGGACGGCAATGACTTGGCCGCCGTCGTCCAGGCGTTCGATACCGCGCGCAACCTGTCGGACCGCAAGCCGCGGGTCATCCTTTTCGATACCCGGATGGGCAAGGGCATTCCATTCCTGGAACAGCGCGAGAAAAACCACTTCATCCGCGTCGATCCGCCCGAATGGCAACAGGCGCTCGACATCCTGGACCAGAACAACCCCGCCCAAACGACCGAAGGAGCCTGGTCATGAGTAGCGCCAGCACCCAGCAAAAACCCCGCCTCACCACGTCGGCCATGATCGCGTCGATTGCCTCGGAAGGGCAACGGATCCGGACGGCGCCCTTCGGTAAGGCGCTGGTCGAATACGCGGCGTCGCGGCCGGACATCGTGGGCCTGACCGCGGACCTTGCCAAATACACCGACCTGCACCTGTTTGCGCAGGCCTATCCCGAGCGCTTCTACCAGATGGGGATGGCCGAGCAGCTTCTGATGGGCGCGGCGGGCGGCATGGCCAAGGAGGGCTTGGTGCCGTTTGCCACGACCTATGCGGTGTTCGGCACGCGGCGCGCCTATGACTTCATCCATCAGGTGATCGCCGAAGAGAACCTCAACGTTAAGATCTGCTGCGCGCTGCCGGGGCTGACGACCGGCTACGGCCCCAGCCACCAGGCCACCGAAGACCTGGCGATGATGCGTGGCATTCCGGGCTTGACCATCGTCGACCCATGCGATGCACTGGACATCGAACAGGCCGTTGCGCAGATCGCGGAGCATCAGGGGCCGGTGTACATGCGGCTGCTGCGCGGCCAGGTGCCCCTCGTGCTGGACGAGATCGAGGGCTATCGATTCGAGTTGGGCAAGGCGAAAATGCTGCGCGAAGGCAGCGACGTGCTCATCATTTCGAGCGGCATCATGACGATGCGCGCGCTGGAGGCCGCCGAGGACTTGGCGCGGGACAACATCGGCGTGGCGGTGATGCACAGCCCGACCATCAAGCCGCTGGACGAGGCCAGTCTGGTCGAGGCGGTGCGCTACAAGCACCGGCTGGTGGTCGTGGCCGAGAACCATTCCGTGATCGGCGGGTTGGGCGAAGCCGTCGCCAGCGCGCTGCTGCGGCATCGCGTACAACCTGCAGGGTTCCAGCTCGCCGGACTGCCGGACGCATTCCTCGACGCCGGCGCCCTGCCTACCCTGCATGACCGCTACGGCATCAGCCGCGAAGCGCTGGCAGGCCGCATCAAGCGCTGGCTGGCTTGATCTGAAGGCGGCGGGGGCGCACGCCGCTAGGCGCGCGCCCGTCCGTCCGCGGGACAATCGATGCGCGCCCCGCGCGGCGCCGTCGCCGCCCAGAACAGCAATGCCGCCACGCTGATGCCCGCGC